>Ga0206130_10005311_pt1 | contig 15298 bp, 11 predicted proteins | sample Helgoland_Spring_9_FD_148637 | JGI IMG/M metagenome (GOLD analysis project Ga0206130, IMG submission 148637) | Pelagic subsurface seawater microbial communities from Kabeltonne, Helgoland, North Sea - Helgoland_Spring_Bloom_20160512_1 | ecosystem: Environmental > Aquatic > Marine > Epipelagic ... | reverse complement strand
AAACGGCCTCATTGGCACCACCATGCGATGGCCCCCAAAGAGCAGCTATACCAGAGGAGATGCAGGCAAAAGGATTGGCGCCGGTAGAGCCTGCGAGCCGCACGGTAGACGTTGATGCATTTTGTTCGTGATCAGCATGAAGGAGGAATATTTTATCCATTGCTTTGGCGAGAATAGGACTGACCGGCTCGTCGTCACAGGGTGTGCTGAACATCATATGAAGGAAGTTTTCTGCATAGTCAAGATCATTGCGTGGATAGACAAAAGGCTGGCCAATAGAATATTTGTAAGCCATGGCCGCTAACGTTGGCATTTTAGCAATCAGGCGAATTGCAGAAATCTGGCGATGCTTCTCATTGGTGATGTCGAGAGAGTCGTGATAAAAAGCTGATAATGCTCCCACAACACCGCACATGATTGCCATTGGGTGGGCATCGCGACGGAAACCGCGAAAAAAGTTGTTCATTTGGTCGTGAACCATTGTGTGGTTGGTAACATTTGCTACAAACGCTTTTTTCTCGTCTGCTGTAGGAAGTTCTCCGTTCCACAACAGCCAGCAGGTCTCCAGAAAATCAGAGTTCTCAGCCAGCTGATCAATTGGGTAGCCGCCGTGCAGTAATATGCCTTTGCCGCCATCGATGTAGGTGATTTTAGACTCGCAGGCTGCGGTAGAAACAAACCCAGGGTCATAGGTAAACATGCCTTGTGCGGTCAATGCACCCACATCAACGACGTCTGGACCGATGGTTCCAGAATATATGGGTAGATCAATGGCGTCTTTGCCGTCTACGGCTAGAGTCGCTTTCTTGTCAGACATGTAAAACTCCTAACTAAATATAATATTCGTTTTGGGTGGCTGTATATGATTAGCTTTTATAACTGTTTGTATTGTATCCCAACACTCATTTTTATCGACATCAAGATGAATAGACCAATTGAGGCAGCGTCACAATCTGGACAAGGTGTTCAGTGGTGTGATGCTGGGCCCCGTCGTGGCGCCGACAAACAGTTTAATGGGACGACAACTATAGGGTTTTGGTGGTCTTTGTCAATATTGATTTTTAGCGAGGCTGCAGTTGCTTGTTGTGAAAGTATGTTCTATCCCCGCCGTTTTTACGTGGTTTTTTGATGGGCTCTACCCGAGAAGCTGAGGTTAGTTGCCAAGTCGTTGCTGCTAACGGTTAAATTAAACGTGCTTCGATTGTATTTCGAAGCCGATGTGCCTATAATTCGCGGCGAAATTCGGTGGCACTAAGTCTGTTGATTTAATAGATTTTTCACCGTTTGAATTCTGAACTTAAGATTCCCTAACCTTTAACTGCCCTCTTTCGATGTTGAATAATGGGCCTGACGAGTGTGATAAAACCGTGGCTGATAAACGACCTGTAAACCTAGATCTCGGTGCTATGAAATGGCCGTTACCCGCTATTACATCTATTACCCATAGGATTTCTGGTGTCATCCTAGTGGCAGGCACCGCTGTGCTGCTGTGGTTGCTGGATGAATCTTTGACCAGTGAAGAGGCCTTTAACTCCCTCCGAAGCGTTCTGGCCAGTTCGCTAATTTTCAAGCTTATTGTCTGGGGTGTGATGTCGGCATTGATCTATCACAGCGTCGCCGGCGTAAAACATTTATGCATGGACCTTGGTTACGGAGAGAGTCTTGAAGGGGGCATAACAGCCGCCAAATTGATAATAGCCATTGCAGCAGTGTTGATCGTTTTGGCAGGAGCATTGATATGGTAACTTCAGTAACTAATTTAGGTCGTAGTGGCCTGTCTGACTGGATGATACAGCGAATAACCGGTGTCATCTTGTTGGCCTATACGCTATTTATTGCGGCGGTATTGTTTATTGTTGCGCCGGAGTTTGCTGAGTGGAAAGCTCTGTTCGGTCAGACTTGGGTGAAGGTGTTCAGTCTCGCAGCTGTATTATCGGTTGCAGCTCACGCTTGGATAGGGCTGTGGTGCGTGTCAACTGACTATCTCGTGACGCACGTTTTAACGATCAAGCTGGGGCCTGCAGCAGGCGCTCAAGCAAATCTCCTGCGTTGGTGTTTTCAAGCTGCTGGCGCAATTGTTCTGTTTACGTATGTAGTCTGGGGCATCCAGATTCTTTGGAGTTAAGCAAGCATGACATCTATTAGAACTATTTCATTTGACGGCGTAATTGTTGGTGGCGGTGGGGCAGGTATGCGTGCCGCATTACAGTTGTCCCAATCGGGTTATAAAACAGCGGTAATTACCAAAGTATTTCCGACCCGGTCTCACACGGTTTCAGCACAGGGTGGAATTACCTGCGCGATCGCATCTAACGACCCCAATGACGATTGGCGGTGGCACATGTACGACACCGTCAAAGGTTCCGATTACATCGGTGACCAAGACGCGGTTGAGTATATGTGTAGCGTTGGTCCAGAGGCTGTTTATGAGCTGGAGCATATGGGAATGCCTTTTTCTCGGACCGAGGAAGGGCGTATCTATCAACGTCCCTTTGGCGGCCAGTCAAAAAATTATGGTGAAGGCGGCCAAGCTGCGCGAACCTGTGCTGCTGCAGATCGTACCGGTCACGCGCTATTGCACACGCTATATCAAGGCAACATGAAGAATGAGACGGTATTTTTCAACGAGTGGTACGCGACCGATTTGGTGAAAAACGAAGATGGTGACGTCACGGGTGTTATTGCAATTTGCATTGAGACCGGTGAAGTTGTTCATATCAAATCCAAGGCCACGGTGTTGGCGACTGGCGGTGCTGGTCGAATCTATGCGTCGACGACTAATGCGCACATTAATACCGGTGACGGCATCGGTATGGCATTGCGAGCAGGCGTGCCGGTGCAGGATATCGAAATGTGGCAGTTTCATCCGACCGGTATAGCGGGCGCAGGTACTCTGGTAACAGAGGGTTGTCGTGGTGAGGGCGGATATCTAATCAATAAGGACGGCGAGCGTTTCATGGAACGCTACGCTCCCAATGCGAAAGATTTAGCAGGGCGTGATGTCGTTGCTCGATCTATGACACTAGAAATATTAGAGGGTCGAGGTTGTGGTCCTGACGGCGACCATGTCTTCCTAAAACTCGACCACCTAGGCGAAGAAGTGCTCGAGAGTCGCTTGCCGGGTGTTTGTGAGCTTTCTCGTACATTCGCGCACGCGGACCCGGTTAAAGAACCCATTCCAGTGGTACCAACTTGCCACTACATGATGGGCGGTATTCCTACAAACGTTGATGGTCAGGCGCTGACTATTGATGCCGACGGTAATGACCAGGTCATTCCCGGCCTTTACGCCTGCGGTGAAGTGGCCTGCGTATCGGTGCATGGTGCCAACCGTCTTGGCGGTAATTCGCTGCTTGATCTAGTGGTATTTGGTCGTGCATCTGGACTGCATATTGAAAAGTCGCTGCGCGAAGGCATCAACATGAAGGATGCTACCGATGCTGACATCGAAAAAGTTGCCTCGCGACTGGATAAGGTAAACAGCACCAGTGGCGGCGAAAACGTTGCTGATTTGCGGAAGGAATTACAATCAATTATGCAGAATTATTTCGGCGTATTTCGTCGCGGTGATTTTATGCAGGACGGCATCAAAATGCTGGCTGAGCTTCGCCCTCGGATTGAAAACGCCCGCCTTGAAGATAAGAGCGGCGTTTATAATACCGCTCGTATTGAAGTGTTGGAACTGCATAACTTGTTTGAAGTCGCTGAGGCGACAGCAATCGCAGCTGAAGAGCGTAAGGAAAGCCGCGGTGCCCATGCACGTGAAGATTTTGACACTCGTGACGATGAGAATTGGCTCTGCCACTCGATTTACTTCCCTGGTGACAAAAGTATTGGTAAGCGTTCGGTGAATTTCTCTCCGAAAACTGTCGATACCTTTGAACCCATGGCGCGTAGCTACTAAGAGCAAGGGGATAAAGAACAATGTTGAATGTAAGTATCTATCGTTACAACCCTGAGACCGATTCTGAGCCTTATATGCAGGACGTAGAAGTCGACACCGGGGGCAAAGATTTGATGGTGTTGGATGTATTGGAGTTGATGAAAGCAGCTGATACATCGACGGTCTATCGTCGGTCCTGTCGAGAAGGCGTGTGTGGTTCCGATGGCATGAATATCAATGGTAAGAACGGGTTGGCCTGTATTACGCCCTTGTCCGAAACTCTCGACGGCGGCAATAAGTTGGTGTTACGGCCGCTGCCTGGATTGCCTGTTGTTCGCGATTTAGTTGTCGATATGGGGTTGTTTTACAAGCAGTATGAGAAGGTGACGCCATTTCTGATGAACAATACGCCGGCGCCGGCTATCGAGCGTTTGCAGTCTCCCGAAGAGAGAGAGAAGCTGGACGGATTGTACGAGTGTATTCTATGTGCTTGCTGTTCTACTGCTTGCCCATCTTTTTGGTGGAATCCAGATCGTTTTATTGGTCCGTCCGGTTTATTGCAGGCCTATCGTTTCCTGGCAGACAGTCGCGATACGGGTACCGATAAAAGGCTTGCTGATTTGGATGATCCCTTTAGCGTGTTCCGTTGTCATGGCATCCAAAATTGCGTCAGCGTCTGCCCTAAAGGCTTGAATCCGACAAAAGCGATTGGTCATATTCGTAATATGTTGCTGACCAGCGCAACGTAAATCGTATTGATATTTTATGAATCAGAGCAAAAATTTGCCAAAAGCTAAGTTTTTGTGACTGGAATCCAGTGTAAGTGTCAGATTCGTCTACACTTATTCTGAATTTCGGGTGTTGTGTACTAATATCGTCCTTGGAGCTACTCTAATGACAAGATATTTCGTTAAACGATGTATCTGTTGTGCACATTACCTGGATATGGCACTGGCGCTTACCGGTGTTTTTTTTACGCTATATCCAACGAGAAAAAGTCTGCTTGCTACCTCGAGCGGCACAGTAAATGGTTACAATGCATTCTTAAAGCCTCGTTATCGGCTGAGGAAAGCGTGTACATAGATTCACCCGCAGCAACCGTCCGCAGGGCGTCTGGGTGGCAAGTACACAGGCATTAACTGATACTGGTTTTCTTGTTACGGAGGTTGAAACAATGCAAGAAAGCTCTATGGAGTTACTGTGGGGTAGCTCTCACATTTCGGGTGGCAACGCCGCCTACGTAGAAGAACTGTACGAAGTTTACCTGCAAGATCCTAACGATGTGCCTGAAGAGTGGCGCACCTACTTCGAAAAGCTGCCGCAAGTTAATGGTAGCGGTCATCAAGATGTTCCTCATTCGGCCGTTCGTGAACATTTTGCTAAGATAGCAAAAGTCAGGACTAAGCCACTGTCGGTTCAAAACGATTTGGGCGTCAGTGAACATGAGCGCAAGCAGGTTCGTGTTATTCAGCTGATCGGTGCCTTCCGCCAGCGCGGCCATCAGCGCGCGGATCTCGATCCCCTAAAATTGCATATTCGGCCACCGGTCCCCGACCTCGATCTTCATTACCACAAACTCTCTGGTGCAGATTTTGATACGCTGTTTCAGACAGGTAGTTTATTTATCGGTAAAGATCGAGTCACCTTGCGGGAGATCGTCGATACACTGGAACAAACCTATAGCGCCTCAATAGGTGCAGAATTTATGCATATTGTCGCGACTGAAGAGCGGCAGTGGATTCAGCAACGTTTGGAAAGCGTGCGATCAAAGCCTGTATACGGTGATGATGTAAAGAGGCACTTACTAGAGCGACTCACAGCTGCCGAGGGCCTCGGTAAAGTATTGGCGTCCAAATATCCAGGGGTAAAGCGTTTCGGCTTGGAGGGGGGTGAGAGCTTGATTCCAATGATGGATTCGATGATCCAGCGCATTGGCTCCTATGAAGCGAAAGAAATAGTTATCAGCATGGCCCATCGCGGTCGACTTAATGTACTCGTTAACGTGTTGGGCAAGAATCCGGCAGAGTTGTTCGCGGAATTTGAGGGGCGTGCTGAATACCACGGCTCAGCGGATGTTAAATATCACCAGGGTTTTTCTTCTACGGTTGAGACACCCGGCGGCGAAGTCCATTTAGCGCTGGCTTTTAATCCATCTCATCTGGAGATCGGTGCACCGGTGGTTGAAGGCTCAGTGAGGGCTCGTCAAGATCGGCGTAAAGATTCTGAGGGCAAGAAGGTTGTGCCTATTATATTGCATGGTGATGCAGCCTTTGCCGGTCAAGGCGTGGTGATGGAAACATTCCAAATGTCGCAAACTCGGGCCTATAAGACCGGAGGTACTATCCATGTTGTGATTAACAATCAGGTGGGTTTTACCACCAGCGAGCGAGAGGATGCACGTTCCACGGAATACTGTACTGACGTTGCGAAAATGGTTCAAGCACCAATATTTCATGTCAACGGGGATGATCCCGAGGCTGTACTCTTGGTCAGTCAGATGGCTGTCGATTATCGCCAGCAATTCAATAAAGATGTTGTCATTGATTTGATTTGTTACCGACGCCGAGGGCACAACGAGGCAGATGAACCTTTTGGTACCCAGCCATTGATGTATCAGAAAATTAAAGTACAACGAACCACGCGAGATTTGTACGCTGACAAACTTATTGCCGAAGGCGTGGTGAATAAAGCTGATGACGATGAATTGATAGAAAGTTATAGAAGCGCTCTGGAGAGCGGGGAACATGTCGCTAAAAGTTTAGTTCACGAGCCGAATGAGAAGCTGTTTGTCGACTGGTCTCCCTATCTTGGCCATGATTGGGATTGTTCCTGCGATACGAGTATTGACCTGAAAAAAATGCAGGAACTAGCGGCGAAAACTAATGAAGTTCCGGAAGGGTTTCCAATTCAGCGGCAAGTGGCAAAGATTTACGAAGATCGGCATAAAATGACAGCGGGTGCTACGCCAATAAATTGGGGTTATGCGGAAACATTGGCCTATGCAAGCCTGCTTGATGCCGGGTATCCAGTACGTCTTACTGGTCAAGACGTGGGCCGTGGTACGTTTTCTCATCGTCACGCGGTGTTGCATAATCAGAGTGATGGCAGTGTCCATGTGCCATTACAAAACATGGCTGAAGAACAACCGGTCTTTACCATTCACGACTCGCTGTTGTCAGAAGAAGCTGTTTTGGCATTTGAATATGGGTATTCGACGACATTACCGAACGTGCTGGTTGTGTGGGAGGCGCAGTTCGGCGATTTTGCCAATGGAGCGCAAGTCGTTATTGACCAATTTATTGCCAGTGGCGAGCATAAATGGCAACGTTTGTGTGGTTTGACAATGTTACTACCTCATGGCTATGAAGGTCAGGGGCCAGAGCATTCGTCCGCTAGGCTCGAGCGATATTTACAATTATGTGCGGAACACAATATGCAAGTATGTGTACCGACAACTCCGGCGCAAGTGTTTCACATGTTGCGACGGCAGGCGCTTCGACCTTTGCGTAAGCCGTTAATTGTTATGTCTCCGAAAAGTTTGTTACGTCATAAAGAAGCAATTTCAACCCTTGAGGAATTGGCGGATAACCAATTTCACAATGTGCTCGGAGAGACTGATGATCTCGATCCCGAAAAGATAACGCGAGTTGTGCTATGCAGTGGGAAAGTTTATTACGATCTTCGCGAGCGTCGCCGTGATCGAGAAATGTCCCATGTGGCGATTATTCGATTGGAGCAGTTATACCCGTTTCCCGAGACGGAACTGCAAGAGGCTCTGGCGGCATATAATGGAATAGCGGAAGTAGTCTGGTGTCAGGAAGAACCGATGAATCAGGGAGCCTGGTATGCCAGTCAGCATCACATGCGACGGGTAATTAATAGACATAACCCAGTGCTTTACCTCGACTACGCGGGGCGTGATGCATCGGCATCGCCTGCTGCAGGTTACATGGCGCTGCATGTTGCGCAACAACAACAAGTGATTGCTAGTGCATTGGGCTTTAGCGACGGCGAATAAAAATTGGATAAGTTGAATCGTTAAACGATTTAAGTTTAGTTAAAGGATATATCATGACCACCGACATCAAAGCACCAACATTTCCGGAATCTGTAGCCGATGGAACTATTGCAACATGGCATAAACAGCCGGGCGAGGCGGTTTCGCGCGATGAGCTGATTGTCGATATCGAAACGGATAAAGTTGTACTGGAGATCGTCGCGCCGTCAGATGGAACGATTAGTGAGATTGTAAGAGGAGAAGGAGAGACGGTTCTTAGTGATGAGCTAATTGGACGATTTGAAGCTGGCGCGATAGCGGCAACTGCTGTCGCTGATGCTTCTCCTGCGATTGTTGAAGCGGTTACCGCTATCAGCGATATTAAAACAAGCCCTGCGGCGAGAAAGCTAATCGACGAAAATAAACTGATTGCCGATAACATTAAAGCATCCGGAAAGGGCGGGTTAATTACTAAAGAGGATGTTGTGAGTCATATTAGCAGCGTCCCTGTCGAGGTGCCTTCCGTTCCGGCGCCCGAAGCCGCGGCTATTGTGGAAGTCGACGCTGGCGAAAGAATCGAGAAGCGAGTCCCGATGACACGCTTGCGAAAAAGGATAGCAGAGCGTTTGTTGGAAGCGACGCAATCAACAGCGATGTTAACGACGTTTAACGAAGTTGATATGGGGCCGGTCATGGAGCTTCGCAAGCAATACAAAGACTTGTTTGAGAAAACCCACAATGGTGTGCGTCTGGGCTTTATGGGCTTTTTTGTTAAGGCTGCTTGTGAGGCGTTAAAGCGTTATCCTGCCGTAAATGCATCGCTCGACGGAAGCGACGTTGTCTATCATGGCTACCAAGATATAGGTGTGGCAGTGTCGTCAGACAAGGGGCTTGTTGTGCCCGTGTTGCGAGATGCCGACACTATGGGTTTGGCGACGGTAGAAGATACTATCCGCGATTATGGAACACGGGCGCGAGCAGGTAAGTTAACACTAGAAGAAATGCAAGGCGGCACATTTACCATCACGAACGGGGGTGTCTTTGGTTCTTTGCTATCAACGCCGATACTAAATCCGCCGCAGACCGCAATTTTGGGTATGCACAAGATACAGGAGCGTCCGATGGCGGTTAACGGCGAAGTCAAAATATTGCCCATGATGTACTTGGCGCTATCCTATGATCATCGCTTGATTGATGGCAAAGAGGCCGTCCAGTTTTTAGTCACGATTAAAGATCTGCTGGAAGATCCGGCTCGCATCTTATTGGAAATCTAAATTCGTTTCACTGCAAAATGTTTGCAGTATTTCCCGGGGTGGTGCTGTTGTGTCAATATACAGCTCACTCCAACGATTATTATTAATAGTTAGGAAAATACCATGTCAAAATTCGACGTTGTCGTCATTGGTTCCGGCCCTGCCGGTTATGTTGCCGCGATAAGGGCGACGCAGCTGGGTTTAACCGTTGCTTGCCTGGAAAAAGAAACCAATAAAATGGGTAAACCCAACTATGGTGGTACCTGTTTAAATGTCGGCTGTATTCCTTCAAAAGCGCTGCTGGATAGCTCACACAAATATGTTGAAGCGATAGAAAACTTTGGTCTTCACGGCATTACGGCAAAAGAGTTGTCGATAGACATTCCACAAATGATAGCGCGGAAAGACAGTATTGTTGATCAGCTAACCGGTGGCGTGGGGCAGTTATTTAAGGCTAACGGGGTTACTGCTATTGAAGGTTCGGGCAGAGTTCTTGCCGGGAAACAAGTAGAAGTCACTAAGCGCGACGGCAGTGTTGAAATACTCGATGCGGGTAACATTATTATTGCTGCTGGATCTGTACCTATAGCAATTCCTCCGACGCCTATCGATGATGATGTCATTGTTGATTCAACGGGGGCGCTTGAATTTCTCGAGGTGCCCAAGCGTGTCGGCGTCATTGGCGCTGGTGTAATTGGCTTAGAACTGGGGAGCGTATGGGGACGGTTGGGGGCTAAGGTTGTTGTGCTGGAGGCACTCGAAGACTTTTTACCCGCTATAGATCAACAGATCGCCAAGGAAGCGAAGAAATTGTTCGTTAAGAAGCAGGGTTTGGACATCCGCTTAGGGGCAAGAGTGACGGCCTCGGAGGTGAAAGACGGGCAGGTGACCGTTACTTATATCGATAAGGATGGTGAAAAGCAGGAAGTGTTCGACAAGTTGATTGTTGCCGTCGGTAGGCGTCCACAAAGTCAAAACTTACTCGCTGGTGATTGTAATGTAACGATGGATGAACGCGGTTTCATTTCCGTGAATGACTACTGTGAAACTGAAGCTCCCGGAATCTACGCTGTTGGAGATATTGTTCGTGGTCCGATGTTAGCCCATAAAGGTTCTGAAGAAGGGGTTATGGTTGCAGAGAGGATCGCCGGTCAAAAAGCGGCAATGAATTACGATTGTATTCCCAATGTTATCTATACACATCCCGAAATTGCAGCCGTGGGCCAAACTGAGGAGCAGCTGAAGGCAGATGGTATTGAGTACAAAGTCGGCGTATTTCCTTTTGCTGCTAGCGGCAGGGCTCTGGCTGCGAATGACACAGCAGGAATGGTGAAGATGATTGCACATGCCGAAACAGACCGTATTTTGGGCTGTCATATTATTGGGCCAAGTGCTGCAGATTTGGTGCAACAAATGGTGATTGCAATGGAATTTGGATCCAGTGCTGAAGATATCGCGCTGACCGTATTTAGTCATCCTGCCTTATCTGAGGCTGTTCACGAGGCCGCATTGGCCGTCGATGGACATGCCATCCATATCGCAAACAAACGTAAACGCAAGTAATTTACAGTATCTGGTGCCATATGGCGGGTATCAGAGGCTTAAAACCCCCGAGTTTTAATCGAATCCTGCAATTATATTTGCGATCGAGCGAGAAATTCGGGAGAATGCGCCACCGAAATCCAACTGACCAAGACGGTAGACCATCATGAACCTTCACGAGTATCAAGGTAAACAATTGTTTGCTGAATACGGGTTACCCGTGTCGAAAGGCTACGCCTGCGACACTCCCGAAGAAGCAGCGCAGGCTGCCGATAAAATTGGCGGCAATAAATGGGTTGTTAAAGCACAAGTGCATGCCGGTGGCCGAGGCAAGGCTGGTGGCGTAAAACTGGTAGATAGCAAAGAAGAAATCAAAAGCTTTGCCGAAAATTGGTTGGGTAAAAACCTGGTGACTTACCAAACGGATGAAAACGGTCAGCCGGTCTCGAAGATTTTGGTTGAAGCTTGCACTGACATAGATCAAGAGTTGTATCTCGGCGCGGTTGTAGATCGCTCATCTCGTCGTATTGTTTTCATGGCATCCACCGAAGGTGGTGTAGAAATCGAGAAAGTTGCTGACGAAACACCAGAGAAAATCCTCCGGGCAGAGATTGACCCCTTGGTCGGAGCGCAGCCCTATCAGGGGCGTGAGCTAGCGTTTAAGCTTGGCCTCAAAGGCGTACAAATTAAGCAGTTCGTCAACATTTTCCTTGGTTTGGCAAAATTGTTTCAGGACAAAGACTTGGCGTTGATAGAAGTTAATCCGTTAGTGATTACCGATGAAGGTAATTTGCATTGCCTAGATGCCAAGCTGGGCGTCGATAGTAACGCTATGTACCGGCAACCAACGTTGAAGGAAATGCATGATCCTTCACAGGAAGATGCGCGCGAAGCACAAGCTGCCCAGTGGGAGCTGAATTATGTAGCATTGGACGGCAATATCGGCTGTATGGTTAACGGCGCTGGCCTGGCTATGGGAACCATGGATATTGTTAAGTTACATGGCGGTTCACCGGCCAATTTCCTCGATGTTGGCGGCGGTGCGACAAAAGAGCGTGTATCTGAAGCGTTCAAGATTATTTTATCAGACGACACAGTCAAAGCAGTTTTGGTGAATATCTTCGGTGGTATCGTTCGTTGCGATCTCATTGCCGAAGGTATTATCGGTGCAGTAGAAGAAGTTGGTGTTGAGGTTCCAGTGGTAGTTCGTCTCGAGGGGAACAATGCTGAGCTTGGATCAAAACTACTCGCTGAAAGCGGCTTGAACATTATTGCAGCTAACAGCTTAAAAGAAGCTGCCGATGCAGTGGTTAAAGCAGCGGAGGGCAAATAATGAGTATTCTAATTGATAAAAACACAAAGGTAATCTGTCAGGGTTTTACCGGTTCCCAAGGTACCTTTCACTCTGAACAAGCTATTGCCTACGGTACGAAGATGGTTGGGGGTGTTACTCCGGGTAAAGGCGGTCAGGAGCATTTAGGACTGCCGGTATTCAACACTGTCAGTGAAGCTGTAGAAGCCACCGGTGCCGATGCATCAGTGATTTATGTTCCAGCTCCATTTTGCAAAGATTCAATTCTTGAAGCGGCAAACAGTGGTATTAAACTGATAGTTTGTATTACTGAGGGTATCCCAACGTTGGATATGCTCGACTGCAAGGTTCGCTGTGATCAATTGGGTGTGCGCTTGATTGGGCCTAACTGTCCCGGTGTGATTACACCAGGAGAATGCAAAATCGGTATTATGCCGGGTCATATTCACCTTCCCGGGCGAGTTGGCATTGTGTCGCGTTCAGGTACCTTAACTTACGAGGCGGTAAAACAGACAACTGACGCCGGCTTTGGGCAGTCAACCTGTGTGGGTATTGGTGGCGATCCTATACCGGGTTCCAATTTTATCGATATTTTGGAGATGTTCCAGAATGATCCCGCGACAGAAGCGATTGTTATGATCGGTGAAATTGGTGGAACTGCAGAAGAAGAAGCTGCAGCCTACATAAAAGCTAATGTAACTAAGCCTGTTGTATCCTATATAGCCGGTGTCACTGCGCCTGCGGGTAAGCGTATGGGCCATGCGGGTGCTATTATTTCTGGCGGTAAAGGTACTGCCGATGAAAAGTTTGCAGCACTGCAAGATGCGGGTGTTAAAACCGTGCGTAGCTTGGCTGAAATCGGTGATGCATTGTCAGAACTGACAGGCTGGAAATAAGATAGTTTGTAGTGGGTATTTGCGCAACAGCAAGGGGTAAATAGACACAAAGTTATTGGCTTATACCCCGATTGTGTAAAATCAATCATCAATAATGACAAGGCCCTTAACTAAACGTAAAAGTTTAGATAAGGGCCTTTTTTATTGCTGGAGAAATATCGGTTAGTGTTTATTGTGCACCTAACTCCGATGACTGAAGCAGTGTCCGCCGCTCCAAGGTCTTATGCCTTTATAGGCATTCTGCGAAATAACTGTGCCTTAAAAGGCTTGCTAGATCCGAAGACTGGTTGAACACAGAAATCGAAAAATAAGCGTATTCCCTTTGTCTTATATCTACCCTTGAAATTGTTACTACACGCCCCCATATCGGCTATGTCTCGAGAGTGATAATACCAATATAAGCAGTGATTACTCTCATATATTGAACATCAGATGGCAGGAGATCATAAGTAATGACGACAGCAACGAGTAAAGAAACGCTAGGCTTCCAGACTGAAGCAAAGCAATTACTGCAGTTAATGATTCACTCTCTTTATAGTAATAAAGAAATATTCTTGCGGGAGCTGATATCTAATGCCTCCGATGCCGCGGACAAGTTGCGCTTCGAAGCCTTGGCTGACGGTACGTTATATGAAAATGATCCTGAGTTGAAGATAACCATTACGTTCGATCAAGAGGCCAAGACACTTAGTATCTCGGACAACGGTATTGGGATGTCGAAGGACGATGTTATTTCGCATTTGGGAACGATAGCTAAATCGGGAACTGCAGAGTTTTTGGGCCGCTTAAGTGGCGACGAGAAGAAAGACTCACAGTTGATTGGTCAATTCGGAGTCGGCTTCTACTCCGCCTTTATTGTTGCCGACAGAGTAGAGGTGCTGACTCGTCGCGCCGGGCTGGAGCCCTCAGAAGGTATTCATTGGGAGTCTGAAGGAGAGGCTGAGTTTAGTGTTGAGAGTATAGAGAAAGCAGACCGCGGAACAACTGTGATCCTTCACTTAAGAGAAGACAGCGCTGATTTTGCGGACAACTGGCGTATTCGGTCGGTTGTTAAGAAGTATTCGGATCACATTGCCATACCGGTATTAATGGAAAAGCAAGCAACACCGGACTACGACGACGAAGGCAAAGAAAAGCCCGTTGAGGAAAACACGACGCCTGAGTTTGAAGCCGTCAACGATGCGACGGCATTGTGGACGCGGTCGAGAAGTGAAGTTACCGATGAGGAATACATAGAATTTTATAAGCATGTTTCCCATGACTTTGAAGACCCTCTGAGTTGGACTCACAACAAGGTAGAAGGCAAGCTGGAATACAATAGTTTGCTGTATGTGCCGAAGAAAGCACCGTTTGATATGTGGAATCGGGAGGCAAGTCGCGGACTTAAGCTTTATGTTCAACGCACCTTTATCATGGATGATGCGGAGCAGTTTTTGCCATTGTATCTGCGCTTTATTAAGGGTGTGATTGATTCGAATGATCTGTCTTTGAATGTCTCGCGAGAGATTCTTCAGCAAGACCCTGCTGTGGATTCAATGAAAAGTGCGGTGACTAAAAGAGTATTAGATACGCTGTCAAAAATTGCGAAAAATGATAGCGAAAAGTATCAGTTATTTTGGGACCAATTTGGGCAGGTTTTAAAAGAAGGACCGGCAGAGGATTTTTCTAACAAGGAAAAGATTGCCAAATTGCTGCGATTTGCTTCAACCCATACAAACTCGGATGTTCAAAGCAATTCTCTGGAAGATTATGTTGGTCGGATGAAAGAAGGGCAGGATAAAATTTATTATGTTGCTGCTGAAAACTTCACTACCGGAAGTAATAGTCCCCATCTGGAAGTTTTCCGTAAGAAAGATATAGAAGTTCTGGTTTTTTATGATCGAATTGACGAGTGGTTGATGGGTCATATGATGGACTTCGACGGTAAGCAATTTCAGGATGTCGGCAAAGGGGAATTAAACCTGGGTGATTTGGAAGGTGAGGACGATAAAAAAGAGAAAGAAAAGCTCGAGACGGAAAACAAAGATCTTATTGAACGTGTAAAAAAGGTTTTGGGAGAAAAAATTGATTCTGTTCGAGTGACCAATCGGTTAACAGATTCACCCGCATGTTTAGTGGTTGGTGAAGATGATATGGGCGCTCAGATGCGACGGATTATGGAGCAGGCTGGGCAGGCAATGCCTGAGAGTAAGCCTATTCTCGAGTTGAACCCGGAGCACTCATTGGTGAAAAAATTGGATCAGGAGAGCGACGAGGACCGTTTTGCTGATTTAGTCGATATTTTGTTTGACCAGTCGACATTAGCAGAAGGTGGTCAGCTTGACGACCCCGCGGCCTATGTTCATCGGTTGAACAAGTTGATACTTGATTTGAGTAAATAATCAATCGTTGGTGATTGTTGGACTAAAGTGTCAC
>Ga0206130_10005308_pt1 | contig 15302 bp, 13 predicted proteins | sample Helgoland_Spring_9_FD_148637 | JGI IMG/M metagenome (GOLD analysis project Ga0206130, IMG submission 148637) | Pelagic subsurface seawater microbial communities from Kabeltonne, Helgoland, North Sea - Helgoland_Spring_Bloom_20160512_1 | ecosystem: Environmental > Aquatic > Marine > Epipelagic ... | reverse complement strand
GCGGGTATTTCACTTGGGACTATAACAATAACAAATACTTCAGCAGGTCATGCACCAAATATTCAATTAATAACCCAACCCGGAAGATTCATTGCTGAATTTTCAATAAATTCACGGGAATAATTATTATTTTAATTTATATAATATAATATAATATGAGTGGTAATTTAATCAATCAGGTGGCCCAAGACCTCTTAGACGCCGAAAATCTCTTCGGAATTCACCACGAACATGATAAACATGGTATTACAGCACAAAATACAACAAGGACAGTGGCCTCAGATCTGGCTATCCTTCTTACAGATATTACTGGAACACTTTATACAGAATTAGGTCCGCCTCATGTGAAAGAAATAACACTAACAAAAGGAATAACCAACCCTTTAATAGAATATTCATTTCTATTTGGTGATGTACGTTCTTCATCAACTTTGACTTCATCTTCATATGCCAGACTTGGTATAAATTTACACATCGATAGTGGGAGTGGTTATGAGTTAAAGCAGTCTGTTGGTAGTGTTAATTCTAGTGGTGGATTAGATGGGGCAGTGGAATCGACCTCATTCGGGTCAGGTGCAGGTAAAGGAAAATCATATTATCCTGTTTTTATTCGTTATATCCATCCTACCGCATTATCAGTAGGACATAAAATTAAAGTAACATTAGCTGCTACAGATGTAACACAATGTCGTATAAGAGATCTAATAATTACAGTAAGACAATTGGCATAGTTTATTTTTAATTTTATTTTATATATATATATAAATATAATATGAGTGCTGAAAATTTATTAAGAGAATATAGAAATATATTATTAGAATTAAGCGATAAATATACATTAACTGATTTTCCTCATGCTGATGATACAGTAAGGCAGGCATGGTTAACATATAGACAACAATTAAGAGATTTACCAAGTAATTCTACACCTACATTTGATTCTGACGGATATCTTACAGGAGTAACATGGCCAACAGATCCAGAAGGATACAGTGGTACTAAAGATCCGGATGGAACAAGACTTAATTAACTCTCTTAAAAGGTCCTCCATCATAAGGGACAGAATAATATCCACAGAATTTATAGTAATTATTATCAGATTCATTATTATTACCATCATCTTGAAAATCAAAATTTCTATCAGCAGTTTCAGGATCTTTTATTAGATTACCTGAAGCATCTTTTCTAGTAATATTTTCTTCTCCTGGTTTATGAGACCAATATCCATCTTCATCTTGTCTATAAAAATGATAATCTTGTTCATCACCTTTATCATCTATTACTAAAGCTATTTTATAATGATTACAAGGTGGTTTATATTCTTTGGTTACTTGAATAATATTATATGTATTATAATCTTGTTTTAATTTATTTAATATTTCATTACAATCATATGAATTAAATTTACCTGTTGATAATTCACCTGGTTGTAATTTTTTATCAGCATTTACTTCAATTCTATCAAAAGCATATGAATAACAATTAGTGTATTCAAGCATATCAGAATTTAAATTATTCCAATAATTAGGTCTATATTGTGGTTTTTTACATTCTTCATAAGTTTCTTGGAATTGATGTTCTAATGCATTTATTAATGATGCCATATATAATAATAATAATAATATAAATTTGATTTAAAAATTAAATAAATAATATTATATATTATAATTATGAAAATTACAGAAAAAATTAATCGGTCCAGATATGTTCTAAAAGAACTTCTAAATAATGAATGGGATGTATCAGTTATTTCTGATTATTCATTACAAGAAATAGATAAAATATATCAAAATATTGATATTAGTGATCAATATATTAAATCATATGGTAATGGATTCATATGTAATATTAGATTACAACATAAAATTATAGATAATTTTCCAGAATTATCACCAGACGCTTCTAATGTAAAAGTAACTAAAAAGAATTTAGAAAAGGTTAAAAAATTATATGAATCAGAATATTTTAATATCAATGATAGTGTTATTATAGTAATAAATGAATCAGTATCCGAATCTATTCAAATGGGTATAGATAATTTAAATATAGAATTACAAAATGAATTAAGTATTTCAGGATTAGATGCTGAAACTCTTAAAGTATTTGATGATAAAAATATAGAATTAAATAGAGAATATAATTTAAAACATTTTAGAAATATTCATATATTAGATATAGATTCTATAACTAATAATTTATTAAATCATAGATTAGTTCCTAAACATAAAATTATAAGAAATAAAACAGAAATTAATGAAATATTAAGTAATTGTAATGCTAATATTAATCAATTACCTATTATATTAAAAAATGATATAATCGCTCGATTAATTAGAATGGTCCCTGGTGATGTATGTGAAATTAAAAGAATTAATAGTAAATGTGGTGAAAATAATTTCTATAGAGTTTGTAAATAATTAATCTTGTGAATAATTAATATCATCTTCTAGTTTATTTTTAGAAAACCAATCATTTCCATCTTCTGCTTCTTGTGTAGGATCAACATTATTTAATACTGATATATTTGTTCTATCAAATATTGAATTATCTAAATTATTAGATCCGTGATGTATAACATTACAATTATATTTATTTTGATTTACATATCCTATAGTAATAAAAAATATACCTATCATTAATAATATAAATTTTATATCCATATTTTATATAGTATATTATATTTAATTATAAATCATTTTCTGTCATTTCACCATTTTCTTCTTGATCATATAGGTGTTGTTCATATCCTTCTTTAACATCAATTGTTTCAATATTTGATTCTTCAGGATGAATATCTTGTTCAAACTCATGAGATAATGCATAATTCTGATTATCTTGTTCAAAATCTTTATATAATGTTCCTTTACCCATATCATTCATCATATCATTTTCTTTTTTTTGTTCTTTAGTCATACCTTGTGTTTTTTGTAAATAAGTGTGTTTTTCTCTAGATAATTGTTTCATAATAGACATATTCAAATCACCACTATTTACATACACCCATATAGTATCATAATATTTCTCATACATATTTATTATTAAATCTAATAAAAATCTTGATAAGCATATTATACTATTTTTTATACATATATTTTCATCATTCATTTCTTGATATTTTGATGTAGCTATTTTATATATATCTGATTCAGGATCTAACAATGATTGGATATATTCAACTATTTTATTAATAATAAATACAAATATAAATCTATTTATTGATAATAATATATCTGGATTTAATATATTATTAGATGATCCTTTTAATTTATGTAAATTAATATTATATTTATTTATATAATCATATAATCCCTCAAAATATAAAGTATTTTCTTCTTCTTTATAATCTTTAAATCCTGAATATTTTTTATTTTCTTTTAAATCATTTTTTTTTCTTTGGAAAAATAAATCATTATGTAACATAAATTCATTTATATCTATATATTTATTATATTCATCAATATTGGTATCACTTAATTTAAATGATTTTCTCTTTAATAAATTATATGTTCTATATTTATTTTTTAATCTATTAATTGTGAAAAACATATCATCTATAAATCTTTTATATACATAACCATCTTGTATATCTTCAGTTAATCTATCAATTAATAAATAAGTTTTTTCAATATTATTTGATTTATCTTTATCTTTATCTGGATCATTCATAAAGGATGGTGTTTTTCTTACAATATTTTTAAGTCTGGTTAATTGTAATTTATTATATTCATTATAATATTCATCTTCATTTATAATTTCATTATATAATGATTCTATATTTTTAAGATAATCATTACTTTTAGATTTCATAGGTTCATATAAATTATCTAATTTATCAGTAATACTTGAATTATCTAATACTGATTTATTAGTTTTATTTTGTTTTATATTTAATATTATTTCATTTATCGCCATAAATATTTTATCATCATCATAATCCAAATATTTATTTTCATTGAAAAAACTTAATAATCTATCTTCGACTTCAGTATTAAAATTTAAAAACTCAAATATATCATCATTAGTATATTTTTCAGTATATTCAATAAATATTTTAAGTTGTAATTTATTTTTATTAGGTAAATAATCCATAATTTTTTGAAAGTTTTCAATATCTTTTTGTATTTCAGTTTTTTTACATTCAGACAAATTTTGTTTTAAATCTTCTCTATAATCTAATAAATAATAATTTAATATATTCTCATCAGCAAGATTTTCTATTAAATCACCTCGTCCATCAATACAATAATTATTAAATACTTTCTCAACAAATTGAGTATTTTCACTAATTAATTCTTCAAAACTAGAATCAATAAATATTTTAGATGGTTCATATCTATAACCACCTCTTGAATTACAATTTAATAATATATATTCAGTATTATTTAAATTAATATGTTTAAATTTCACAATATTATCTTTATCTTTAGTATGTTCAATTTCATACTTAGTAATGTCACCTATAATTACTTCTTTAAATTTATTATAATTTATACTTTTAAAACCATCTTTAGTATAATCACATTTAATTAATAATTGTTTTATACCTTCATCATTAACAGTATTTATGAATTGTTTTGCTAATAAATTTAATATAGGGAATACTCTAGATTTACCATATAATTTAAGTGAATACATATATAATCTTTTATATGAAGGATTATTCATAAGGTCTGATATAGATAATTTATATTCAATATATTTAGGTTCGAATCTATTTATATCTTTTAATAAGGATATATTTTCTAATGAATCATTATTGATAAAATATTGTTTAAATTCATTATCTTTAGAAGATATATATCTATTAATATCTAATACTAATTTATTATCATATAAGGGTTTGAAATTGGGCCATGATTCTTTAACAAATATATTATCTAAATTTTTATTTAATTTAAAATATTTATTGATTGAACTATATAAATTGAATTGTGGTTTTAATAAATATTTAACAGTTTTAATAAATTGATTCTTAAATTTAATTTTATCTAAATATTCTTTATGATCAACATTATCAGTTAAATTATTTAAGTCTTCTTCTAAATGTATTTCAATATATTGTAACATTCTTTTATTAATACTAGAATCATCTTTAGCTATACTTAGATTCTTCCATGATTCACCTACATCATATATTAATATATTATACATATCATTTAGATTAATTTTATATGTATTTATTGATATTTGTATATGTATGAATATTAAAAATGATATCAATAATAATTTATTATATTTTAATAAATATATTTTGAAATATTTAAGAGTTTTTTTAATTTTTTTCTTATTTGAATCATTTTCTTTTTTTGATTTTGTTTTATCAATATGATGTATTTCATTAATTTTTTTGATATAAATATTATTATTAAAATTATTTACACCATATCTATAATTCATAAAATTAGTATCATCAACAATATTTAATATATTAACAATACTTTCTAAATCATCTTGATATAATTTAATATTAAATTTTTTAGACATATTATTAATTTCTTCTTTAAGATCTTCATTACCTTCACTAATATTTTTATTAACTAATTCATTATCTAATTTAGCATGCATATTAATTACATTACCATCACTATAACCACCGAATGTAGAAAATTCAACATTATCTATTAAGTGTCCACATACAGCACAACATACATTTCCATCATCTGATTCAGGACAAAATATAGATCTTAATGCTTCATAATATTCAGGATGTTCATTATCTATTTTTGTTGAATAATAATAATGTTTACATAATATTTTCTCATTAGTATCTGTTGAATATAACCAATTTATATCTTCTTCTTCATTTGACGCTTCTCTACAATATATTTTTATAAATTTATTTATTAATTCTTTTTTAATTTCAATATTTTTAGTACTGAATATATATTCTTTTACTAATTTTATTTTATCAGATATATCTAATTCTTTATTAATAATTTTTAATTTTTTAATTGGTTTAATAACTGATTTTAATATTTTTTTATAAGTTTTTTCATAATTATTGATATTGTCTTTTATTAAATCAATAATTTCATTTTTATCATCATATAATAAATCATTAATAGAAATATTATATAATATTAATAATTTTTCAAAATCATTGAAATTATATAAATGTTTAAGAATATCTTTATTTAAACTATTTATAATAGATTTTGTATCAGGTAATGTTTTACTTAATAATTCACTTAATTCTTCTAAATTAATATTTTTATCTAAATCGAACATAAATGCATTAATTTGTTTTTCATATTCATTTTTTAATGATTCATTATTAATATTTTTAAATATAATATCTTTATTAACTAATGCTTGTCTAAATGATACTGTAGAATATCCTCTATCACATAATAAAACATTTTCATATAAATTAAAATATTTATTTTTAAGTTGTAATTTTAAACTATATTTACTATATTCTTCCGGTAAAAATAATAAACCAATAATATTATAAATATTACTATCAACATATACATTTTTCTCTCCATCATCCATAGTATAGAATTCAGATCTAGATTTTAACATGTCTACATAATAATCTTTATTAATAAAATTTTGACATGGATTTAAATCATTTAAACAATCTCTAATAATTCTACCATCATAATTTATTTGTATACCATATTTATCTGTTCTAGTAATATATGAATTATATTCAGTATCAAATATAATATTTAATGTTTTAATATATCCAGTATTATCAGCATTCATTAATGTATATTTTTCTATTAATTCAGATTCATATGTTTTAACACTATTATCTTCTTTTTCAACTATAACTTCATCTTCACTAGAGAATAATTTCTTTTTTAAAGAAACAATAGGTAAAATATAATTAGGTAATTTAAATTCATTATCATTTTCTATTTTTTTAATAAATGATAAAACATCTGTTCTATCTATATCAGAAATATATTGATTTTCTCTAATTAAATCAAAGAAACTGTAAGACATATTTGTTATTTTTTTAATTAATGATTCACTATCAAAAATATTATATAAATTAACAATTTCAGATATAAAATCTTCTTTAATTTCAGATTCATTATATTTTTTGTGTTGTTTATCAACTTCTAATAAATCTAATTTAATAGATTCTTCTTTAAAAATATCTTCTTCATCTAATAATGTTTCTAAATCAGATATTAAATTAATACGAATCATTTCTTTGACTATAGTACCATCATCTAATACTAAACCACGATCTGTCATATTTACCTTTATAGATTTAGAATCAGCATTATCTAATATAAAAGAATCTTCATCAGCAGATATAATTTCCCCTATATAATCTTTATATTTATCTGATTTAAATAAAATTAATAAATAAGTAGATCTTAAATGTATTTGTAAATCGTCTTCTTCTTTAAATTGGATATCACCACTATCTTCAACTATAAAATCAGTATCAGCTCCACCACCATCATCTGGATCTATTAAATCTTCATTTTCTTCTTCTTTTATTTCTTCTTTAACAGATTCTCCTACATCTTCTTTAATAGATTCTTCTATATCTTCTTTAATAGATTCTTCTACATCTTCTTTTATTAGTTCTTCTTTAATAGATTCTTCTTTTATTTCATCTTCTTCATTTACTATATCTACTTCATCCCTTAATGGAGTTGAAGTAGGTCCTTCAAGTTCTTCCAAAGGTTTATCATTTTCTTCTAATAATACAACATCATCATCAAGTCCATCTTCTACATTTAATTTAACTTCATCTGATTGATTAGATTTTACATCAGATTCATCAACATCGCTCATATTAATATAATATATATCTTATTTTTTTTTAATACTTAAAATTAAATCAATATATATAATTAGAATAATTATAAATGAACGTTCAACAATATATAAATCAAAATGAAGATTATCTGGTTAAATTTAAAGATATGGGATTACAAATAAATAAATATAATGTATTAGGATTATTTTTAATTAAATATAATTATAAAACAGAAATAAATGAATTTACTAAATTATTTAAATCAATTATCATTAATCAAAAAACAAATAAAATAGTATCAGTTTCTCCAATGAAATCTTTAAAATCAGATCATGAAATTTTAATGAATAAAGATACTGAAATAAGTAGAATGTATGATGGAACTATGATTAATATGTTTTATCATAATAATGAATGGATGTTATCAACACGATCCTTCATAGGTGCTAAAAATTACTGGAATAAGAACTCTAAGAAATCTTTTAAAGATATGTTCAATGAATGTTTTAATCAATATGAAGAATTAAATACAGATCATAGTTATTCATTTGTTCTACAACATAAAGATAATAGTAATATTACACCAGTTAAAAACAATCAAGTTATTTTAGTTGAAGAATATGATGAAAATTTAAATAAAATTAATTTAAATGAAAAAACTTATTCATTTAATATTTCAAAAACATATAAGAACTATTATGAATTAAAAAAAGAAGAATCAGATATTGAAAAATATGATAAAGGATATAATATTATTATGAATGGTTGTAGATATGTTTATATTACAGATGATTATAAATATATATTTGATTTAAGACCTAATCAAAATAATAAAATGTTTATATTTTTAACATTATATAAACAAAGAAATTTAGATGAATATTTAAAAGTATATATTGATGATAAAGAAATATTTAATTTATATAAAAATAAATATGAAATTATGAGAAATGAATTATATTCAAATTATTGTAATCATTTTATTAAAAAAAATATTGTTGTTAAGGATGTTCCATATCAACTAAAACCTATAATTTATGAATTACATGATATTTATAAATCATCAAATGGAGAACAAAAAATTAATTATAAATTAATTAATAATTATTTACAAAAAATGAATATTAAAAGATTAACATTTATTCTAAATTATTATTAAATACTTTTAATAATGGTATTATAAATATGGATTAAATCTTGACAACAATCTTTGAATGCTTGGACGATACTACTAGTTTTACTTTTTTCATCTAAATCATCTGAATTATTCATAGACATAGTGAATAATATTCTATTTTCTAAAGGATGTGTTCGTTTATAGCCACAACAATTAAGAACAGAATTATCATTAATCATTTTTCCAGATATATGTGCTTGAATAATTGATCCTAATGTATCATCAAATCCGTGCCATATTTCTTTATCAATAACATATTGCATTTCTACTAACATATTAATAACATTATTTTTATCACCTTTATTATAGATCATTTTAATTAAAGCAGGTTCGTCATCTATAATTTTATCTAATTCATTTTTAAATCCTTCTAAAGATTTAATAATAATTTCATTTGCTCTAATAAATAGTTCTCTTTCTGGTAGAAAATGTTGTGATTCTATAGTAAAATTATAATAATAAGGTTCACCTAGATTATCTTTATGAAAATATCTAGGACCTTCTCTAATTATAAATTCATTTTTGAATGTTTCAACATCACTAATATCTTTTAATAGGATTTTTTCTTGAATAATATTTTTTAATAATTCTTCATCTGTTTTATAAGAATATGAAGCACATGACACTGATTGCCATCTAGCATCTTCTTTAGCTATAGATACTGATGGTGATCCATATAAAACTAATTCTTGAACATTATCTTCAGAATTAGTGGATTTCATTTCGGTAATTATAGAGTAATATTTATTTTGAAAAGGTCTAAATATTTCTTTTTTCTTTTTATCGGGGATTTGTTTACTCATATCATAATTATTTTTATCGATATCGGTAATTAATCCATTAGAATAATCCGCACTTTTCATAACAGATGATTTTAATTCATATATTTCAAAATCTTCTGCTGTGATAATTTTAATAGGATTAGAATTATCATGTTTAATATTCAATACGAATAAATATTTTAATGGATTATTTAGAACATCAAGTGGATTTAAATATAAAGGAATTAATCCAATTCTATCTAATAGATATTCATTATGTAAAGAAGTATTATTAACTTCTATAGTGATATCAGAATTATCATAATTAGTTCTAAAAGCATAAGTTTCGATTGAAGATAATAGAGTGCGTCTAATAGCATTTACGATAGTCTTATCTAGACCATATGATTCATTACCTTTGATATCTAGATCTAATTTATTATCAGTGGACGTATCTTTTTTTATGATTTCGCAAGTGAATTGATCCATTATATATATTATATAATTATATTTTTAATATATATTTCAAATTTATGTTTATTATAATTATTTAAAATATTAATAAAGAAATAAATGGATATCTACATTAGTAAAAAATGTCCTCATTGTAAAAAATTATTAATTGTATTTTATAATAATAAATATTTAATTCAATATTTTAATATTATAGATGTAGAATCTATACAAATACCTAATTATATTACATCTGTACCTACATTAGCATATAATGGAGAATTATATTTTGATGAGAGAATGTATAATTTAATAGATAGTGTAAATCAACATCATATGAAACAGAATGGAATGGTTCCTAACCAACAACCTAAAAAGAATCTAGAACAACCTCCGAATATTCAGCAACAATCTAATATGGGACCACCGATGGGAACACAAGCTCTAGGAGGTATGATGAATGGTATGAGACAACCTAATTTAAATATTCAACAAAATAATTCACAACAAGGTAATTCACAACAAGGTAATCCTGCTAAACAAATAGAGAAACCACCTGAAGGTGGTGAAATATCGGGTATATGTATGGGCGAGGATTGTTTATATGAAAATATTAATGATGATTCTGGTAGTAATAATTTAATGCAAGGTTATTGCTTTTTAGATGATGGATATAGTTCAGAGAAACCAACTGGACCAAATAATTCATCTTCATCAGCAGGAGAAAAACCTAGTAGATTTGATAATAATGCTTATGAACAAATGATGAAAAATAGAGGGGGTATGTAATCGCGTATAATTTTTATATTATATTTATTTAATATATATAATGGATTTTAATGATAAAACATTGACATTGTTTAAAGGATTTATTAATGATATAATAAAAGTATTTCCTGAACATAAAGAATGTATTCATAAAAATTATGATGATATTTTAAATACTGATGATTTAAATATTGATGAAAATGAAATTATTAAAGAATTTTTAGATATTATAGATGAGAATAGTGATAGTATAACAAATAAAGATTCAAAAATATTTACAGATGAATTATATTTAATTAGAGAAATATCTATGAAAAGTATTTGGGATTCAGGAATTAGTAATAAAACTAAAGGTAATATTTGGAAATATTTACAATCATTTTGTTTAATTAATATTTCTAAAAATTCTAATGATCAAATTAATGAAGTATTAAGATCAATAGAAAATAAAGAAAAAATTAAAGATAAAAAAACATTGAAAGATATGAAAAAAATTAAAAAAATTAATGAAAATCTGAAAAATGCTAGTAATGTAGATGATAATAGTGATAATAATGGTGATAGTAATGGTGAAGAATTGAATGATATGGATAATTTAATAAATAATACAAGTATTGGTAATTTAGCAAAAGAAATTACAGATGATTTAAATTTAGGTGAAATGGGTGAAGATGGTTTGACTGATTTTATGAAACCAGAAAATATGATGAATATTTTTCAAAAAATTAATAGCACGTTAACAGACAAGATTAATAGTAAAGAATTAGATGGTAATGCATTATTAGGTGAAGCCTCTGGGATAATGGATCAAAATAACATGATGAAAAGTATGATGGGTATGTTTGGAAATATAGTTGGTGGGTCGGGTGGTCCGGGAGGTCCCGGAGGAATGGGTGGTGGTCCCGATTTGAGTAATATGATGAATATGTTTCAAGGAATGAATAGTAATAGTAATAATAATAATAATAATAATAATAATAATAATAGTGGGGATACTTCCGGAAATCATGATCCTAATGTTGTTAGAGAAAGATTGAGAAATAAATTAAACAATAAAAATAAGTAATTTTATTTTTTTAATAATTATATATAATATATATATGAATACTTTTTGGATAAATGATTTATCAATATTATTTAGTAAAAATCATTTTTTAGAGGTTTTACCTTTATCTAATATGAAATTTAATAATAAATTAAATGCTATATTTAGATTATCTATTTATTATTTTATAGTTATAACATTAATAAAAAAAGATATTAAAAATATAATTGTTCCTGTAGTTGTAGGATTAGTAACTATTGTATTATATAATTATCATAGTAAAAATAATAATAATATTAGTGAATCAAATATAAATAATATAAGTAGTGTAAATAATGGTAATTATTCAGTTCATGGAGTGAATATTGATATTATAAATAATGATAGTATTAATAATGTTTCAAATGTTTCAAATGTAAGTTCTGATAATAATAGTGGAATAAAAGGATGTAGAATATCGACTGAAGATAATCCATTTATGAATCCAACATTTTTGGATGTTAGTGTAGGTAATATGGAAGAATCATGTAAATCATATAATAATAGTGTTGTAAGAGATTTAGAAAGAGTTAATTATGATAGTGGATTATATGTTGATCAATTTGATATATATGGTAAAGAGCATGGTAATAGACAATTTTATACTGTTCCAGTTAATTCTATAGTTAATGATCAAGGATCATTTGCTCAGTGGTGTTATGGAAGACCACCTACATGTAAAGAAGGTAATGGAATACAATGTTCAGATAATTTACCCAGTCCTCACGATGTTTCTGGGGGTCCTGGATATTCTAATGCATAAATAATTAATTTATTAATATAAAATAATATATTATATAAGTATATAATAATGTCTAATTATAATGGTTTTGTTGAAGTGGATTCAGAATTTAAAGAAAGTGAATGTCAAAATCAAACTATAGATGAATCATTTAAACTTTTTAGTCAAAGTAATTTAAAATATGATTCTGGAACTACAACTATTGATAATGAACAAAGATTAGGACCAGGTAGAAGAGAATTAGATAATATGTATGGTTGTGAATGTGGATTAGAATCTGCTAGAGATTTACAATTATCTCAACCAGCTATTAATTTTAATGCTGGTGCTGGATGGATGGGTGAAAGAGGTTGTTTAATAGATAATGATTCAGCATTAAGATCTGAATTATTAACAAATAAAAATTATAGACATCAATTACCTCAACAATATAATGCTGGATATTTTGGTAAAGGTGCATTTAATGTGGATGCCGAATCAGTAATTCAAGGTGGTAATTTGACTAGTTTTGGGGATAGAGCTTGTAATGTATTATCAGGTGTTTCTATAGGTAATTTTTACACTCCAATGATTCCTAGATTATCTAAAGAAGTTCAAAATACCAAACATATCATTCCCGAAGATAATAGTAAAGGATGGGTTAGAGGTGGTCTAAATTCGAGAGATATGTTTAAACAATTAGATTATAAACAAAGATGTGATTACAAAAATAATAATAATTCTAATAATAATAATTCTAATAATAATTCTAATAATTCTAAATTAAATGCTGTAAATTAAATATTATATATAATATAATATGAACGATTTATATTTGAATAATGAAAAAGAGCAACTTCATCAATTGAATAAGGAATCTATGGGTAGTGGATTATATATGTTAGATGTATCAAAAAAAATGAATAATATAGCATATCCATGGGCGCCAACTGTTCGACTTCAAAAAATGGGAGCTTCTATTAATAGTGATATGTCTTTAGTCGATACTGAATCGGATTTAAAAAATATTGTCAATGTTAATAGTAATGATCCTAATAAGAAATATAAACCTGATCCAGATAAGAAAATTAATTATAAGGATCTTCCAGATGGATTTTTTCATGAAGAAAGTACTTTATTAAATAACCCACCTAGTGAACTTAGAGGTCTAGCTAAAAATAGATTTTATCAATTATATCATGATCCACAAAAATATGCTGTAGAACCTTTTAATCGGTTAGGTGAAGATACTTATCAAACTATCATGAATCAAGAAAATGATTGTCAATAATGTAATTTTTTTTTATATGTGTTTTTATATTTTTTTTTAATATTATTATATACATATAATAATATGGAAGCAAGTATTTTATTAGGAATATTAGGTGCTGGTTATTTATTAAATAAAAAGAATAATGAAGATGATAATAATAATGATAATGAAGTAATTATTAATAGTGTTAGTAATAATGTTAGTAATAATAATGATAACTTTAATATTAATAATAATAATACTGTATTAACTAAAGAACAAGCATATAGCACAGATTATTTTCAAGATTCTAATCAAAAAAAATATCCTAATAGTTTATTTGATGATTATAATTCAGTTCAGGTACCAAGTGTTAAGAATATAAATTATCAAAATATTGAAAAATATTTAAATTCAAATAATAATAATGAAGGAAAAGAATATATTTATAGTAGTTCTGCAGGAGCTAAAATTACTAAAGATGATTTTTTAGTAAATGATCAAGGTATTAAAGTAGAACCTTTTTTTAGTAAGGCACCACCGAATATAGATTTAAATGATAATAGACATTTATCAAGACATCAAGGAGGTGCAGATTATAAAATACAAAAGAAAGAACAGGGACCATTTTTTGAACAATATAAATCTCAGAATGTTCATGGGCAACAACCATATTCTGAAGATATTAAGAACCAAATGTATGTATCTAATAACATGACTAATGTATTACCATTTGAACAAGTTCAAGTATCCCATATAGATGAAAAGAGTATGGCGAATGTAGATATTGGACGAAAATATTATGAAAATAATTCTGTTGATAATATAAGAACATTAAATAATCAAAAAGTTTCATATGATGGACGAATCTTACCAGGTAAAGGTGAAGAAAAGGGTGGTAAAATTGGTCAAGTATTTAAACATACTCCTGAAACAGATTATTTTAATTCACCTGATAAATGGTTAACAACAACAGGAGCATATATCGCTAAATCTGAAAGACCTGAACAAATTATTCCAAATACTAATAGACAATTCTTTAATAAAGGAGAATTTGGTATTGCTACAGGTGGTGATCATGAAGCACCTGAATATAGATCTAAATATGCTCTATCTACTAGACAAAACTTCGCTGCCGATACTATGAGAAATGCTGGTGTAACTGTAGATCAATCTAATCAGGATACAATTAAAGATTCATATCAAATGTATCCTAATGAAAGAGATGTTACAACAACTAGAACTTATGATAGTAATATTGTTACTGAAGTTAAAGATCATACATTAGGTTTAATGGATGGTTTAAAGAAAACTATTAAACAAACAACAATTGATTCTAAAAACAATGGATATATCA
>Ga0206130_10005307_pt1 | contig 15305 bp, 10 predicted proteins | sample Helgoland_Spring_9_FD_148637 | JGI IMG/M metagenome (GOLD analysis project Ga0206130, IMG submission 148637) | Pelagic subsurface seawater microbial communities from Kabeltonne, Helgoland, North Sea - Helgoland_Spring_Bloom_20160512_1 | ecosystem: Environmental > Aquatic > Marine > Epipelagic ... | reverse complement strand
GAGATCGCCCACTACGCCCTCGAACACTTGGTCTACGAGCCCGGACCGCACAATGCGAAAGACGAGTCGAAATGGCGCATCAAGCGTCCCGCAGAGATCCTTGAACTCCGAGTCTGTGACCCGGCGGTTGGATCAGGAGCGATTCTGGTCGCCGCCGCCCGTTACCTCGCCGACAAGCTGGTCGAGTCCCGCCTTGAACATGGTGAGCTGATCTCTCGAGACCTTGAGACGGCCGCAACCGACCCGACGGCTACAGACCCGCGTGTGCAGGCCCGTCGCGACATCGTGTCGCAGTGCATTTACGCCGTCGACCGGGATCCGATGGCCGTCGAGATGGCGAAGCTCTCTCTCTGGCTCATCACGATGGCACAGGGCCGACCATTCACGTTTCTGGACCACGCGATCAAATGCGGCGACAGCCTGATCGGGGTGACGAGCCTTGATCAGCTTCGTCGGTTACACCTCGATGGGAGCGCGGGGACGCAGATCGGGCTTGACCTCATCGGTGGTCGAGCCGAGGGACTTGGTGGCTACTTCACGATGATCGACGAGCGCATTAACCAGGCCCTAGCACTCCGTGAGCTCGTGAGTGATGGCGACGTGAGGAATGTTTCGGACGCCCATCAACGGGACGAGATCAACGCTCGAGCGGACCGTCTGCTCGATGACCTTCGCCTCGTCGCTGACGCCGTCGCTTCGGTCTGCTACACCCATGCTGGCGGCTCAAAGGGATCGACGGAGGCTGCGTTACGGGATCGGGTATTGCCCCTTGTGGCTGACCTTGATCGCAATCGAATGGAGCTTGTTGGTCTGGGGAACGACCGGCCAATGGACGCTCCCGCAGTCTTCCCCTTTTTCCACTGGGCCATTGAGTTTCCAGAGGTCGTACAGAACGCTGGTTTCGACGCAATCGTTGGCAACCCACCCTTCCAGGGCGCTAATCGCATCACCCAAGCGATGGGTGCGTCCTACCGAGCCGCATGCGTCCGCTACGTTGCCACTGGGTCGACGGGGAGTGCTGACCTTGTTGCCTACTTCTTTCGACGAGCTGCGACAGTCGCGAGAACCTTTGGTCTAGTGGCGACGAATACAATCTCGCAGGGCGATACGCACCGCGTCGGTCTCGCCCAATTGAAACGAAGCGGCGATGTATATCGGGCCATCCCGTCTGAGAGGTGGCCGGGCCGTGATGCCGTCTTCGTGGCGAAGGTCTGGTGGTCCACTCGGCCGCCACTCAAGAGGTTTCTAGATCATAAGGAAGTCTCTGCCATCGAGACAGATCTATGGCCTGCCGGGGCAGTCTCGGGTCGCCCAATCGCGCTCCCGAGCATGAGTGGCGCGGCTGGGAAAGGGGTTGTGCTGCGCGGAAGTGGTTTCATCCTCGATGACGCGGGTGAGGCAGCGAGAGTTTGCTCGATGCCGCGCCACGAACAGGTAGTCAGGTCCTATATCTCAGGCACTCACGTTAACTCCGACCCGCGCCAACAGTCGACACGCCAAGTCATCAATTTCCAGGATTGGCCCCAAGAGGCAGCTGCGGAATTTAGTGAGGCATTCAAGATTGTCGAGGAACGTGTGAAGCCGGAGCGAATGGGTGCGAAACCCGATCTCCGAACACGTTGGTGGCAGTTTGGCGAGAGGCGCGATCGGCTCAACGCTCGCCTTCGCGAACTCGATGAGGTAATCGTTCTTGCTCAAACTAGCAGCCGGGTCATGCCCATTCTGGTGAAGACCGGCCCGGTTTTCACTCAGAAAGTCGTGGTCTTTCCGTGGTCGGATAGGAAGCTCTACGGGGTCTTGTCCTCCGCGCTGCATCGCGTTTGGGTGGATCGCTATTCATCGACGATGAAGCAGGATGTGTCCTATTCGCTTACAGATTGTTTTGAGACCTTTCCCCTTCCGGGACAGCTCCAGACATCAGAGTTGCCCAAGACGGATGCTCTGACCGCAAGGAATGATGTGCAATCTAGTGCTCTGTCAAAGGTGGGTACTGTCATGTTGGAACTTCATTCATGGCGCAGTGAACAGATGATCGAGGTAGGTGAGGGCATAACGCAGTTTTATGGCCGCTTTCATGACCCAGCAGTAGATGAACCAGGCACAGCCGAGCTGCGGGAGCGTCATGTTGAACTCGACGAGGCAGTTCGTGATGCATATGATTGGGCTGATCTCGAGCTCGGACACGACTTCTACGAGACGAGGTACGGTCGCTTCTTCACCGTTTCGACCGAAGCTCGGTTCGAGCTCCTAATGAGGCTGTTGGAGCTGAACTTCCAACAGGCAGCGGAGCAGACCGGCCGGTCACTCGAGGCGGTTATGAAGGAGGCGCAGCAGCATGTCTGATCCTCGACAAATGCGTGCCAACCTCGTTGAGTCGGCGCGGCTCGATCTGCTAGGGCCTGTCGAGGAGGACGAGCTCCTTTTCGACTATCGCGTCCGAGACCGTTATCTCGTCGGGATGCTTGCCACTGACGGCACGGTTGCGACTGACCCCCTTCAGGCCGACGATGAGTCACCTGACGCCGACAAGTCGGCCCCCGAAGCTCACGAAAACGCAACCGACCACGAGCCAGCGAAAGCGATGCTCTTTCCCTCGTCACTGGGCATGTCTTTTGCTGTCGAGCCAGATGCTGACACAATCGACGCTTCGGCAACTTGGGGCGAGTACCGCAGGGTCGATAACCCAGCCCCACCGCAGGACCGCCCCGAATGGCAACAGGACGACAAGTTCAACCGTTGCTGGCAACGAACACCGCGTTCCGCCGAGACGCCGATCACGCTCACCGAGGGCGACCTAGGGCCGCATGACTTCGAGGGCGCCAATGGCATTGTCCGTATCTCGGGAACATGCCGGACGGCAGACACCGGCTTCCGACTGGTCACGCTGTTCTTACACAACCGTCAGCTGATCCCGGGCTCGAACCCCGACGAGTGCTGGATGTTCCAGCCGTGTCTTGAGGTCACATCGCCTGATGGGGGCGACATCTTCGCCGGTCGGGGTGAAGCCGCAGGGGTGGTCAACGATTCCGCCATCAATCAGGACCAGGCTGAGCGCGCTCGGCTCGACATGACCTACCGCGGCCGGGTCGAGTTCGCCCGGGGTCACGCTGTTTCGGTGGTGGCCGAACCGGCAGAGGCCGATCCGACACGCACAAACCGGATCGCCACTACCTATCTGCCGACGCACGAAGTGCAACGGACGGCGCCTGCGAGTCCGGCCGACAGACCGCAGCTTGATGGGCTGGTCACCGACATGAGCCGGCTTGCGGAACTACCGGCGGACGGACTGCGGAGGGCGTTGTTGCCTCTGGCCGACGGCTATGCCGCATGGTTGGCCTTGGAGCTTGCCAAGCTCGACACCGATCCAACCCTTGCCGCGCATCACGAGGCGGCTGAAGAAGCGCTGTATGAGGCTGACCTGGTTGCGGTAGCGATTCGAGAAGGCATCGCACTGCTCACTGATGGATCCGACGCTCTCGCAGCCTTCCGTTTCGCCAACGACTCGATGGCCGAGCAACGTCTGCGCACAGACGCCATCCGGGCTCGCCGAGATGGCGACGGTCGAGATCTCGCCGAGATCCTCGACGAGTTCCGGGGTGATGTCGATGCGAACTCCGGCGAGAACCCCCACACAAGGTGGCGGCCATTCCAGCTTGCGTTCGTGCTGCTCAACCTTGCAGCGCTGGCCGACCCGACGCACGAGTCGAGATCGTCGGCCGATGCACCGGTCGATCTGCTCTTCTTCCCGACTGGTGGTGGCAAGACCGAGGCCTATCTCGGCTTGGTAGCCGCCACATTCGCGCTGCGCCGTCTCCAGCCTTCGCTGGGCGATGTTGATGGGTCAGATGGCGTGGCCGTGCTCATGCGGTACACGCTGAGGCTGCTCACTGCCCAGCAGTTCGAGCGTGCTGCTGCCTTGGTCTGTGCGACAGAGAACATCCGGCGCAGCAACCCCGATCGCTGGGGAACTGTTCCTTTCCGTCTCGGAATGTGGGTCGGAGGCTCGCTGACGCCAAACCGATCCAGAGAGGCAAACGACGCCCTCGACAAACTCCGACGGAAACAGCGCCCCTATGGCGGATCGCCCCACCAACTCGCCGAATGTCCGTGGTGCGGCGAGAAGCTCGACCCCGCGGCCACTCCACGGCACATTCTTGGCTCCGACGATCCAGATGAGGCCGGGCTGAACCCTGGCGATCGACATCTGACGTATTGCCCTGATGAAGCATGCGACTTTGGCAAGGTCGAAGCCAAAGGTGAGGGCATTCCCGTCGTCACCGTCGACGAGGACATCTATCGCCTGTTGCCGACGTTCATCATCGGCACGATTGATAAGTTCGCCCAGCTCCCCTGGAACCCCAACGTTCGAATGCTCTTTGGCCGCGTGACCGACCAATGCCCCGAACATGGATGGCGCGGTCCCGACGGCACCTATTGGCCCGACGTCTGCAACTCTCCGACCGGCCACGTCTCGGTCAAAACTGTCACAGCCGAGGAGGTTCTACACAACGGCAAACGCCTCAGGCCACCTGACCTGATCATCCAGGATGAGTTCCATCTCATCACCGGGCCGCTCGGCACGCTCGCCGGTCTCTATGAGACCGCCATCGACGAGCTGTCGACGTGGACGGTTGGCGAGACCACGGTTCACGCAAAGATCGTCGCTTCGACCGCCACGATCCGTCGCGCTGCCCAGCAGACCCATGCCGTGTTCGCCCGCCAGACACGCATCTTTCCGCCCCAGGTTCTCGATGTCGACGACACGTTCTTCGCTCGAGAACTTCCCCTCGACAAGTCCGCCGGCCGACTCTACGTCGGCATCTGCGCCTCTGGTCGCCGGTTGAAGGAAGCTGAGTCGCGACTGTTCCGCACGGTCATGGCGGCAGCGCAACATCAGTGGAATGAGGCCGAGTCGACCGTCCCGCCCGGTGGGGTCAATCCGGCTGATCCGTGGATGACGACAGTCGGCTACTTCTCGGCGATCCGGGAGCTCGCTGGTATGTACCGCATCGCGACCGACGAACTGCAGACTCGACTACGGCGTATCGAACGCGACCGCCGCGGCTTCCTTGCCCCTCGGTTTGCGTCAGAGTTCGATTTGCCCGATGGCACACGCAAGCGGATGTGGTGGCGACCCGACGTTGTCGAACTCACTTCACGTGTCGGAGCCGCCGATCTACGCGACGTCCTTGACCAACTCTTCCAACCCCACCGATTTCGAGTACAGAAGTCCGAGAAGAGCAAGTCGGGATTCCGGCTCGAACACGAGGGCATCGATTTGGTTCTTGCAACCAACATGATTTCGGTCGGGGTTGACGTGTCACGACTTGGCATGATGGTCGTTGTCGGTCAGCCGAAAACTACGGCTGAGTACATCCAGGCTTCGTCGCGGGTCGGACGCGACTATGACAAGGCACCTGGTGTTGTCTTCACGCTCTCGAACTGGGCCCGCCCGCGCGACCTATCCCACTGGGAGCAATTCGAGCACTATCACGACACGTTCTATCGGAATGTCGAGGCACAGTCGGTTACGCCGTTCGCTCCTCGTGCACTCGATCGGGGAGCCACCGGCGTGCTTGTCTCATTGCTTCGCGGCGGCGTGGATGACTGGGCGCCCGACCGGGGCGTGACCAAAATCAGCGCCGCCGACCCTCGCTTGATCGACGCGATCGGTGCCTTGTCCCAGCGCGCAGACCAAGCCAAGGCGACTAAAGACCAAATAGAGGCTGCGGCCCGCGCTGCCCAGATGAGAGCTGACGATCTGGTCACCAAGCTCACCGAAGGAACCACGACCTACGCATGGAGAAGTCGAGGACCCGGCTCCAAGAAAGAAGGGTTAACGACCTTGCTCTTTGGCGCCGAGGACGCCAGCGGTCAGCAACCCTGGGTTATGCCCAACTCGCTGCGGAACACCGAGCCGGGCATCAATGTGCTGATCGATCGACAGGCCCCGGCGCCGGCTGAACCAGAGTGGGATTGGAGCGGAGTCGGTTCCGGATCCGCCCCAATCGACGAAGCGCCCACGACGACAGTGGACGACGATGTCAATGACGCCGACGCTGCCGAGTTCGCTGATGCCCTCGCCGAAGACGGCAGCGAGGAGGCATAGTCATGACTGACCAGTCAACCGCAGGTGCATCCTTCGAACCCGTCAAGCTCGGGGAAGTCCGTCCGTCACAGCTCATCCACACCTATGGCACGGGGTCAGTGCTCGAGCTGCCCAACTTCTCTGTCATCGTGCCAGGCCTCGACGGCACCATCCACCAGGGCGATCCGTGGCACACGATGGAGCGCGACACGATCGTTCACGAGGAGCGACTGCTCGGTATTGTCCAGGATGTCCTCGGACCGACCGTCACGAACCTTCGGGCGCCGGTGCGGGTGCAGCCGCCGGCAGGAGCGCGGGGTGTGGGTAAGTGGGATGCGACCGGGACCTGGACGCTGCCGTTCCCACGCTGGATGCGGTGCCCAGCGTGCAACACCCTGAGCCGCTATGACTCGGGCAAGTTCCAGCTCGATCACCCGAGCACCTATCGGCCCCACGAAGCCCGCTACGTCCACGGTGACTGCACCGTATTGGGCAAGCCCACGGTCATGCCCGTGCGTTTCGTGCTCGCTTGCCCCGACGGTCATCTTGATGACTTCCCGTGGGGAGCCTGGGCTCATCGAGAGAATGATTTTGTCTGTCCGGTGTCGCAGAATCCGCAGTCGAATCTCGCGCTTGAAGACGTTGGCCTTGCGCAACGGCCGACATCTCAGAAGGTTGTCTGTCGACATAGCGGTTGCGACCACAGCGCCGCCGTCCAGCCAGCGTTCGGACCCGACGGTTGGAAAAACCTGCCGCGCTGCGGTGGCGGTCGCCCTCATCTTGGTGATCGCGAGTCGTGTTCGAACAACGTGGTCGCCCTGCTCGTTGGCGCAACCAACCTATGGTTCGCAGATCGTCGGACAGTGCTCTCCATTCCGCATGACGAGGTCCCGATCGTGACCCAGACCGTTCGCGACAACCGGCCGGCCTTCGAGCAGTTCTCGTCCTTCGAGGAGTTCGAGGAGTTCGCCGACTCAATGACGAAGTTCAACCAAGCCGAATGGCTTCGGTCCGAGCGATACACGATTCAGGATCTGTGGGACGAATATCAGGTTCAGGAGTCAAAGACACTTGGCGAAGACGGTGAGCCCGATGTGCTTGGCCCCGAGTGGGTAGCGCTGACACAGCCGGTCCAAGGCGTGCACCCCGACTTCACGGTAGAAGGAACCAAGGGTCCGCCTGAGACGAGTGCAAGTGGCTTCAACTCAACGCGACTCGTGACCAGGTTGCGAGAGGTTTCGGCGCTCGTTGGGTTCACGCGGTTGGACGCACCGTCAGATGGTGCTGGCGAAAAAGCGCCGCTCAGCGCCGGACAGCCGAGATGGGTTCCAGCGGCGGTGTCTCTCGGCGAAGGCATCTTGGTGCGCCTCGACGAAGCCGCAGTACAGCAATGGGAACAAACGCAAGTGCCGGCCTTCGATCGGATCGCGGACATGAACGAAGCCCACCTGGCGTGGTGCCGGCGTCGAGGTATCACGACGCCACCACTGCCGCCGAGCCCGCGGTTTCTCTTGGTTCACACTCTTGCGCATCTGTTGATTCAAGAGATCAGCCACGAATCGGGGTATGCGGCCGCCTCGATTCGGGAGCGCATCTATGCGAGCACGCCCGCTGAAGGCGCCCCAATGGCAGGAGTGCTCTTGTATACGGCAGCCCCGGACTCGGAGGGGACGCTCGGCGGTCTCGTTGCGCTTGGAAGCCCCGACAGACTCGGCAACCTGATTGACGGTGCATTGGAGCGGGCGCGCATCTGTACCTCTGACCCCTTCTGCGCCACCCATCTGCCCAACGGTGTCCCTACCGGAGGGGTCGACGGCGACGGTTCGCTCCACGGCGCTGCTTGCCACGTGTGCCTTTTCCTGCCAGAGACTTCGTGTGATCACGCCAACCGCTACCTCGACCGGACGCTCGTCGTCCCCACGCTCGTCGACGGTCACAACCACGCGTTCATGAGCTGAACAGTGGACTCGTGGAGGCTCGCAGAGGCTGCTGACGACATCTCGAAACTGGTCTCGCGAGAGACCGGTCGCGCGATCTTGGCGGCTGTAGAGGGCAAAGTGGCCGGGCCCGCGATTCGTATAGCTCTTCGAAACCAGGCACCAGTCGAGGTGCAGCCTCAGCTCGCTGAATTGGTGCGGGATGCGGGCGTCGATCGAACATGCGCAGCGCTCGCTGCTGCGATAGCAACGCGGTCTCGGATAGAAGACGAGAGCGAACGGGTCGAAATCGTATGGACGGGACCCGCCACAGTTCCCGTTCCTTCGCATCGGACCACAGCCGCAGTGACTCACGAACTGATCGCGAGCGCTCGGGAGCACATCACTCTCGCAACCTATTCGGCCGGCAACGTAGACGACTTGGTTGCTGCCCTCGACAAGCGGCGTCGAGACGGCGTGGACATTCGGTTGATTCTGGAGACGCCCAGATCGGACGGGGAGGGCCCCAATGGCCCGAAAGTGTTTGAGCGACTTCTGCCATATGTCAACGCGCTGGAGTGGCCTCGACGGGGCAGGGAGAACTACGACTGGACGAGTATGCACGTCAAAGTGCTGATACGGGATGATGATGCTGTCCTCGTGACATCCGCAAACATGTCCGAGGCCGCCATGCGACACAACATGGAACTCGGCGTTCAGCTCAGAGGCGGGTCAGTCGCACGGCGGCTACGCCAGCACTTCGATGAACTAGAGGCGGCGGGCGTGCTTCAGCCGCTCTAGCGGGCCGTTCCGGGCAGCGGTGCGGTCGCAAACTTCCCCGAATCTGACCGCCGAGTCTTCGTTGGCGAGAGTTTCCGAGCATTTGTCCCCAACCCCATCGCAGCGAGCAGGTGCGTGATGGTGGCAGCATCGATGAGTTGCCTAGGTTTCGAGTCCAGTGGTGAGGTCTTCGAAAGCGTTGGTGAGGTCATCGAGGAGTGCGGTGAAAAGCACAGGCGGGCTGCCGTTTCCATCGAGCAGGATGTCGATGTCGAAGTCACTGCCTTTTCGATGCGCAGCTACCTTGGTACGTGCGCCCTGGATTCGCCGCAGGACGCTGCAGATCTTGGTTGGGAGTGCCTGCTCAATGAGGTAGTTCTCGAGCTTTGAGATGCTCCCCTCAGCGTCGGTCGCGTTGATAGTTGCTGCGACGATCGCCGCCTTGTCGAGGTAGTCGACGGTCAGCGTGGCAAGCCTGAGGATCTGGTCGCTGAACTGGCTCAGGCTCGGGTTCGTCGGGACGTGTAGTGAGCTGAGTAGATGAGCATCGTGCACGTGCAACTCACTGTGAAGTCGCCAGTCGAATCTGTCGAACCATGCAGCGTTCATCCGCTCGAATGCTGCATGGAACCGATGCTCGACACGGTCGGAGCTGGCCCACTGATTGAGGAACGAGCGTCGGAATGCGACCTCGCTGATTCCGTCGGTCGGCTCAATGTTGAACGACCGCCAGTACTGCTGTTCGCCGTACGGTAGGTCGTTGCCGAGGTCGCCGAGGAACACGGCGACCTGGTCCGCTCGCCCGTTGTCCATCCGGAGCCCAAATGCGTGGTTGGCCCGTAGGTAGCCGTCTTCTACCGAGTATCTGTCTGGGTTCGAGTAGTACTTGGAGAGTACGTCGGGACGAAAGTACGCAGGCGTGAGGTAGTTCGGAGCGCCCGGGTTTTTCCCGAAGTCGTTCGCCAGCTGGTTTGGGTCACAAGTGTGCGCCACCGGCCGACCTTCTGAGTCGACTGCGATGATGAAGTCTTCGTACGACTCCGGTTCTGTGTACGGCGACATCCCCGCTTGTTCGATAGGCGGTGGCGGGAGAATTCGCTTTCCGAGCAGGCGGGTGAAGTAGCGCTCCGCCCCGATTGTCCGCTTCAATCCGTGGTACGTGACCCGCCAGGTATCGAATTGGATGTCGATGTCCAGGTCGACGAGATCCTTTAGCTCAGAGCCACCGTCGCGGTCGACGCAGAATTGAAGGACGAGATGAAGCTGTCGCGCAGCCTGGTATCGGCGCACAAAACGTTTGGCTATGAAGAGGTCGGTGCCGATCCACTTTGCAGCGACCACGCGATCGCCAAGCTCGTTGAGGGTGGCGTACTCTCGTGCGACGGTGTCTTCGTGCAAGTCGAAGCAGAGGCGGAAGTCCTCGGAGATCTCGACGGTTGATGGGAATCGGCCGTCGAAGTCGCGGATATGCACGAGTGGGACGAAGTCCCCCTCGCCAACAAGCTCCCAACGCGTAACGAACTCGCCCTTGCCATCGTTACGGCTAACAAAGCCCGGGCGACCGTCGCCGGGCTGGTGGTCGTGGCCAGCGTGCCGCTGTGCGCGCTCAACCTCGTCACCGCGGATCAACACGGCGTGCTGACTATCGCCTATTGAGTTCTCGACTTCCCAGCGGTACACCATGATCCAGTCATCACGCTCGAACGACGCTGCACGCTCGAGCGCCGACGCCCCCTGCGGGTCCACTTGCTGTAGCAGCTCAAGGAGTTTGTTCAGATCCACCCGACCAGTAAAGCTGCTCGGTGAGACAGATAGCCGAGTCAGCTCCCGCGGCACCGGCCTGCCTCGCCAAGGTTGTGCCGCTCAAAGCCCGATGACAGCGTCCTGCAGCACCTTGAGTGTCGAGATCGCGACTCCACTAAGGTCAGCGGTCAACAAACCCTGCGTGTCACCGCCTGCAATGCGCCATCCACGACCTGAAGGACACCTATGCAAACCGAACACGGGACCGAAACGGAAGGCTTTGGAGGCCCAGAGGATGAAGAGGTGCCCTACTTGGAACTCTGGGTCGAAAACCCTGAAATCGGCGAACCGGCCTTCCGGTGGTTCGTCAGCAGTCGGAGCGACCTACTAGAGGCATACAAGGACCATGTAGGTCAGATCGGAAGTGAGATCCAGTCCGTTATCGAGACTGCCCCCGGCGCAGAATGGGTAGTTGTCACGCAAGACCCCCCACCTGCCCCGAGCTGGGAGCGAGTCTGGGTCAAGCTGCGCGACTGGTGATTGTCACAGCGTGTTGAGCGTCTTGCTGATGGCGTTGGCCTCCCGTCCGTGCTTCAATCGAACGCCGACCAATCGGTCGACGGAACCTGAAGGCTTGCCAGGGCGCCTCGGCAGCCACCAACTTGCTTATGTCGTCGCCGTTGTTGATATCCCAAGCCAGGATCACAGACATCGCTTGCGCTGACGCGACCTCGATCTCGGCGAGTTGTTTGTTCCGGCTCGTTCCCCATTCGTCGCCGGGAAAATATGTGGCTTCTAGCTCGGGGCTGGGCCATCGACTGTGGCAAGTGGCCCCCATTTGTTTGCCGCGAGCTCTGCGATGATCTTGACAAAGCGGCTGCTCGCTCTGTCCCCAAGATGAATCGGGAAGTATCCCCCCGGCGGTCGCGTATAGCGGAAGAGCAGCGAGAGTCGGCCCTCGCCATCGATGTCGGATCGCTGGATAACAATGGCATCTTTGGGGTGTCGCCATGTTTTTGACCCATGCTGCAGAGCGTGTGACATGTCGCGGATCGAAATGTCAACGAGAGAGAGTTGAAACATATCGAAGACGCCACCCTCCGACTCGGATTCCGGTTCTGCATCGGAAAAGGCAAAGATCTCGACGATCCCTTGTGAGGTTCGACCGATGATGAGGCCGGGAATCACCCGCCACGCGACCTCGCCTCCGTCGCTGCCGATTAGGCCGATCTCGCGCAGCCCTTCGGTGCCGTGATGCATTGTGATTTCAGTAAGAGTCCGTTGGAGTGTCGGCAATTTGTGCACCCGCGATGGAAGCGCTGCGCGTTGTTCGGCAAGTATCTGCTCGGCCTTCAGGTTCATCGATCGAATGTCAGCTGCGATTTCCGAGTCGAAAGTGCCATTTTCGACCAATGCGTCGAGTTCGCCTGATTCGTCAAGCCATCGAGCATGCTCGATCCAACTTCCCCCAGAATCGCGGTCATCCTCGGGATCGGTCAAGCTTCTTCGACTTTCGAAGAAGGCGTCGAAGCGGTCGAGCGCTAGATAGTCGTCAACCCTGACGAACTGGTTCGGGCGTTTTACATCGACCCGAGATGAACCCAGATTCGCGCTCACCTTCCAGGCAACGAGAGTCTGTATCGGGGACCATGCTTCGGTGTCGCCGAGTACGACGGTCAGGAGCTGGTCCGCTGCCTCCCAATTCGTCGGGGTGTCGTGTGAGGCTGGATTCCTAACGTGAGAGATCTTTGAGAGGAACTTGCTCGCGAACTTCTTGTGAACAAGTGTCTCCCCGCCCGGGAGATTGCGGATGTGCTCGGCAAAGGCAAGCCTCAGCGGACTTGCCCCTTGCTTTGGTCGCAGGAGGTATCGGAACGAGATGAGCGTCAGCTTTTGTCTTGGTCGAGGAACCCGCGTAAGTCGTTGTCATTGCGGTCGCGTGGATCGTGTTCCAAGCGGCTTTTTGGGTTCTGAGAGAAGGTGCGAGCGAGCTCAGAGAGCTCGACTTCGAGGGCTTTGCCGCACATTACGGCTGCTGCGCTGTGATCGAGATCGGCGCGGGCGTGCATCTCTCCGAGGTGGGTCGCAGCGGTCGCAAGGAAGTGTTTCGATCGAAGATCCAGTGCCTCCCAATTGTCGATGCCGATCCGGGTTGATATCGAGTTAGCGGCATGCGTGTTGATTTGGAGTGAGGAGGATTCCTCGAGCCAGCGCAACAGCCGCATCCCGTCCTGGCCGAGTTGCTCCACGAGTTCGTCTAGCCAATGGGCATCAGACCTTCCCTGAACCGCTAGGTCTCGAATGTAGCCGGCCGCTCGGATTCGTTTGGTCTTGAGCACTGCGTTTGACGCAGCCGCAAGGTCTATCGCTCGCTGCGGGCTGTAGTTGTCAACCAGGGAGCGCCGAGCAATTCGTTCTGCTGACTTGGCGAAGGCCGCGCTTGCTTCGTGCTCCAACCTTGCAGTGCTTGCAGGGAACCCAAGCTCAGGCACGTCATCAACGCGTATCCCTCGAATCCTGATCGGAAGGTCGACGGTCGATTCGTAGTCCGCTAGCCATCCTGTCGCACGCGATGCGCTTTGGAAGACTAGCCAGGTCGAATGTGCGGGGTCGATCGTGTCTTCGAGCACGAGCAAGAAGCCCTCAAGAATATCTTCTAGTTCGCCGGGCTATTCCGACATGGCCTCACGCACTAGCTCTGAGCGGTCGATCTCGTCGAGATCGGAGATATCTATTGGGCGCGTCGCTGCGGAAGTTCGATCAGCCTTGTCGAGATGTATGCCCATTGCGCCTGGCCAGTGGAACGTGTCACGACCGGACCACGCAGCCCACGGGCGCAAGTAGCTGATGACATTTTTTGGCATGACCTCGAATATCGCGGCGGTCGTTCGAATGAGCGGTGAGTCTGTTCTCCCGAACGCAACGTCTGCCCGAGGCCCAGATGGGTTTAGTACGATCGTTGTCGGCCCCGCCATTCTCGCTAGAAGGCCAATTCTCTCTCTTAGGCACTCAACTTCGAGCAGTGTTGGCCGCTCGGTAAGTTCGACACCTCTCCGATGGGCCCACGCCATGTTCCCGCTTCTGCCTTCGGCCAGGTATCGCTCGGCTAGAGCTCGGTCAGTGAAGAACACGAACGCGCCGAACTGGGTTGGCCATGGCCCAAGTTCAGGAATGCCGGAAAACAATGGGGAAGCTTCGTCTGCCCCGGACACATGTCGGTACTCCCAAATCGGCGTTTCGGCCTCGTGAGACGAGAATCGCCTACTTTGGTCCTTGTCGATTTGTTGAGGGGCTGCTTCGTCGAGGAGATCGAAACGGCGCCAGGGGTAGAGAAGTTCGCTCGGGTCAGCCTCTGAGATTCGGCCGCGGCCATTCATGAAGGCGGACGGAGCTGCCAAGTCCCCGGCGACGAGGAAGGTTGGAGCATCACGAACGACCTCGTCGAGCCGAGCTGCTGAGGTGAGGACAAGTCCCGTCGAGAGATCGCCTACTTCTGCAACACCGCGTTCACCAAGCTCGCTAAGGAAGGCCGCGGGATCGCCGACGAGACGGGTTGCAATGGCTTCGCCGGCGAATTCAGCCAGTTCTTCCTCAGTCTCGCCCACGACGATCCGTAGCCCGCGGTCTGCGTCACTTCCCTTGAACCGAAGGTCGCCAGCGAAGGCAAACCGATCGGGAAGATGGCGTAACATGTCGGCGCAAGCCTCAGGTGACATCCGTTGTTGCGCTGGTCGGTCGGCAGCTGCCCGGCGGGCCTTCGCCCGCTCCTTCTTCTTTCTGGACGCCTTGCCCATCGTTGCTCACGTTCTCTGGTGGTGCCGATCGGTCCGCTGGCCGTGAACTGCAACCGTACCGCGGCGTCGCATGGGTCATCCCCTCAGCTGGATTAGACGTCCTACCCTTCGTTCGTCTGGGAAACCGGTGCGGTACCGGTGAAGTCCGGTGAATGAGGGAACCTGCAAATCGCGCAGAATATGGGACCAGATGGAACCGATATCGGCAAACAGTCGGTCCCTCGGCCGGGCTTCGGCGGCATGTGACGAATCCCGCAAAAATCCCGCAAGACACGTGCTACGAGGTGTGATCAGAGGTGAATAGATGTGAATCGCTGGAATCCAAAATCGTTGCAATGACAACAAAAATGGCGCCATTGCAGCGATCTGAGCGCGTGCCCCTTGCGATCTTCTAATCCGTCGGTCATAGGTCAGCCTTGGTTGAGCTGTTGCACCGCCCGATCGAGTCACTGCTTCCTTACCGGAGCCGATCGATCCGATCACGAGTGCGCTCCGGTGGACCGAGCTCGTGAATGAACTTGCTGGGGCTCGACCATCACACAAATATCACACACAACCCGTGCAAAAGGGCATAATCAGATGCGAATGGATGCAAACCGAAACACCGAAAACTCGTTGGAATTGCAACGAATTTGGCATCATTCCAACGATGTCGTAACACGCCGATCTTGGTCTGGGGGACCGAAGGTCGTTGCTCTGTCGTGACGCCGGAGTGAGTGGCGATATTTCGCAGCAGGATCTCGTGGACCTAGCTCAACTACACGACGGCAGTCAGGGGCGTGCTGGAATGTCCGCTCGCACGGCGTCGCCGACCGCCTCGGCGTCGGCGGGGTCCAGGCCGTGAAGGATCGATTGCATCCTGTGCAGATCGCCGGCGGCTGCAGCATCCCGGGCGGCTGCCTCGGCCCTATCCAACTCGATTGCGTGCTGGGCTGCGTCGACAGCGTCGTTGAGCCGCTGTTCTTCGATGGTCGCAACGAGTTG
>Ga0206130_10005305_pt1 | contig 15308 bp, 14 predicted proteins | sample Helgoland_Spring_9_FD_148637 | JGI IMG/M metagenome (GOLD analysis project Ga0206130, IMG submission 148637) | Pelagic subsurface seawater microbial communities from Kabeltonne, Helgoland, North Sea - Helgoland_Spring_Bloom_20160512_1 | ecosystem: Environmental > Aquatic > Marine > Epipelagic ... | reverse complement strand
TATCGACGACTTAAGTAATACCCCCTGAAATAGAGTCCGTCTGCATATTGTCTATTCTGTCTAGTCCTTGGGCATACGATAAACAAGGTTGTAGACACCTTGTCCTGTCGCAATCACATAGTCTCGATTGGAAGCTGGATAAATCTCCATGCGTGCCACACCAACAGATTTCCCCAATCGGATCAATTTTGCTTCACACAACAATTCTTCGCACAACCCTTTGCGTAAATAATCGACACGCAAATCTACTGTGCTGACTCTAGAGCCCAAACTCATCATTGCAGCCCAACACACAGTCCCGCCAGCCACATCTAAAACAGATGCAAGCACACCGCCATGAATTGCACGTCTTTGTGGGTCTCCTATCAATTCCTCTTTAAATGGAATCCGCAACTGTACAGAATCTGGCTCTACACTTTGAACTTGTAAGCCAATGTACTTATTAAATGGAATGTATTCTTGCATGAAATAACCGACTTTCTCTATCGCCTCTCGCTGTTCATCGGTCAGATTTGCATGTTGCTGTGTCGTTTGTTCGGTCATATCACCCTTCTGTAATCATTCCACACATATCGTATTCCATTACACCTTCATAGACCAAACGAACCCTCGTTTAATGACAATGGTTGGAGTAACAATACTATATGAGTACACCATCCCCAAGCGGGGTGTGACTCAATCTCTTTTGCGATGTACTTTTTTGATGCCCCGTTGTGTAGAATTCCAGCGAACGAACTTGGCCAAATCGGAATGATTTTGTAATTGCTCTACTGTATGAAACGATTTAGCCAACGTTGCATGATCTATAAATCGATGGATTGCAGTATGACAAGACTTACAAACCCAGATCCCATCGTGCAATTGCTGTGGGGTAAACTGTTCTTTAACCCATCGACGTTTGTGCATCAGTTTTGGAACAAGATGATGAAATGTCAACTTCAAATATCGTTTACACAATACACAGGATTCTGGAATTGATTTCCGAGTGGGCATTTCTATCCTCAAAGAGATACACTGAACACAATATGAGAGAGTCTATATAAGGAAGGTAGCATGGATATACTGTTCGCAGTAATTGGCGTTTTAATCGGGGGTGGTTTGGGATATTGGTGGCGAGGAAGAAACGTTACACGCCCCTTACCAGAAAGTGCCGTCTGGTTGTTTCCAATGGAAGGCCACGACAACTTATGGAAAGTAGCGTTGTACGATCAACATGGATTGTTCCAAAAAGAACCAACACTTTGGCGATTGCCACATCATGAACATTCTTTTTCTCTGGAAGGTAAACACTCTTTGTCCTGCCAAGACAATGAACGACTGGATGTACAATGTGTGATTCAAATCACCCCCAAACGAAATGCAGCACTGCTAGAATCTTTACTTGAACAACACACTCTTGAAAACTTAAACGATGTCACGTGGGTTTTTCAGCAATTGCAGAGCACATTAAAATCCTCTACAAGCATCTTGAAACAGGGGCCACGAAGGTTGTGGATGGACAATCCAACCAAACTGGCGCAAGATTGGCAACGACGTCTCGATGACTCTTTACCTGAATGGGAGTGTCGTGTACTCATTCAGCACCTCTCTCCAACACCGGATTCATTCTACGATGTCGATCTTCCAGAAGAAAAAGCCAATCTGACAAAACGACTCGAAATGAAAGAAGATATTACAGCCATTGAGTTGCGGTTACAAACTATAGAACTGAGGATGACAGAAGAAATTCAAAAGCAGGCTGATTTCGAAGCTAAAATCGCCCAAACCGAACAACTGGAAGTAAAGTGGACTGCTTTTCAAAATCACCTTGCAAAAAAACGAATTCAGATTCAACGGTCCTTACATGAATCCATCGAAGAAATCCGTTTAGAAATGCGTGACTCTCTGGGATTGCTGTCAGAGGATTTAACAAAGGAAATGGGTGTCCGAACACCACCTGAAGTATTGGTCGAGGCTCAGATCGAAGCACGAAACACATTGGATTCTATGCTAGATGAAGCCAAAATACAGCACTTAGATCTGGCGCAAGAGGTCGAGTCTTCTATATCTGAGCAAATCGATACAGAGGAGGCCGATACAGAGGAGGCCGATAGCAGTACCGAAACACAACCTACCAACCCAACTGTCTAAAATGAATTGCTTCGTGGAGACTCTATGAGTGCTGAAGTTCTCTGTACCGCGCTACCGCATATTTCAAAGTGGGCCATTGAACACGCCACTTGGACAGGTCTATTCAATGAAACAGCGATTACCATATCGCCGATTCATCCACTGAAAGAAATCACGGCAACAACACTGCGATTGGGTACTACACCAATAGTCGTATCCACACCTCAAGAAGATATCCGTTTACAATTCGGCACCTGTAAATGCTGTTTCGATCTGTACACCAACAACAATATTTGGTGTAGATTTCAAACGTGTACAGACCACAAATTACCAAAACGACGTATTCAATACCTCTTTACAAAAGTGTTGCCCTCAACAGGACAGCTTTCAAATGCTGAGGAGATTTTGTATTACAAAGGTGAAGGGTCCACAGATTTGCTGAATCAAGTATTGAAGAAACACAATCATCTAAATCGCTGGAGATTTCTACACACCGATGGTTTGACCGAATTAACCATTCCAAGTCACGTAGAATATTTAGAAATCAGTCACTGTGTACGCCTCAAATCTATTCAAGGCATCAATCATACATCACATCTACAGACAGCAATACTGGAGTGGTGCCCCAATTTACACAACATATCGGCACTCGACTCAGTCGATCTACAGCACCTTCGCATACATTGGTGTCCCAAACTTGAAGTAATCCCCACCTTACGGTTGCCTAAATTAGAAAGCATCAGTATTCAAGCGTGTCAAAAGCTCAAAACATTACCAGACCTTTCAGAATGTAGAGACATTGAAGAGATTCGATTTTGTTGGTTTTCACAGCATCTACCCTTGCCTTCATTTGAACATTGCCACAAATTGCGTTTTTTGATCTTACGCTCACTTGCAACCATGACCCACCTGCCTTCTGTTTCAACCATTCGGCTTGAATGGATCGATGTAGCAGAAAGTAATTCGCTGCAAACCATTCGAGTAGAAGGGGTAAGACTACGCACCTTAATTGCTGATGGGTGTGGTAGTTTAGAAATAGTTGATGTCTCTAAGAGCACAAACCTACGACGGTTATCCTTAGCGCGAGTTTCAAAACTCCAAGAAATACATGGACTTGTAGAGAATCATTCTTTACAAGATGTTCAGATTTCAGAAGCACCAACACTCTCACATCTCGACGGTTTAGAAACCAATTTTGAGCTTCGTACCCTCACGTTGGTTAACTGTCCTGAACTGACGCATTTGCCAAACTGGAGAAGGTTGATTCAACTTGTTCAGTTGACAATTTATGGTTGCAATGCCCTGCGTACTCTTCCACACTGGACACTGCCTTCTTTGGAGGAATTCAAGTTGGGTGGCTGTGATTCTATGACCGAGATGGTCCCCTTCTCTCAGTTTCCAAATCTACGCATATTAAAATGGTCGTCTTTTAAAGGGGTAGAAACACAAATTGAGATTTCACCACTGATTCATTTGAAACACTTGATTATCAACGGACATCCAACCCTCGAAGAGGTCCTTGGTTTGGGTTCATTGAACCATCTCGAAATTGTGGATTTCAGTCGGTGTACAACACTTACCTCAATCGAACATATCAGTACTTCTACGACCCTACGCCAAATCAATCTTCAAGGATGCCAATCCTTGTCTCAACTTCCATCGTTGTTTCAGCTTGAACATCTAGAAGAACTGTCTGTTTCACATTGCCAAACACTTTTGAGACTCGACTGCTTATATTACCATCCACATCTCAAACTTTTGAACATTAGTCACTGCCCTTCACTACATCGATTGCCTCTGTTGCATCTTGGGACACGCGCCAGTATCCGACAATTGTATTGTACACATCTTCCTCAACCAATTGATATTTCAAAACTGGTGGGTGGTGTCATTCATTCCCGGCTCAAGGAAATATACCTTGAACACACAAACCTCATTTCCTTAACCCCTCTCCTTTCCTGTCGAGATTTGATTGAAATCACAGGGCTAGAACCAACCGTTCGATGGAAACTCTTACTACAAGTCGCCATTCGAAGAAATGATCAAGATTGGATTTTGAAACACTGGGATCAATGCTTGCAGCATCTTAGAGCCCCACACGCAGAAGATATGGCAGCAACGTGTATTGAGGGACTGAAGCGGTGTGCCTCCGTTGTCGTCATGCCAATGCTTCAACAACTCTTTGCACAGTTGAGGCAAATTGAACATGCCAGTACTGGAGACTCCTTAATCCCTGCACCCATTTGGGAACAATTGTTTGAATGGTTACACAACAATAACGATGCGATATTTCTGCTATTCAACCCAATACTGGAAGAAAAAAGCATCAAAATCGATTTAATGCGGGAAGAAAATTGGTTCCCAGTATTGATTGATGTTTGTGTAAAACACACCCTTTCACAAAGGCATGCACAACTGCTGGAACAGATTTATCAACAAGCATTGTTTAAAAGTACACCCATGTATGATCACTTGCGTTCAAAGTGGCTCTGGCTGATTATAAAAGGTCAGATCTTGACCTAAGAAAATCCATATCTGATATGATTGGATAAATTACCTAAAATAGGAGTACTCATGCCTTCAAAAAAAGACATTGAACAGTTGGTCGCTGATTTAAAAAAGCATTCAAAGGCTTACTACAATAAGAATCCTTTAATCTCAGATGATGAATACGACGCGTTGCAAGAAAAACTTGAACAATGGGACCCAACAAACCCCTATCTTGAGGTCGTAGGCTCAGAAGTGATCAAAGGCACGCCTTACAAGCACAAAACCCCTATGCTTTCTACTTCTAAAAGTAAAACACCCGCAGAATTACAAGCCTTTGTTGATCGAGTACTCAAAGAAGCAAAAGAAATCGGCATCACAAAACCAACATTTCGTGTCACGCCCAAACTCGACGGTATGGCCGGAAAGTATATAGATGATATGCTCGTTACACGGGGAAATGGTCGAACAGGAACGGTTGTTACCAGTGTGTTCAAACTCGGCGTGAAGAAAATTGGTGGCAACAATACTGGTGTTGGTGAAATTGTCATGAGCCAATCCTACTTTGATGAACATCTTGAGGGACTCATGAGCCACCCTAGAAATGTGGTGACGGGATGTGTCAATGCAGACACACCAAGTAAAGAAGTCACGAGAGCCTTAAAAGCAGGCAAAGTACACTTCATGCCCTATTCCAAACTTCCCCACTGGACTGGAAGTGCGACAGATCTCGTGAAGGACATCCAACAAATCACCCTTGATATTATGAAACAAGTGGACTATCCACTCGATGGAATGGTTGCGGAAGTTGTAGAAGACAACGTTAAAAAACACATGGGTGCGACAAACCATCATCATCGATGGCAAACCGCTATTAAAACCAAAGGCGAAAGCAAAGACACTTTCATTGGTGAAATCGGATGGCAAACAGGACGAACTGGAGTCATCACCCCTGTTCTTCGATTGGATCCACCCGTTACAGTAGAAGGAGCCGTAATCAGCAATGTTACCGCTCACAATGCGGGTACCGTAAAAGATAAAAAACTCGGTGTTGGAGCCAAAGTTCGAATCATTCGTTCAGGTGGAGTGATTCCCAAATTAGATACAGTACTCACAGTGGCCAGCAAAATCGTCATTCCAACCAAATGTCCAGTCTGTAAGCAAAGTACAAAATGGAGAAATGACTTCATCATCTGTACAAACCAAGTGAACTGCTCCGCTCAAACTCAGACGGGACTCTTCTATTTCTTTAAAACAATCGAAAATGCAAAGGGCTTCGGACAAAAGACCTTAGAAACACTCGTCGACAATGACTACACAACCATTGAAAGCATTTTTTTGTTGAAAAAATCCGATTTCATCACAATGAAGTTTGGTAAAAAACAAGCCGAAAACCTTGAAGAGGCGATTCAAACAGCCATTCAAACTGAAATTGAAGATGCACGATTCTTGGCGTCTTTTGGGATACCAAATCTTGGAATGGGTGCATCTCGAAAATTATTATCCCACCATACATTCGATACCTTGAAAGAGTTAACAATGGAGCAGTTGGATACCATCGATGGTTTTGGAGAAAAAACCAGTGCCAATATTATCACTGCACTTAAAAGTAGATGGCCGACCATCATGGCAATCTACAACTTGGGTTTCACGTTAAGTAAAACCCCATTAAAAAGCGAACAAGATGCCATCGAAAGTCCCATCGCGGGAAAGAAGATTTTGTTCACGGGTAAAATGAAACAAAATCGTGATGAAATGGAAATAGAAGCCAGAACACTTGGTGCAACTGTACTGAAAGGCGTATCTTCAAAACTTGAAATCATGGTGACAGGTACAAAAGCGTCAGCCGGTAAGGTCGCCAAAGCCACCAAGGCCGGTGCGACTATCCTCACAGAAGACGAGTACACTAAATTTATCGGAAAATGAGACACTCAACTGTGCACACAAGTTACCCGAGTTAATAGACAGCTTCTCTAGGCTAAATATCTGAACACACTGTCATGCCTCGTTGCACAGCGGGACGTGCCAAGCATCGTTTCAACCATTCTTGAACATTTGAGTATTCGGAGAGTTGGAGTTGTTCTCCTGCACTGTAAAATTGTCCCAAACACTCAACCCATGGAAAAATGGCAATATCTGCAATGCTGTATGCCTCTCCGACAATCCATTCTCGATTGGCCAATCGAATATCCAACAGTGTCAGTAAGCGCTTGGCTTCCGTAGTGTAACGTTCCAAAGGATACGGATCCAAACACCGATCTTTTGCATATTTAAAGAAATGACCAAACTGACCAAACATGGGACCAATATTGGCCATTTGAAAGAACAGCCACTGGATGGTTTCCATACGAAGAACTGGATCTGTTGACAGCAGTCCGCCTGTTTTCTCTGCCAAGTACAACAATATTGCACCGGACTCAACGATGGTAACCGTTGAACCATTTGGCCCCTTTTCATCCACCAAGACTGGGATCTTTGAATTGGGATTCAACGCGACAAAGTCTGGGGTAAACTGCTCGCCTTTCAAAATATTAATCGTGTGAGGCGTATAGACCAATCTCAACTCTTCAAGGGCTACAGATACCTTTTGGCCATTTGGTGTGGCCAACGAATAGAGATGTATCATTCAATACCGTCTTAGTTTGGCTGCGCATTGGCATACAAGATGACATCACAAGGAAATCCACCAGACAAACCAAGTTCAATCGCACCACACGCAAACCCATCACATACAATTTGAATATTAAAATCCACACCAATATCGTTAAATGCTTCTAACTCACCTTGAAATCGATTTGTGATCATAAATGTTGCTGTTCCACCAAGAACATCTTGTTCAATGTTTTGACCATCACAGTCTATTTGATAATCTCCATCAACATCACATCGTGTTTGGGCATCTAGATTGAATCCTGTCTCATCAGAATTGGTGACCTCAAACTCTGTCGGAACAAATCCAGTGACATCTTCATAATTACCAAGACCACAAGCATCTTCAATCAACTGAACATTCCGGACATCCCATGTACCCTCTTGCGCAATGATTCTAGGTGGTTCAGTATCTTCTGTATCAGAAGTATCTTCTGTATCCTGTGTATCAGAAGTATCCTCCGTATCAGAAGTATCTTCTGTGTCCTCTGTATCGTCTATAGCAGCAGTATCTAGAGACAACCCAGTGTCATTGGTCTCTAATTTTGTTTGTTCAACAGGTGCACAAGCAGACACCAATACGATCATACCAATTATTCTTTTCATTCTATCCTCCAAACTATATGAATTGTAGTGCATATCAGCACAAATACCAATAGAAAAAGAATATGAATATTTGGACACTCCCTACAAAGGCCCATCGCGATTTATGGTGGTTGCTAACAAGCCCTACTATAATTGAAGATAATACTGGCTTTTCCTTCTCAACACAAGAGAAAGAAACCCTCTTACCAGCCGCTTGGGAATGGATCTTGCGCGATGCCGAATGCCCTACCAACTTACAAGGATGGATTCAAAATCCTCATCGCCAACGTAAACTCGGACTCTATGCTGAAGACTTGCTGCACTACTATTTACAATGGGGTTCTCCATGGAGAGTACGATGGCATGATGTACAGATTCAAGAAAATCGACGTAGTATTGGTGCAATCGATTTCATATTGGAAAAAGAGGGTGAAGTAGAACACTGGGAAATGACGGTAAAGTTTTATTTACAACACAAACCAACCGGACAATGGACCGATTGGGTTGGTGCTGATCAGCGAGATTCATTGCATAAAAAGTGGAATCATTTTTACAACAAACAGCTGCCATTGGGTAGACATCCTGCCACGATCGAGCGACTAACATTGGACAACATCTCCACTCCTACAAAAAGCAGGATCTGGCACTGCGGACTTCTTTTTTCTGAATGGCAAGCCCCTTGTGTGCTGCCAATAGAAACAGAATTTGGTTGGACAAATCAAAAGCAACCCATGGGACATTGGATTCGACGAAAAGATTTCATTCAACAGTTCTTCTCATCAAAATTTCAATGGGTCATTCGAGAACACCCAAACTGGTTGGCTCCAATAGAATCCGCAGAAACACTTTCCACAATGGATCTCATGGAATATGATCTTCAGCGAGGATTTTTAATGCTCGCAGAGATGTCACCCTTTGAACAAGGATGGCGTGAAAGTAGACGCTGGGTCTTGGTCAACGACGACTGGGGTATGAATCTAATTTCTTAAACTCACCCATTATTAAAAAACACTTCTTCCATCGACGCTCAAAAAGGCAAATCACCCTCCCAAGCGATATCACTCTCGGAACCTTCTTTCTGAACTGAAAAGACCATCGCACCTGTATTTTTGACGTGCACAATTGCCTCTGTAATACTGTCGCTCTCTGTTATGGAAACGATACATTCTTTTGTCGAGGTGTACCATACATCCGGAGTCAAAACATAATTCATCCGTTGTTATAGTCTATCTGTCAAACGTACAGACATTTCATTTTCGGAGAGATAAAAGTCTAATTGCTCATCCGAATTACACTCCTATTTTCGTTTAATCAGAACATACTTGGAGAGAATATATGAAACTAAATAATTGTACAACCGTTCGAGAATGTCTCCATTGGCTAGACATCAAAGTACCTGGATTTTGGGACTTTGCCACAAAAAAACCCTTGTCCTCTGTAGAAGTTCAATCGATTTCCACACAACTAGAACGACATTGGATTGAGTTTTCTCAAATGTTCCGACACATTCAGCGAATGAAGAAATCAGACAACTGGAGTTCAGATGATGCATGCTATGATGCTCTACTAAACAACGCTTTTACACCCGTCATCCTCAAAGAGGATCTGGTAAAATTTACCAATCCACATCAACGATACGAGTAATATATATATTCATTGGGTATCTTGGTATTTTCAATAAGGCGATTGTGTACTCAACCGACGTTTACTCGAGTGCGATCTAGAGTGTTGTACTTCTATCTACGATATCATCAAAATAGTTTTGACATCTCGTCTTACCAAAGACGGCCAGTACCTCTCCAGCATATATCGTTCCCGAACCAATCGACAACTTCAGTTTTAGCCTCCGTGGAATACTCATTGGCTTTTTAGACCTTGAGTTTCGACCGCCGGCATTTGTAAGCATTACCGTAAGAACACTCTGACCTTCAAGAGTACAAATTACCCACGTTGCACGATTTTTCTTACGCCGAACTTGTCCTGCCAACTCTCCTGATTCCGCCAACGCTCTAATCTTGACACACGCCTTTAACAAGTCACTTTGTAAAGACGGCAATCCATCATCTTGCAAAATATATAGAGCCGCACCACATTGCTCTGCCAATTCCAAATACGAATAGACCAACTGATATCCAAGACACATACCATCCGACACTTCTTCCAATGTAGTCAACAACAATTCACCCATTCCTACATTTCCCTGAGCATTCCATTCAGTATAGGCATCATTAAATCTCTGAGGGACAACACTCATATCAAGTCCTCCATCTCCAAACCTGTGATTGTGGAGACTCATAAGCCCCTTCAATACTTGTCCTTCTTTCTTCAATTCAACACCATCTGATGCCATCGTCGGATATTGAATTGGCTGTTCTAAAAGCCACTGTTGAACTGATGGACGACCTGCTGCAACACCATATATATAGGCCTGTCTACACTGTTCAGTCGTCAACTCACCAAACTGCTCTATCCCTCGACCTTGAGCCGCTGGTGGTGACTGACCGGCCTTTGCAGAATACCCCACACTCAAATCTTGTCCTTGTCTCGTGCGGTAGTGAACCATCAAATCTGCTTGCCCATCTTCATCGTCTTGAGTCTGACCTGTCATTTCTATGCTGGTAATATCTTCCAAATTGATCAAACCAATACCATCGGGACTGGGAAGCAACAGATGCTTCTCCAACATCTTCGCCATGGCAATTCCTTCATCAATGTATTCTTCCATCTGCTTGGGATTGGCTCTAAATACTTGTTGATAGGGCCTTGTCAGAGAGGACCGTATTTCTACCGTATTAACACCTGTCAATCCTTCCGGAACCAGTTCTAAAGTATCAAGCCAGTTGAGAGCAACTGGATCATAGTCTACCCCCATTCTTCTAAACGCCAACCAATAGCATGCTACCAATTCGGTAATCTGTCCCGCTACGTGGGACTGAAGACCTGACACTGAGTTCAAAGAGACTTCTTGCAAATCAGACATTATAACGCCCTATGTGAACAATTCGCTACATCGTCATTCAACATCAAAACAATCAACTCTTGGGATTCGTTAAAGACCAATCGTCTCCTTCACCATCTTCATCATTCAGAAACCAATAATCCACTTCTTCTGTTGGCTGAGAAACCGATTCCGCTTCAGCATCTTGTGTAGTCGATTGTACAGTAGCATCATCAGAGTCTGGGGTTTCTAGATTCTCTTCATCATCGACTTCACCACCACCCCAGAGAGGGTTTCGAGCTGCCATGTGTGGTTGTGGTCTACCTGGATGATTTGCCTCATCATGAATGACTTTTGCCAGTACACCGACTCCCTCTAGAGTCTCTTTAATTTTTCCTTTCAGTCGACTGCGCAATCCCATCTGGGCTCCATTATTGTGAAATCAGCTGTTTTAGTGATGCATACTGACGAACTTTGAACCATGTCAGTTCCCCATTTCGGAAATACCGCAAAGCCACAAAGAACATCTTGCCATAATTTGCTGCCCATGCCAAATAGAACACTGGATCTACATTCTGTTTCCAGTATTCCTTGTTGTCCAAAATACTTCGAATAACGGAACGAGGCACAATGCTCTTGGAGGCCAAGGAGTAGATTGCCAAATAAAACCGGTCCTCGTCCGAGCGAGGCCAATCCATCGATACACGAAACTGTCTCCATGCCTTTGTCGTTTTACCTTCTACCAAATTGGGATCCAAGTCTCCTGATTCCAATCCTTCCTTCGTCAGTGCTGTACCAGGAAAATAGTTTAAGGAATAAAAATAAATATCGTAGGGCATCGGTAACTCAAGTAAAAACTCAGCTGTTTCCAACTTCATCTTCTCTGTTGCATGTGGATTGTCAATAATGACATCATACACAATATTCAATCCCAGTTCTTTATTTGCTTCCGCAAAATTCATAATGGATTTGTTGCCTGGTGAACGATTGTGGAATTCCACTGATTCTTCTGGTGAAGCCGACTCAATACCTGTTTGAACACGAACCAACCCAGCAGCCATCAGCTTGCGAATCATATTTGGACGCAACATTGGTGGAATGAGCATACATTCAAACGGTATACCAACCTCTTTTGGATACCGTTCTAAAAACTCTTGCATCCAAGCATCACCAAATGCAAAGGAGGTATCGTCATCCACTTTAATTCGAGCCACCTTTGGAAACATTTTCATGGCCATCCGAAGTTCACCCATAATGTGATCTACTGAACGAGCTCGATAAAACTTCTTACCCTTTTCATTGTACACATCTCTCAAAATAGACACATAGCAATAAGAACAATTGTATGGACAGCCACGAGAGAAATAAATGCGGTACTCTGCCGTCCGTTTCCAAGGCTCTTCAATGGTGAATGAATTCTTCTCAATGTAGAACTTATTGTCATCTCGAATGTCTGGATAAGGCAACCAATCCAAATCCTGTGTCAAAGGTCGCGGAGTATTGCGATGTATCTCCCCACCCACATTGGCCCATACATTTGGGATATCGATGGTACTCTTTCCTTCTTGCAACGCTTGACACAGTTCCACTGCCGCCATTTCACCTTCCCCAACACAAAGGTAGTCCACTTCTGGAATACACTCTTCGGGTACTGATGTTGGATGGATCCCCCCCCAAAGAATGGGAATGTGTGGAAAACGTTCTTGAATCCGACGCGTAACTTCCAAAGCGATTGGATAGAGCGACGACATAAAACCAAGCCCAATCAACTTGGGCTGCTTTTGGGCTATCACATCCATTGCAATTTCAATCTCTTCATCTGTGGGCATCGTCAGAGAGTTGTGGACCCAATCTCGTAAGAAAATGATGCTTGTGTCAAAACCTTCACGCTGTAACGCCGCTGAAACATATCGAATTCCGGCATTTTCAACACTGTAAATGGTCATCAGTGTTACGTGAAATTCTTCTTGTTGGGGATCTAGTGCATTGGGCATAACTTTTCCTTCGCGTATGTTCCTGAAAACAATGTAGGTCTTTCCTTTATTATAACCGATCAACCATCTCAGACCATTTAGATGACATCAACTCACAAGCAATCGCAAGCCCGCTTTGGCTTTTCGAGTAAAATCGGACACGTTTCGAATCTGAAAGAGGTTTCGGACAACAAACTGTGGCCGCCAATAAAATCTTCGATACGCAAAGTGCAGTAAATCTCGCAGTTCATCTCTGGTAAAATGCTCGTCCCAAACTTGAGCTTTGAATTCTTCCGTTGGATTCTCCATAAAATTGGTCCAAGGCTCTAATTCAAGAACGCCGTCTCTAACGCCTTCATCATACAGTGTAGTCCCTGGAAATGGAGTCATAATATTGTACATGACAAAATCAGGTTTTAAACGGATACTGTATTCAATTGTATCCAATACATCTTGTCGACTTCTTTCAACGGGTGTCCCGATCATAAAGTAAGCGACCGTATTGATTCCAACTTCACGACACAACGCAAATGCACTCTCAATCTCTCGAGACGTGACGTCCTTTTTCAATCGAAGCAACCCCTCTTCGGTACCTTGCTCGACTCCCAGTTGAATCCTAGCACATCCAGCCTCTTTCATTTTCAACAGCAACGGACGATCAACGCCCTTTACACGAAATCGCACTGTCCAAGAAAACTCCAATCCTCTACGAATGATTTCATCGCAGAGATCATGTACACGTTGATTGGTAATATTAAAGGTATCATCGACAAAATACACTTCTTTGATACCCAACCGTATACAGGCTTCTATCTCCTCACACACACGCTCAGGTGACTGAACACGGTATCGATGTCTAGGAGTATTGCAGAACGTACATCGATAAGGACAGCCTCTAGACGTGACAATGCTGGTGAAAATTCCACCCTCGCCCATAACATCGTAATACCTGGTGTAATCCACCAATGTTCGATCAATAATTGGATACGTATCCAAGTCGTTGGAAAAATAAACATCCTCTTCTGGAATCGGATCCTCTGAATGGGCTATGACACCTTTTATGCCTTTGGCGACATCACCGCCTTCCCAAACCTTCAAAAGTTCCAACAACGGCTGTTGCCCTTCCCCTTTTACAACGGCATCCACACCTTCCAGAGCCAACGATTCTTTTGGAAAATCATTAATGTGGGGACCGCCCAAAACAACGTATTGAACCCCTGCGGCTCTGGCTGCACGAATAGAGTGCATTACATCGACCAACTGGACTGTAAAACAAGTAATCCCCACAACATCTGGTGCAAATTCTCGTATTTGATTTTCCATGTCTTCATTGCTTAAATGATCCAACTGTGCATCCATAATCTCACATACGTGATGAGACTGGTCGCGCAGAAAAGCTGCCAAAGACAACAAAGCCAATGGTGGGTAAGACAAATTCTCGGCCTCTACAGCCTCAGGAACCTCGCTCTCAACAGTATGACGAGCAGGGGGACGAATAAGCAATACGCGCACAGGAACCTCTTAATGAAGAGTGACAAATCGTGACAACTTAGTATTTCATTTCTCACGGCCAATGTCAATACTTATCCCACTGAACAGGATCGGCAACACCCTGCACATTTACATTTGGACAACCGATTCATTTAACGATTGACAGTATCTGCGTCAGTGTTTAAATCTGAGACCGAACACCAAGTATCGTATGGGGCCTCTTGGCTAAATCGATGACTTTACCTGCATATGATGGTGGACAGTCAATCCCATCTGGTAATTGAATCAAGCGGCACAAAGGCAAATCAAAGGCCTCAGGTGAACGGGTCAAAGAACTAGACATCAAGACAAACGTATACGTTCCAATCGACAGTGGTATCTCAACATCCAACAATGTTCCCGGAGGATACTTACCCATGAGATTGACAAATGCTTGCATCAGTATCGGATCGTATCGAGTGCCAGACCCCGCTGCCATTCGAGCCAACGTGTCGTGTGGCGTCAATCCACCACCACGTCTAGAACTCATGTTGGAGAAGTCTTCTGCAATGCGAACAACACGGGCAAACAAAGCCGGTTTCCCACTGGATTGATTGTAATCAGAATGGTGTTCCAATGCCGTTAGTGCACGATGGATTTTCGCCTGATTAAACCCACGCTGCTTGAGTAACATTCTCGCACCCGCTGTACAGTGGCGTTCAAATGGTGGCGCAAACCCTGGCTCCCCTTTTTTTGGATCAGCCCCTTCGCGAGCAGCATATCCCATATCATGGAACATCGATGCCACACCCAAATCTTGAATATTCTCTTCAGATAGTCCTGCTTCTTTGGCAATCAACAAACTGAGTTTCGTAACCTGAAGCGCATGGTCTCCATATTTGTTGTTGCTGTTGGGATCTTCCACCAATCCACCAACATCCGCTTCATCTGACGTTTCTAAAATATCAGCTACTGCTCTACGCAGGGGTAATGGATTTGGGGTTCTGTCCGCACTCAGGTTATCCCAGGCCTCATCCACCAACGAGGCCGCTCGTTGAGAAACTTGAGCACTGTCCTTTTCGACGACCATCGCCTCG
>Ga0206130_10005299_pt1 | contig 15324 bp, 16 predicted proteins | sample Helgoland_Spring_9_FD_148637 | JGI IMG/M metagenome (GOLD analysis project Ga0206130, IMG submission 148637) | Pelagic subsurface seawater microbial communities from Kabeltonne, Helgoland, North Sea - Helgoland_Spring_Bloom_20160512_1 | ecosystem: Environmental > Aquatic > Marine > Epipelagic ... | reverse complement strand
AATATTTATGGTGGAAAAACAACCATGATTAATTTATTTATCAAGGACTGTTATAAGAATAGTATTTATTTTACTAATGGATATGATGGAACATTAACTAATATTTATTTATATCATACTATATTTAGAAATAATATTGGCATGACAGGTGATGAAAATAATAAAAGACCTACCTTTAATAATCTGACTGGTAATTCTCAAGTAGGTGGTGTAGGATTAATTTTTAAAAAAGATATTGGTGCAAATATAAATGGATTATCCCTATTAGGATATGATGATGAAGAAATTTTAGAAAGTAATAATGTTATTACTAAAAATAATATAGCATCATCTACAGAATTAGAAGATTTCAAATGGGCTAATATGTTTTAAAATAATTAATAAAAATATTGAAAATAAGATTAATTTTAATATGATAATATGTATCGTATTAGAATTACTAATGAACTTAAGGAACTTAAGGAAAATCCTATTGAAAATTGTTCAGCTGGACCTGAAAATGATGATATGATGAAATGGAAGGCAACTATTTTTGGACCAGAAGATACACCATATCATAGTGGGATTTTTCATCTGGAAATTAAATTTACAGAAGAGTATCCTTTCAAACCACCAATTGTATATTTTACTACACCAATTTATCATTGTAATGTAAATGCACGTGGTGGTATTTGTCTAGATATTCTCAAAGATAAATGGTCTCCAGCTCTAACAATTAGCAAAGTATTACTTTCTATTTGTAGTCTAATGAGTGACCCTAATCCGGATGATCCATTGGTTCCTGAAATCGCTGATTTGTTACAGAAAAATAAAGATGTTCATGATGCTAATGCTAGGGAGATGACACGGAAATATGCAAATAATTAATTTATACTGGTATAAAATTTTCTAATAGTTGTAAAAAATAAACTATTAGAATTTAATGAGAGATCTTTACAGTATTATAAGTAATGAAGTCTCCAGTATAAAAAGTTTTAAAAGTAAGCACACTAACCTTACTATGACTGCTAATTTTCCTGATCTGACTCATTATGATGCTAATCTTAAAACAAGTAACTGTTTTATGATAGCTCATAATGATAAGAAATATTTGGTATCTACCACTCATACTATTATGGATAGTTGGAAATCTACTGATAGCGTGATTGCTTCTAGTATTCGTTGTATGAAAACTAAACTTACTAACTATGTTTATAGTAGATTTTTTGATGTAGTTATCTTTGATGTTACCGACAATGATAAATTTAAAAACGTGGTACCTATTGATGAGTTTAACATAGAAAAAGCTACCTCTGCTAATGTTAGTTTTATGGATGTTAGTTCTGATATGGAAACTAGTATTTTCGCCAAATATATGAATAATATTAGTTCCAGTATGGAGATGGATGCTGTTAGTCATCATCTTCCAGCTGGTTCATCCGGATGTGCGGTTGTTGATACTGCTAATAACCTTTTAGGTATGATTACCAGTATGGGTGAAAATTACGAAAATATGACTCTAGTAGTACCAGCTAAAACTATTCATAGAATAATTGAAACAGCTGATTTTAGTAAGAGTAATTATGACAGTTATTCTACTAATTATCCTAAAATAATAGCCATACCACTTCAACGTGGTCACTTGGAATATTTATCAGTTGATAAGGGTGAATTTGTAGTAGTTTCTGATGATACCACTATTGTTAAACCTTTTGATATTATCACTAAAGTTAATAACACTCATAATAGATTAGCTACTGAAGCTCACTTGAATGATAAAGTTATGGTTGATATTATGAGATTAAAACCAAAATGGAGAAATCTATATGGTGCACTCCCTAGAAAGATTGTCTACTATAAAGAAAATGACAATACCTTTATTTCACCTGAAATTAATTATTTTCCGGGTGATTATATTTATAACGGTAAAGTGTTAAATTTTAAAAACACTATTAAGATTCCCTACATTAAAAAAGGAATGAACATTAAAATTCATCTTTCGGATAGTGAAAAATTTGTTACTATTACAGAAGTAAACGGTCAATCGGTAACTTGTAATGTTGATTTACCAGAAAATATTAACAGTATTACTTTATTTCCACTATCAACTGTTTATTGCGAAAATGCAAGTAATAACGTTAATGGAATTTATGACATTGCTAACATTTTTTTTAACGAAAATGAATGCACCGACTGTGATATGATAACAGAAACCTGTTTTTGTGGTAGATTATCTGATAATGGCTATAAGTATTTTGTAGCTTATAGTCTAGTTAAACATTGGGCATTTCTGGTAACATCTTCTTTGACATTATTACCAATTGGACAACAACATATAGTTTGGGCTAAAATGGTTCAACAGTTACTAGATATCGTATCTGGTGAGATGAATAATTTTGATCTGGTAATGATAATTCTATATAAGTTAATAGAATTTAATGATATCAATGCAATGAATCTTTTAAATATCCTATTACAAAATATTTATTCAAGAAATGAAGAGGATACATCTAATGGTTACGATAATATAAATAGTATGATTAATGATTTAAAAATATATTTTCCTATCATAGACAATACCAACAATTTATCTTCTTCAATTAATATTTATGGTAAAGAATTTAATTATACTAACGTTGATGATGTTTTTATTTACAATGGAGCGATCGGGTCTACCGATAAGGCTACTTTTGAAATCGTTAATAATAATACAGATGATAAGATTTTGACTGTTCGTATGTTAACTGGTACAATATCAACTAATGATAGTTTTACTGTAGAAGGGAATTCATATTCTATTAATAGTGATATTACTGATGTAATGCTAACTGATAATATTAATGGTGATAGTACTTTTAATGCAGATGGTTTTTCATCTGAACATTATCATATGAAAAATACAATTAGTAAAGCACAAATGAGAACAGTTAATCAAGATAATGTTAACAGAGAGATAGAATTAGTATTAAATGAAATAAAAAAAGTGAAATCAACCGATTTCTCTAAAGTTGAATATTATTACCCACCATTTTTCAGTTTACTAAAATCTTTTTGGGATCATGCTCACCTAACATTAGGAGGTATAATGGAAACTTTAACAGATGATATGTTTGAAACAGTATCAGACATAAATTTACCTTTAGGAGTATTACCGTCATATATGTCAACTTGGGGTATGAAATCTGTAAGACAGCAAGGCTATTGCAGCAGTTGGATTTGTACCTACCTCCATAATAGAGGAATGTTAACTGACAGCGAATATATGAAATTCAATAAGTTTGGTCTATATGCGTTCAAACATCATAGTAGTATCATGATGGGTTACTGGAGTTACTTAGAACAATTAATGGAACACTTTAGCAATATTGCTAGCGAAGAGGAATGGAATCATTTTAAACCTTGGATTGTTGAAACTATACAAATGATTGACAATGGAGAGATGGAAGACGCTTATGACAATTTCTGTAAGAAAGTTATCTATCTGACTGAAAATTATAACACTAATTACTTTTTATTTGATAACAAACAAAAGGATATCTACAGTGGGATTTATCAGAAATATGTTATTAACGAAGCTATCAAACAGTAAGTATTTTTATCTATTTATGAATAATTAAATATTTAAATAGATAAAAAGTTTTTCTATAATATGAAAATATTAATAATAATATTACTATATCTATGTAGTGTTACTTATGCTACTAATGTATATTGTACAGGTCACGATGCCTGTAGTAACAAAGTTTGGAACGGAGAATACAATATTTATTGCGGTGCCTCTAATAGTGAAAGAACCTGTCGTTCTACCACATTAAATTGTGGAGAAGATAATGATTGTACTATTAAAACACAAGGAAGTGGTCATGATGCCTATCAAGATAGTGTGGTTAACGCCAAAGATTCTAATTCTTTTAAACTTACTTGTGCAGCTAGCGGATTCCGAGATTGTAAGGATATAACAATTTGGTGTCCTCAAAAAACAGGAACTACTTGTGAATGTAGTGGATGTCCTAGCAGTGTAGTTATGAAATGTGTATCTGGGATTAGTTGTAGTAGTACAGGTTCAGCCACTACCGAATATGTTGAGTCTGAATATACTATGACAGCTCCTTCTCCATCATCTAGTATTAATGGTTATGTTCCTGAATTACATAATGATAATTGTTGTCAACATAATTCAAACGTTGATAATGAATTGACTCTAATGTGTAAGACTTGTGCTTATAATCTTTTTAACAAAGGAAATCATGGCACCACCTACCGGTATTACAGTAATAATAATATCCTTTATCAGATCACTTGTGATGATGATAGTTTTAATAGTGTTGTTTGTTATGGGGAAAATAAAATTATTGGTACAACATCAACATATCAAGGTAGTTGTAATGATAGTTGTATTGATAGATATAATAATATACCAGGAAGAAATAGAGCTTGGAGAAAAGATAGTATGCATACTGGAATGAGACCAGATTGTCCTCCACTTATTGTTAATAATAATAATAATTATTTGTGGAATACACTAGAATTATGTAAAAGAAAATGTGTTATTGAACCATCTGGAAAATGTAATATGTTATCAAGATACGGTGATATTTCAAAAGCAACTAGTTCTGCTTATCACTGTAGGTTTTATGCTTGCAGTGATCCATTTAATTTTACTTGGATACAACAAACTCAATGGGGAAATTATGCAAATGAGGCTAATACTTACATTATACCGATAAGAAAATATCAACCCAATACTTGTACCAATATAGTTAATAAAACTAATAATATAGTTAGATATATTAACCTTACTAGGTATATTAATCATACTAGATATATTAACCTTATACATTATATTAACCTTACCAGATACTTAAATCATACTATAACAGTTATTAACTATATAGATAATTATATTAATCATACTAGATATATTAATCATACTAGATATATTAATCATACTAGATATACATACCTTACCCGTTATATTAACCTTACACGGTACTTAAATCAAACTAGAACTGTTATTAATTATTTAGATAATTATATTAATCAAACTAGATATATTAACCTTACCAGATATATTAACATTACACGGTACTTAAATCATACTAAATTGATTATAAACTATCTAAATAGATATATTAACCTTACTAGATATATTAACCATACTATAGATATCATAAATCAGATTAACCTTACTAGATATATTAATCATACTATAGATATCATAAATCAGATTAACCTTAGTAGATATATTAATCTTACTAACTATCCAAGAGTTAGCTTATCTAGTAATGATAATCATGATTCTTTTGATACCACTTCATTTAATAATAAAAATAATACTTTGAAATGTTATAATGATAGGTCTTTAATGGATAAAATATTTATGTATGGTTTTTTTACAAGTATAGGAATAAATATTTTGTTTATAGCTTGTTGTTGGTTAAAATGTAATAATATTATTAGAAAAAATAATTCAAATAATAATTTAAGTTTAGAAATGACTTCAAGACGAGTAAATGATTACAATCCTCCATTAGCGGAAGTTGCACCAATAGCAAGACCTGTAGATAATACTCCTCCTAAGATAGAAACTCATGCGATAGAGATCAATAATAATATTATTATGGAAGAAGAAGTTAAAACCCCAGGTGGAACAACTATTAGGAGAAGAGCAATTCAAATTTAATAGAGTTCTGTTAGAAAATTTTATAATATGATTCTAATGTTAGAGAAATAACTATAAAAATAATTAATATATATATATATATATACTAATGGAATTTATAAAAAAAGATTTAATGTATTTACTTGGATTTTGTATGATATTTTATTATTTTAATTCAAAAACTGAAAAAATGTCAAATACAGATATAAAAAAAATTATTCAGGAAGAATACAAGATAGATGTAGATGCTATTAGAAATCTTTCCAAATTAGCGAATGATCTTACTGCTAACAATAGATTAATTGTTCCAGGTGGATTAGAAATAGCAGGACCATTAAAAATTGGCAATGTTAATATTAAACAGAATGGTGAAATACACGCAAGGGATTTTCATGGTAGGTCATTTAACGGTCAAGCCGGTTCATATGTTAGATATGGTGACGATTTCGTTTTAAGTACTAATATTGCGGGGACTCCGAGTGGTAAACATTATATTATATACGATGATAACAATAATGTTAGGAAACATGGTTCTGGTGCATATGGTTATAGTAACATAGCAAATCAAGGATATCAAATTCATAGAGCTAGAGAAAAAAGATAAATTGATAAAAAGCTACTCGTATATAATATTAAGTTTTGTTTAAAAAATAATTAATATAATAATATAAATGTTTATTATATTATTATTTAATATATGTATATCTTGTGTATTAGCAAATTCTATTATAGAATATGATCAATCTAATAACTTAAACTGCTTAACTTTTTGTAATTCATATCATGCAGGTGCATCTATAAACTCAACGATGGTTTGTACCTACCAAGCATCTGGTGTTGGAACTTTAAAACAAAATTTATATATGGGTACATCTTGTTATCCTGCATATAATTGTAGAGAAGATTGGAATATATGTATTCAAAATAAAAGTAATTCTTTACATCAAAATATATTAAATTTATCTAATCAAACTATAGTCAGTTCTACATGTATGGAAATTTTGAACTTAAAAGCAGGTGGAAATTCTGGAGATAAACCACCTGACGGTGGTTGGAAACCTACATCATTAGATTGGAGAAAAGGATCTGGAAATATTGGATGTGGATGGGGTTCTACCTTTTCAGATGTGGAAAGAAATTCTCAATATAGTTTAGAAGATTTTGGACGAGTAGTAATTGATGATTTTCAAGGAAATGAAGTAGATTGTTGTATTGAAGCAATGAAATATGAAGCTACGGATATATCACATGGAGGTGCTGCTATTAGATTTGATTTATATAATGGTAATTGTAGAATAGACCGTGAAATAATGATGAGAGGAAATTTAGATACATCAAGCGGTAGACCTCTTTGTAAATTAGAACATTGTGGCAATGATGGAATAGATTATTTTTATTGGAGAAATGCAGCAGGTGCAGCTGATGCGGCTAATTTACAAATAGCAGGAGTATGTTCTAAAAGACATAATTTTACTCGTATAGTTTCTTCTAATTCTTTGGTACCGTTAGGAAGATTACCAGATGGTCCAGAAATACCTAATAGATTATCGGAATGTGAAGGAGAACAACCTGAAATGTGTTTAGAATCATTAAGGTATAATTCTATAAATACAATTGATGAATGTTGTATGGTTTGTACCGAATTAAGATGGTTACATGGTAACAATATTAATAACCCATGTGTAGCTTTTCAAATTGTTGATGGTAAATGTAGAATTTTACGAGAGAAATGGTTTACTATTAGATATGGTAGTAATAATTTAGGAAATAATGTGAAGGGAAATAAAGCAATGACAGTATCAGAAGTTGTTGATGTATGTGCAGGATTTAAGGATCATGATACCTGTGCTAGAAAAGATAATTCACATGGTTATTGGGGTAGTTGTTCCAATGAAAAAGATGTCACGATTGATAATGATTGTTCTTATTTTTCACATATATATTTTAGAGATCCTAAAATAGTAAATTTTAATATAACTATTAAAGATGCTAATGTTAGTTTTAATAAGGTACAAGATATTAACTTAGTTAACAAAGATGGTACATTAAAAAAAAATTTAAATTTATCAATCAATACAACAATTATGGTAGATAGAACTACTAAAAGACAAACTTTAAATAGTGCTAATGTAGATGATTTACCAATAGGTGCTAAAACGAGAGATACCAAATTAGGAGGTTATATTCATATTAAACCGGTTGAAATTGATGTTTGTTCAAGAGTTTCTATATATTTAAAAAATCAAGACATTATGTATTATGATTTGAATAATAATGTTGATGTTTTTAACCCATCTAGAGTTCTTAACGCAATCTATACCTCTAATCATTGTTGTATGATGTATCAAGATTATTTGTCTAAACTAGATAAACAACATTATTGTCAACTTAGCGTAGATATGACAACAGGCTTTTTAAGAAAGATTGTTTCTAATATTTCTAGAAGACTTTCTCAAAATTTAGAAATGGTAATGGTATATGAATGTATTGGAAATGGAAAAGATTTATGTGATGTAACTTCAACAAAAATACAATTAGAATCTCCTAAATTAATAACAGAAGCTAATGATAGCTTATCGTATGATAGCTTATCGCCTAGTAGTAGTTTATCACATGATAGCTTATCGCCTAGTAGTAGTTTATCACATGATAGCTTATCGCCTAGTAGTAGTTTATCACATGATAGCTTATCGCCTAGTAGTAGCTTTTTAAAAGGAGTTGTTGTAAATAATGGAATAAGAGAAAAACTAAATTTTTCTATTATTACTATTATATTTATTTTAAATAGTCTCTTATAATATCACTATAACAAGGACCACAAAGATAACCATATAGAGGTAAATAAATTAAAGATTTTTTTTCATTATTACAATTAGCACAGGTGCACATAATATATATATATATTATGACATATTGTTTAAATATATTTATAAAAAAAATCGATAATACAAATAACAATAGAAAAACATAGTTTTTGAATCTTTTGGATGAATTATAGCAGTAAAAAATAATGAACCAAAATATATTAACCAACCAGTTAATACTACTTGGATAATATCTGTAGGTGGTTTATAAAAAATATAATATATAAACCAGAACAACTGAAATGTATTTTCCGGTTTTTTAGGAAGTATATTAATATAATCTAAAATATATGTTATAATCGAACACCACCATATCAAAAAAACATAACTAAAAATAATAATAAGTGTAATTATTATATAAACTGATAGTGGTAAATCGTCAGGGGTAGATTCTTCCAATGTACATACTGGTTGAGATTTATTAGTAATGTTAAAAGGAGTAATCGTACATATTTGACTGTAAGTAGATACAGTCATTATAAAAAGTATTAGAATAGAACGCAAAGATTGCATATATTAATCTTAAAAATGTTTTATTTCAATTTTTTTAAATGATATAAAAAAATATTATTAAATATCTTCGTCTAAAAACATATTCACTTCGTCTAAAAATAATATTTCAGAAGGACTTAACATAGTATAATCATCACTACTATCAGACAGCTCCATATTTACAATATTTTCTTCAATACTAAATTTAAAATCGAAATTGTTAGTAACTTCTTCAACTAATTGTTCAAACATAATATCATCATCATAAATGGCATCTTTTCTACAGTATGGACAATTATGTTTTATTTTAAACCATCTATCTATACAATCTCTATGAAAAGTATGTCCGCATGGTAACCTATATTTAAACTGCGAGTTATCTAATTGTTCCAAACAAATACTACAAACATCCAACTTTATCTTTTTCCTACTACTGTTATCAATATTTTCATTCTTTCTTTTCATGTTCATTACTAGTTTATATAATATAAGTTTCATTTTTTCTTTAAATCTTTCAATCACATTTAAAATAATTTACTATATATTTTCTACAAATAATATCAATATCCTTCTCACAACCTTCGTATGGTTGATATTTTGATTGTTTTTCTAAAATTCTACTGTTTACACTACTTCTATTATTCCACATTAATTTTTTAAGAGTTGTTATATCTAGATAAATATTTCTATTTTTTTTCATAAAATCTTGAATATTATACAGAATTTTAAAAGATACATGAAAATCCATCCCAACAGATAGGGCTTTTTCTAATCTGAGACACCTTTTTTTTATTTTCAATGGTTTCACTTTCTTTGTTATAATATTATAATGTTCTATTACCTTGATAGTTTTTTTTAACATAACCATATCTCCTTTCATACCACCATAATTTATTCTTAATAGAAGACAATTATTATAAATATTATCATTAGATTCTAAAACGATAGCCTCTTTAATATTATCATAATCAAATTTAGTACTACATTTAGTGATACTCCTAACACATCCTAATAAATATTCAACATCGGAAATAGTTAATTGGTATTTTTTTGATATCGCAACCATAAACCATATTATAGTGGGTAAAAAAGAAAAGATATCAGAATCTTCTATCATAATAATAGCTAATCTTCTAATAAAATCATTCGAGTCTAGTTTAATCATTTCCATGGCAGAACTTACTGCTAATTTCTTCTTTTGTCTTCTAACACATTTTTGTAAATGACTTTTAATAAAACCTTTATTATTCCATTTAGACCCATTATTTTCAAATATACTGCTATTATTTTTATTTCGTAGAACAAAATAAACCATCTCATCAAAATAATACCTTGGTTTAACTTGGCAAATTAATTCGTCATTCTCACTAATTTCAAAATCAGTATACCATTCAGATGTATAATTTTTTTGGTCTAATAGTAAGACATTCTTCATTAGTTAATATATAATAATATACATCAATTTTTTTATTATTAAATAATAAAAAAAAAGAAAATAAAAAATTCTTGCATAGATTTTTTTTTTGTTATTTTCAATTTTTTATAACTTTACATAGTTATATAATCGATTCTTTCCAACGTGTATTTATCATAGAAGGGTCTTTCACTAAAATCATTTTATTATTAATAGTATCATATTCTAGTCTTCCTACAAAATTTTCTTTTTCTATAGTTTGAGAAACCAAATCTTCTAACTTGTAATAGTTTAATACGAACCAATTTTTCTCCACAAGTTCCATTTTCCACACTCCAACATTATCACAATCATTCAAATTCTGGATAGTAAGTTCATCGTTTATTACAGTTAAACATTTATCACTTCCATTCTTTTCTCCTGTGTTCATACAAATAAGTTGGAAACACTGATTTCCAAATTCTTCCATTCTCCATCGTGCACTCCACCAATGTTTCTTAGTATCAAAAATTGATACATAACCTTTTTCTGCATTAAGATATAACTTAGTTTTATTCCCTCTAAAAGTACATTTCAATCTAAACCATCGATATATAACTCCAGTTCTAACCTCACAATTTTTCATATATTTAAGATTATCTATCCCTAAAATCTTACCATATTTTTTAAAAAACCTCAATAAGAATTCACCATGAGATACCACAGCAATCCTACTATATTTACAATTTTGTAAATTTCCAAAAAAAACTTTCATTCTATCATTAATCATCGTTTCATTTTCTTTCATGTTATAATCATAATTATCATTAATAACATGAAAATTCACATAATTAAAATCACTAATAACATCTTTAATAGGCTCCCTAAAATCACATGGATTACTAATAAATTCTCTAATACATTCTAAACTAGTTGAATTAACATTTTTATCAAAAATAAATTCAGAAGTTTCTAAAGTTCTTCTAAGAGGAGAAACAAATATCATATCAAAATCTATGGTTTTTAATTGTTCTCTTACTTGTTTACATTGATTAATACCCTTAACTGTTAATCTAGGATATTTCAGATGATAGTTTCCTTTTTTACCTAAATTATGATATCCTTCACCGTGTCTTATAAAATAAATTGTTTTCATATTTAACTAATCATAAAAATATATAGTTATAACTAAATATTTATACATTTAAAACCCACTAAATGGTATATATCTGAGAAAATTAAATTCACCACTATTTGCATTTACTTCACCGCCATCAATCCTAACTATACATCCATTAATATAATCGGCTTGTGATGAGGTTAGAAAACAAGCTAAATCTGCAATCTCATTAGGATGACACATTCGTTTTCTTGGATTATGAATTTTGTTAAATTTTTGAAATAACCCTAAAGGATCTAATTTATTGGCACCCCCACTTTCAGCTATAGGACCTGGTGCAATTCCTACAAAACGATGGTCATATTTGGACCATTCTGTTGTCAGACTCTTCATCATTGCATCACATCCTGATTTAGCAACTGCAGATGGTATAAGACCAACCGTACCAGTTTCGGCATAAGTTGTGCTAATATTTAGAAAAACACCTGGTTTCTTTTTTAAATTAAGTTGTTTTCCAATTGGTATATAAGTATTATACATACCATTAAGAACTATTTCCATAATTCTATTCCATCCATTAAAACTAAGTTTTTCAATCGGACATATAAAGTTACCTGCTGCATTTGCAATAACTATATCTGGAAGATTATTTTTTCTTCCAAGTTCAACTGCAAATTGACTCATTAGAAGATTACTAGAAACATCAATACTCTTAATAATATGATTATTATTATTAATAGTTTTTAATTCACTTTCAAGACTGTTAATCTTCATTTTATCCCTACCGATACCAATAATAGTACCACCATGTTTAGCATATTTTAATGCCATAAATTTACCTAAACCTGAAGTAGCACCAGTAATAAGTATTTTTTTTCCTTGATATAACATTTAATAATAAAATAAACATTCTTTTAAATTAATAAATAATTGCACAAGTTATTTCTTGATTATTATGGTCTATTGCAACAATCTGTGTCATTTTATAAATGTCTTTTCCTAGTTTACAGCTACCGATCATACCAAGTTTACTGATTATTTCTTTATTAGAAATAGGAAATGAAACAATCTTTCCGTCTAGAATTATTTTGTTTTCGTTATTATTTTTAGAAAAACAAATTCTTGTTCTGTCACTATTAAAATCATATACTCTTACAATACCGTCGCTTACGGTATAATCATGACAGATTTTATTTAAGTTTTCTGGCTCGGTAAAATTCTTATAGAAAAAAAATGGAATATTTGGAGGATTACTCATCTTAATAAGTTTTAGAATTATTATTATCAATTTTTCATATTTATCAATTGTTTCATATTTATTAATTTTTTTGAAAATACGCAAAGCGAATATCGTAAAAATATTCAAAAAAAATAAAACAAAGTTAAATAAAGTAAAAAATATCTTTAATATTAATGTATATTACAGAAATATTAATGACTAGTATAGAAGATCCTGAGCTGATAATTTCCGATATATTAAAATTATTACCAAACCATATAAATTATATATTGTCAACTGAAGAACAAATTATTCATCCTAGTTACAAGTATAATATTCTTACTAAAATTAAAATAAGGTCTTTAATAAAATTAACAGAACATATTAAAAAAAAATTACCAGAAGATTTCACAATATATGATAAATTTTTTTACAATTATAATACCATCGAAGCTTTAAAATTACATTTAGTAAAAAAATTATTAGAGAGAAAAAATATGTATCAAATAACTACTACTTATACTAGTAGGGTTGATAAAGATATCCTATTTTAATAAATATCTAATTTAAATTAATGGATTGGTTTAATAATAGCTTTTATATTAAAGTTATTAAACCAATGGAGGTGAGATTCGAAACTAATAAAAATTCTAACAGTTTCTATAATTTCAATGTAATTAACTGGTTTAATCCATAATTTTATTTAGCAAGTTTTGTATATTCTTCTGACAATACTAATAATGCTTGAAAATACATCCACATTTGAACTTTATTATCTTCATCTAACTTATCATAAATATTAGTTAAACGAATAATTTCTTGAAACATATCATCGCCAGTAATTTGTTCTTTAAAATTTTCAGTTTGTCTAAAATAACTTTCATCTTTAGCAACAATTTTATTTTTAAATGGACTAACATATTGATAAAATTGTTGAATAGGCATAATTGCATTTGCTTTGACTAATTTACTAAAATAATGTTTATAACTAGTTCCTACAAGTGGACTAATCTGTCCTAAGAAGGTTTCCATAAGTGTATTGAATTGTTTAATTTTTTCTACTTTGCTCATTATATTAGTATATGATGTAAATCTTTAAATATTTATTTAATTATTGAAAATTGAAAATTATACTAACTACTACCTCTTTAAAATATTTATCTTGTATGTCTTATCAGACTTTAACTGATACTTCTTTGGTTACAAACCAATCTTTAAACAAACCTTTTCATAATCCTAGGAAAGTGAAAAGTAGAAAGCGCTTCCCCGGTGTTTCAAATGTTACCCAGAAACATTTTTCCCTCGAATCAAAACGCAGTAAAATGCTCACCAAACGCAAGCGTTCTAGTAAGAGGAAGAAATGGAATCAGGGAAAGCTTTATTATTTAAAAAAATGTCATTATTTGATTGAAGAAAAAGAGGAAATGAAAGAGGATATGAAAGCGGGTGAATTTTCAGATGATAACTTGTACAATATGTTTTTTGTAGATGATAGTAGTGATTCAGATTACAGTAGTGATTCATATGATAGTATTTCTTCAGATGATAGTAGTGATGATGAATTTAAGTTTTTAACTAATCTTTGTGATGTTTTGATTAGAAAAAATAAAGAGCAACATACAAGAGAGTTGTTTTTTGAAATACCTGTTTGTTATTTAGAAAAAACACCACATGTCTCATCAATTAGATGGTTTGATTCAAATAATTTTAAAAAAATTATAGATAGATGTGTCGAAAGAGATATAAATATCAATGGAATAGAAATAATGGATGAAGGAGGATCTTTCATTACTGCAACTTATGGTTTCTAATCAGATAAATTGTTTGTTTACATCTAACATGATATTAGTAATATTTTTTGTAATACTTATATTATTTTTCATAGCACTAAAAATTCTTTGATTTAATAAGAAAGCATATTTTTTTGCTTTTGTTTTCTTATTATCTTTTAAAAATTTTTCAATCATTACTTGAGTTTCTATAACATTAGTTAATGGTACTCTAGATTGACTTATTTTTCTATCATCATCTAACAAGAATTTATTTACTTTAGTTTCTACTTGCTTCAAGTCTTTATTAGTATATTTACATTTATCTTGAGCCATACTAAGAGCAATGGCAATAGCTTGTTTTCTATTTGTTACTTTTTTATTATTGCTTAGTTTTAATTTTTTATTTTCAAATTCATCAAGAATTTTATCTAAATATTTTTGACGACATTTATCGTAGCTCATTAAAATAATTTATATTTATTTTTTTTTTCCGCCATCATATGCTACAGCATGTTTAGTAGAAATCATCTTATCATTAATATTAATATTATTGTAATATATTTTTCCTAAAAGTCTTCCATATTTATCAAATTTTCCACAATGTAAAGTTATAATACGATTATCGATTATTCTTTTAAGATAGTCACGAGCCTTGATAGCTTTTTCTTTTTCTATTTTATTACTACTTCTAAGCTCTGGTGTATCAATCCCGTCTAATCTAATTTTAACACGAATGTATTTTCCTCTATAGTTAAAAGCGACCCATATAGTGTCACCATCATAAACTTTTACCACTTTAGCTTTTGTTTTAATATTATCAAAA
>Ga0206130_10005295_pt1 | contig 15330 bp, 10 predicted proteins | sample Helgoland_Spring_9_FD_148637 | JGI IMG/M metagenome (GOLD analysis project Ga0206130, IMG submission 148637) | Pelagic subsurface seawater microbial communities from Kabeltonne, Helgoland, North Sea - Helgoland_Spring_Bloom_20160512_1 | ecosystem: Environmental > Aquatic > Marine > Epipelagic ... | reverse complement strand
CATATATTCTTATATAATTGTTCGCTCTTAATTCAATAGATTTTATTAAGGGGCCTGTAGCTCAGTTGGTTAGAGCAGTGGACTCATAATCCATTGGTCGTAGGTTCGAGTCCTACCGGGCCCACCACTCATAAAAGCTTTTTAAAGCCATATAATTAATATTAGTGTATATTATTTATACATATTAATTTTTTGTATCATTTTTTTATGAAAAGATTTAACTGCATAGAAGTAGCATTTGTATCAATATTTTTAGCATCATGTGGTGGTGGTGGATCACCAGATTCTGCAATCACTCCTCCGACTGTCTCAATGAATCTTTCTTCGAATTTAAATGAGATTTATATACATAATAAGATTATTCTTTCATGGTCATCTTCAAATGCAGATTCATGTTTAGCGTCAGGTAACTCAAGTGACTGGAGTGGAACTAAAATAAATAATGGATCTCAAGAAATAATTATAAGAGATGCCAAAGAGAGTACATTTACTCTAACTTGCTCCTCAGCATCGTCATCAGTCAGTAAAAGTGTTTCTGTTACTTCAAATTCACCTTATTTTTATCCAGATCATTGGGATGAAGTCAGCTCATATAGACAATCTATTCAGTCTATTTATGAAAATCCAGTAGGTTTTAATCAAGATGAAATTTGGTTTAAAACTCTCACAGTGCCAAAATCAAGATTTACAACAGATATTACAAATACTTTTTTAGATGATGAAAACTTTAGAGGCGATGTTGGATATGATACTTGGATAAATATCGGTGATTCTACTTTTCATTTAAATTGTAACTGGGTTTCATCAAAACCCAACGAGGGAGCAATTAAAATCATTGAATTAGTCAACGGAGATTTTGCCAACCTATATTACAAACAAATTGAGGGCTGCAATCACCCCTTGCCATTAAAAAACTCTGATGGAAGTTTTCAAATAGTTTTCCCTGGTCATGATGAAGGTAAGCTTTCTGCAGATTTGGCTCCATATGCAACAAGCTTTGTATTTAATGTTGATACAAAAGTATTTATTGATATGGATATAACTCTAGCATCACATGGACAAGATATATTTGATTATGATCTTGATGGAGATGATGACATTATTACAACTGGAACGCGCTGGTTTGTAAATGATCAAAATTCATCTGCAAACACAAAAAATTGTGGAGAAGTTGGAATTATGCAAAATAATGGATTGAACGACTTCAGCCTTATTGCTATTCCATTACCAAATGATGTCTCTAATTCAGATCCTTCATTAGGATTTATTCCAAACGAGGGTTGTGGGGGAGCTATGAGTGCAGACGCATATGTTGAGAATGGAATTCTTTTTGTTGTTTATTCAGACTTTGTTGCAAATGAAAATCATACTAATCCGAATTGGACAATTGAACCAGAAAAAAATGTAGTTATAAAATATGATGTAAATGATTTAACAATTCTTGAAATCATAGAATTGCCAACACCATATGTTGAAAGTAATTTTAAGAATTTGGAATATTACAGCAAAGATCAATACTGGATTGGGGGCAATGGAAAATCCCATGATACGAACTCTCAATTCATGGATATTGATTATGATGGCGACAAAGATATATTAATTAGTAATCAGTCATACTGGTATGAAAAAACGTCAGTACTTCAGATAATAATAAATGATAATGGTGTTTATAGAGATGAAACAGCTGAAAGGCTATTTAATTGGAATATAAGAACTGGCAATCTTCACCAGTGGAGTTTTTCCGATATAAATGGAGATGGATACCTAGATATAACAACTACCGATGGTTGTGGTGGTCCACCATCAGGAAGTGGTTTAAATTTACCAAGAAATTTTGGTTGTGAAAAAAAGATCGCAATTAACGATGGTACAGGGCATTTTATTCAAATTATTGGACCCATGGAAATTTATCAAATTTTTGAAAATAATGAATATAAAACAGGCCAATTGCAGGCTATATTTAGCCTAGACAAAGATAAAAATTTAAAATGGACTTATATGACTGGAAAAGGATGTAACGATGGTTGTTATGCCAATGGAGATTGGGATGTATTTATTGCATCTTTAGATTCTCGATTAAGCACCGGACCTAATGGTATAGATCCTTCTTTGGTAGGAGAGGATGGATATAATGAGTTTTTCTATCTTTTAAACAATCCTTCAGCAAAAACAGCAGTGGAATCTGGTGAATATGAGAATGGGTTAGAACATTATATAGCTATTGGTAAAGATTTAGGGCTTTTACCAAACGCAAAGTCTATATCAAGCATTGTAGTTGAAAGCTATGACTCAAACCCAAAACAATCAATTAATTAAAATGAGAACAGTTTGAGAATAGTAAGGGGTCAGGGATTCTACATTATAATTAGTTTTTGTATTCGATTAGTTGACTCATAATCCATTGGTCGTAGGTTCGAGTCCTCCCGGGCCCACCATTTTATTCATTTACCCCAATCATTTTTCTGTCTGCCCAAAAGGGTAGCTTTTCTTCTTGTGAGGTATCCATAGGTAAATCTTGATACCTCCATAATGGCTCCCAGCATCCATATTTAGTAAGCAGTTTTCTTGTTTTTTCTTTTCTACTTTCAGGTATCTGATGAAATTTATCTTGAAGCTGCTTTAGGCACCAAACCCTATATTGAGAATATCTTGCTTTTACGAAATGCATGTCATCAGACTGAAATTCAAAAAAACTTTGATTTTTTGAGACAGCGTCAACGTTTGCACATAAATAAGGTATATAAGTTTTTCCTATTTCTTCTAGAAGAGGCCCCAAGTCATCTGGAATATTATCTGAGTAATCAAATTCTTGTGTAGTTAGTTTTGTATTCCATAAAGAATCAAGCCAGTTAAGAATTGAGGGGGCCTCATTTCTAATAATTTTTAAAGGAACAGGATCAAGAGCAAAGTGTCGAAAGAATGGACCCGATAAACCAATATCAGCAAGAGATGGGATATCGCCAAGAATGAATGTTCTTTTAGAGAAAATATTTTCTAAATTTTTAAATAGAGTTTTTACATTATTCTCAATAGCATCAATATTTTCTTTGGAAACACCATCGCCAACTGTATAACCATTTCTTTGTCTTCGGGTAAGAAATTTTTTCTTAAGAAAATGAGGAATTGGAATTGATCCTAAAAGTTCGGTTGCTAAACGATCAGAAGCAAAATTAGCTCCTTCTTTATAGTGCCATCGGTAATGCATTGCTGGTCGCCACCACCACTCATCAGCCCAATCTTCTATTAAGTAGGTTACAAAAGCTAGAGTTGGGTCACTGGGAACAATAGAAGTTTTATCTAGTTTTGATTCAAACCACTCAATCATTTTTGTGGTATCTGTCATATATCTCCCATCTGGCAAGACTACGGCTGGCATTTGATGAACACCAACTTTCTTTTTCATTTCTTTCTCAAAGGCCGGATATGGAGCAACTATTCTTTTATAGGTTATACCTTTAACTCTGAAATAATTTTCCATTTTCCCAGTAAAATAAGAAATACTAGAGCCATATAGCATCACTGGATCATTGAACATAAAAAAAAGTCTATACTATATTCAGAATATTGTTAATTGGTTTATTATCAAGAACCAATGGGAGAGCAAATGCCAAATTTAATGAATGAATCTTTTACATTGCCATGTGGACAGGTTGTTAAAAATCGAGTTTGTAAAGCAGCAATGACTGAACGAATTGCTAAAGGTAATAATTTAGCTCATCAAGGTCATGTAAATCTTTATGATAGGTGGGCAGACGGCAATATAGGTATTCTGTTAACTGGAAATGTTCAGGTTGACCGAAGAAACCTTGAGGGTCCTGCAAATGTAGTGATCGATCAGAATAACTACAAAGAGCAATATGATGCTCTTAAAGCATGGTCAGCAGCAGGAACAAAAAATAATACACAGTTATGGATGCAAATCTCTCATGCTGGTAGGCAAACACCTGGTGAAATAAATTCTTCACCCTTGGCTCCCTCAAACATTGGATTAAAAATACCTGGTAAGAATTATGGCACTCCAATTCCAATGACAGAGGAAGATATTCTCGATGTAATAGATAGATATGTTTTTACCGCAAAAATTGCAAGAGAAACAGGATTTACAGGCGTTCAATTTCATTCAGCTCATGGCTATCTTTTATCAGAGTTTTTATCACCAGATATTAATAATAGAACTGATGCCTGGGGCGGCAGTGTTGAGAATAGAGCTAGGATTCATATAGAAATTATTAATAAATGCAGAAAAGAAGTTGGCGAAGACTTTCCTATTTCAGTTAAATTAAATTCTGCAGACTTCCAGAAGGGCGGGTTTACTTCTGATGAAAGTGTTCAAGTAGCTAAAATGCTAGAAGATTCAGGTGTAGATATTATAGAAATTTCAGGTGGAACATACGAACAACCAAAACTTATAGGTGTGGATGATTTAACTATTAACCCAAAAAGAAGTGAAGAAAGAAAAGAAAGTACAATTGCAAGAGAAGCCTATTTTCTTGAATATGCACAAGATATTAGAAAGGCAGTTTCTTTACCTCTAATGGTTACCGGAGGTTTTAGAACTAAAGTGGGTATAGAGGATGCTTTACAAAGTAATGTTTGCCAAATGGTAGGCATTGGAAGACCACTATGCGCAGATCCTTATTGCATCAAAAAAATGATAGCAGGTGAGATAGAAACATTACCAAGTTTTGAAAAGACTCTTTCATTAGGACCCTCAATTTTTTCTCCATCAAGTCCATTTACTATAATAAAAGTTATCAATGCATTTGGCGCAATGGCATGGTTTTATCAACAAATTAAAAATATGGCTAATGGCCTAATGCCTAACCATGAGCAGAAACTTTTTAATGCTTTTAGAGCCGACATGAAAGCAGATAAGTTGGCAATTAAAGATTATTTGGACAATAACTAATTTCTATTTACACATAGGCTACTAATAAATTTATAGAACATATGTTTTATTAAATTTTTTAGTTGTGGCATTCTTTTTATGTTTGGGGTCAACACAGAATGTGGCTGATAAAAGAAGAAATCTACAGAAGAATATCAAGATAGTTATTTTTCAGTAACTTCTGCATATATTCCACTTGTACCATCTTTATATAGAATTAAGACTTTATATGGCATAAAACGGTTACCGACTTCCATACCAGGAGAACCCAGCGGCATTCCTGGAACAGATAGACCTATAGCATCAGGATGATTCTCTGAAAGGAACTGAGTTATAAATTGACTTGGTATGTGACCTTCAAACACATACCCATCTGAAGACACAGCGGTATGACATGATCTATATTCGGGGTTAATGTTGTGTTTATTTTTTATCTCCAAAAGACTTTGATGATCTTGTGTATTGGCATTAAATCCATTTTCTTTGACATGTTTTACCCATTCTTTACAACAGCCACAAGTTGGAGTTTTATGAATAAGTAACATAGTTCCAAGGTTTGAAATTTCATTTTTTGTGTCAGAAGAAAAAACTGAAATTGTTAATGTGCAAATGGTTATGAGTAGATATTTTTTTTTCATATATTTATCTTAATATGCTTGAGCATTATTTCTATAATTTAATCCTAAATGATCATTTTTATTTTGACAAATTACTACTTTGGATGGTTTTTTTGAGCGCAATAAATTTTGATTTACAAAGTAAAAAAAAAGGCGTAAATTTATTACAAAGCTTCTTATAAATGCATATAAAAAGTAGACATAGTTATAAATACAGGGGAGTAAGTATGACAAATCCAAATCATCCAAATGTTGATCAGAGTGATCGAGTAGTTCCAATAAATCTTAGACAAAGTGGCAGAACTCCGACCGAGTTATTGATTTCAACCAGAGTAAGAAAATCACCCTTTTGGCATTTATCTCATGAAGCAGGTTGTTGGAGAGCAACTGTCTATAATCGTATCTATCACCCTAGAGGATATGTAAGGCCAGAAGATGGCGGAGCTATGGTTGAATACGATGCGCTGGTTAATAGAGTGACTATGTGGAATGTTGCAGTTGAAAGGCAGATAAGAGTCAAGGGCCCGGATGCAGAAGCATTTACAGATTATGTAATAACACGTGATGCAACAAAAATTGAACCAGGCAATGGTAAGTATGCAATTTTATGCAATGAAAAAGGTGGAGTCTTAAATGACCCAGTTTTATTAAGATTAACTGAAGATGAATTTTGGTTTTCTATTTCAGATAGTGATCTTTTGCTTTGGCTTCAGGGCGTAAATGTATCTAAGAAATATGATGTTGAAATCGATGAAATTGATGTTTGTCCTGTTCAAATTCAAGGGCCTTTATCTGAAGACCTTATGGCAAAGTTAGCTGGTGAAGAGTTAAGAGAGGTCCCTTATTATGGGATCTTGGAGACTAAAGTTGGTGGAGCTGATTGTGTTATTAGTCAAACTGGATTCACAGGTGAAAAGGGTTATGAAATATATGTACGTGACGCACACGAGAATGCTGAAAAAATGTGGAATGCTGTGCTTGAAGCAGGTGAAGAATTTGGCCTTATGGTTATAGCCCCCGCTCATCATCGAAGAATTGCTGCTGGTATCCTATCTTGGGGTCAAGATTTAGATCATGAAACCTCACCTTTTCAGGTTAATTTAAGCTACCAAGTGCCAAGAAATAAAGCTGCAGATTATATCGGTAAAGAGGAGCTTGAAAAACAAAGAGCAATAATCGATGAAGGGAAAGCTCCATTTAAAATGAAAATGGTAGGGTTAACTCTTGGTGGCAAAGAGATTACTGATTATGCACCAGACTTTTGGATAGTTACTAATACTGGTGGAGATGAAGTTGGTTACGTAACATCTCCTTGGTGGTCGCCTGAGCTGGAAACAAATATTGCTCTTGCCTGGGTCCCATGGGAGGCTTCAGAGGTTGGAACAGAATATATGGTTAAACTGCCTGATGAATATGCTGAATCTCCAGGTGTGGCTGTAAACGCTAGGATTGTTGATGTTCCTTTTAGGGAATCAGTGAATCCTAACAAAAGAGAAGTTCAAGCAGCAAAAGGTTTAGACTTCGCTGACTAATTATATTTAAAGAATTGAGTCTACCAAGACTCAATTCTTTATATTAAATTAAATAATATATTTCGCTTTAACATTCTGATATGGCAGAATAAATTTATGAAAATATTAATTCCAATTCTTAGTTTATTTTTTTTATCTTCTTGCAATATTCCATTAGTTCCTTTTATCTAATTATCTAGAAGGTAATGTTTTTTGATATAACCATCGTTGGCGCTGGTGTTGTTGGTTTATCTATTGCTAAGTCCTGTTCTGAGTCAGGAATGTCTGTTGTAGTTCTAGAAAAAGATTCAAGAGCAGGTGAGGGAATTTCTTCGAGAAACTCTGGAGTTATTCATGCTGGTATCTATTATCCAGATAAATCATTAAAAACTGAATTTTGTGTTTCAGGAAATAAGCTTTTATATGATTACGCAGAAGTTAAAGGCATTAATCATAAGAGAATAGGTAAATACATAATTGCATCCTCAAAAGATGAGTTAGAAAAATTAGAGCAAATATATAAAAAAGGTATTTTGAATTCTGTAACTTTAGAGTTCCTCACAAAAAATAAAATGAAATCAATTTATCCTGATTTAAATATTGAAGCAGGAATTTATTCACCAAGCACGGGAATTATAGATGTACCAGAGCTTATTAGTGCTATTGAGGGAGACATTCAGCATAACAATGGCCTAATATCATTTAATACTAAATTTACCGAAGCGCAAAAAACTACCAGCGGTTTTAAAATTTTGTGCAATGATGGAAATGATTTCATAATAAATACCAAATATTTAGTTAATGCAGCTGGTCTTTATTCAGATTTAATTTCCAAACAAATTGATGTTTTAGACAACAAGCATTATTCATCAATAAAATATGCTAAAGGACACTATTTTAAATATAGCGGCTCTCATCCATTTAAAAATTTGATTTATCCACTAGCAAGTGAATTCTCTTCAGGACTTCATGTTGGTTTTGATTTATCTGGACAAGTCAGATTTGGGCCAAACATCACATGGATCGATGATATTGATTATTCTTTTGAAGAATCACTAAAAGATAATTTTGTAGAATCAATAAAAAAATATTGGCCTGATATTGAATCAAAAAAACTTCAACCAGACTATGTCGGAATAAGACCCAAGATACAGAAAAAAGATGAAAAAATGAAAGATTTTTCTATTATAAGTTCTAAAGATCATGGCGTTGATGGATTAATCAATATTCAGGGTATAGAAAGTCCAGGTCTTACAAGCTGCCTAGCTTTAGGTGAGCATGTTAAACATATGATTAACTCAACAGATGATGCTTTAACTTAGCTTTGAATTGATCAAGTATTTCTTCTTCAATGAGGTGTCGCATATTTTCAATAATAACTAAATCACTATTTGGTATAAGCTTATGCATAAAGCGTGAATTTTCAGCTCGCAAAACAGGATCTTGTTCACCATGAATGATTAAGGTTTTTGCCTGAATACTTTTAATTTTTTTAATTCTATTTTTCGATGAAAGTATTGCTATAAGTTGACGAGCATAACCAAAACCATCTTTTATATCTTTAATCCTATTGTAATTATTAATGGTATCTTCTTTAAATTTAGGTGTATCAATTTCCTTGCCTTCCATGCCTATTAATCCAACCCATTTTAATTCTCTCTGATATACCTCATCCATAGAGGGGTTGGTGCTTTTGGATCTACTTACCATCATATCGCGAACCTCTTTTGAGGCTCCATTAAAAGGGCCTGGAACGGAAGCGGTAGATGCAATTAAAGTATATGTTTTTACTCTTTGTGGGTATTTTGCACATAGTATTTGACTAATCATTCCCCCCATTGAGGTACCTAAAATATGGGCCTTATCAATATCTAGATGATTAAGAAGATTTATTCCATCACGAGCCATATCATTAAGACTATATTCGGGTTTTATTGGGAAACGAAAAAAATATCTTAAATATCCTAAAACTATTGAGGGTTTATCAGAGAATCTTGAAGATAATCCTGAGTCTCTATTATCAAATGTTATAGGCCTGAGACCATTCTTAATGAGAAATTCAATAAGATGTTCAGGCCAGTGAACTAATTGAGCGCCTAATCCATGAACCAAAAGAATAGGATTTGCTTCTTCAGGCCCATAGTCCCTATAAAAAATTTTGACTCCATTATTCTCTGCATACCCTTCTGTATAACTCATTAGCTTAGTCTTACACATTTCATGCATGCAATACACTGCTTTTTCATATACATTAGAAACTTAAATAATTAAAACTCATTTTTCTCATGGAAAACATTATTAATCTTTTTAGAGCTAATAAAGTTAGAGTAGCATATGGCATTGGTGATTATGCTATCTGTCTTTATTGGAGTGGGGTTAGTTTATACCTGCTTTATTTTTATACCGATGTGGTCGGAATTTCACCATTAATGGCTGGTTGGATTTATGCCCTAGGTATAGCCTGGGATGCAGTAACAGATCCTTTTATGGGTTATATGGCTGAAAGAACTAGAAGTAAGATGGGAAGTTATAGGCCATATATCTATTACGGATCAATACCATTAGCATTATCTTTTGTTTTACTTTTATGGATGCCACCATTTGAAGGAACAATTTTATTTATATTTTTACTGGTAGTAAATTTATTTCATAGAACTTGTTTTACTATCGTAAGTGTTCCTTACTCTTCATTAACTGCAAGAATAACAGATGACAGTGATGAGAGAACAAAGCTAACTACCGCAAGGATGCTTGCAGCATCTTTTGGAACGTTTTCAATTTCAGCATTAGCATTTCCAATTGTTTTATTATTTGGAGGTGGGGAAGAGTCCTTGGGTTTTATTTACCTTGGCCTGATAGCTGGTCTTACAGCAATTATAATACTTGGAATTACAGTATATTTTGTTCAAGAAAGACCATTTGAATTTACTAAAGAAGAATTACCAAGTTTTTCCAAAGTTTTAAAATCAGTATCAAACAACTATCCATTCTGGATAGTTTTTTCCGCAATTTTAATTTTGATATCCACATACTTAATGTTTAATAATAATCTAATTTATTTTTCTAAATATGCTTTGGGATTCCATGAATACCAAGGATTAATTCTGGGGGTTATGAGTGGAAGCACATTATTAGCAATACCCTTATGGGCATATCTAGCAATTGAATTAGGAAAGAAAAATACTTGGATGTTATCTATGACATTTTTATTTATTGGATTCTCTATCTTTTATTTCTATCCAATTTCTGAACTTAGGGAATTGCTATATATTTTAAGCTTTATTGGTTTTGGCAATGGTGCAACTGGGGTTCTGTTTTGGTCAATGTTGCCGGATACCATTGAATATGGAGAATGGAAGACGGGTATTAGAACAGAATCGTCTCTTTATGGCTTTATGACGTTTGCTCAAAAAGGCGCTATAGCATTTGCTGCAGTTATATTAGGAATAATATTAACCAATATAGGCTTTGAACCAAATCAGGATCAAACATCTGAAACCTTAGCTTCTTTAAAAGCCTTGATGTCATTAATTCCTCTTATAGGTGTGTTGATTAGTTTAGCTCTTGTATATTTTTATCCAATTGACAGAAACTTCCATCAAAAATTAATAGATGATATAGAAAGTAGAAAGACTAAAAATGCCTAAAATTAAATGGGGAATTATTGGAACTGGCTCTATAGCAAATGCGTTTGCTCATTCAATTAAATACTGTGATCACTCTGAATTAGTTTCAGTCTTTGGAAGAAATAAAGATACCACGGATGAATTCTCAAAGAAATTTAGTATAGACACACACCTTGATATTGAATCATTATTGTTATCAAGTGAAATCAACGCTGTTTATATTGCTACTCCTCATAACTCTCATTACGAATATATTTTTCAAGCTATAAAAAATAAGAAGCATATTCTTTGTGAAAAGCCTATAACAATGAATCATATTGAAAGTATGGTTTTATTTGGTCTTGCTAAAGATGCTGAAGTTTTTTTGATGGAAGCATATATGTATAGAACCCACCCTCAAACGAAAAATATTCTTAATAGCATCGAGATACTTAGAAGATCAGAAGAAAAAATATCTATTAATTGCTCATTTGGTTTTAATGCTGAAATACCAGAGGACCATAGATTAAGAAATCCTATGATGGGGGGAGGAGCCATTTTAGATGTAGGCTGTTATCCGTTATCTATGACTAAGCTATTGGTAGGTCATATCCTAGACAAACCATATGCTGATCCTAGAAGTATTAAAGCATCAGGAGAGTTAGATATAACAGGTGTTGATTTAAATTCTTCAGCGCATATTATTTTTACTGATAATATTCAGGCCAATATTTCATGCGCCATAAATAAAGAGTATGAAAATAACTTAGAGATTATCAGTGGTAACTTTAAATTAGAGGTTAGCCAGCCATGGCATTGTGGTCAATTTCAAGAAGGCCTATCTTCTATAAAAGTTTATAACAAAAATAATCTTATTGAAGAAGTTGCATTTAAAGATGATGTGGGGCTTTTTACAAGAGAAATTGACCATGCATCAAAATGTATATTAGATGGTAACCTTGAATCAGAGCTAATCTCCCACAATGACTCACAAAGCATTATGTTATGGCTAGACAAATGGAGACAGGAGATAGGAGTAGTTTGTCCATACGAGTCAAAAGATATCTCGCCTATGGTTAAATCAAATTTTTCATCAATACAGAAAAGGAGCTTAAAAAGCATTTCAGTAGATGGTATTGATAAAAAATTTTCAAAACTTGCTCTTGGCTGCGACAACCAAACTTCAGATATTCATGCTTATGCTATGTTTGATTATTTTTACGGAGCTGGTGGAAGAATTTTCGATACTGCCTATATTTATAATAATGGGTTGGGCGATAAGTATTTAGGTGATTGGATTAATTCAAGAAATCTTCAGAGTGATGTTGTTATTATTGGAAAGGGTGCCCACACTCCAGACTGTAAACCTGAATTTATAAAGCCCCAAATAGAAGAATCATTAGATCGACTAAATCTTTCAAACATAGATATATATTGTCTTCATAGGGATAATGCTGACATTCCAGTGTCAGAATTTATTGATGCACTCAATGAGATTAAAACCGAGGGCTTGATAAATACCATCGGTGCATCTAATTGGGAATTAGATCGTTTCTCAAGTGCCAGGGATTATGCATTAAAGAATAATAAAGAACCTTTTTCTGTTTTAAGCAATAATTTTAGCCTTGCGCAGATGATTGAACCAGTTTGGCCTGGATGCGTTGCAGTTAGTAATGAGTTTTTAGACTACATCAACAAGAATGAAATTAAATTATTTCCTTGGTCAAGTACAGCAAGAGGTTTTTTCATTAGAAAAAAAGAAATCGTAACCAAAGAACATTTCTCCAATCCCTCATTAGAGGAAGAAAAAAGAGTCTGGCATAGCAGAAAGAATCTTAAAAGAAGAGATATTTGTTTTGAAATTGCAGAAAAGAAAAATGTAGAGCCTATAGAGATAGCTATTGCTTATGTGGTTCATAGCTCACCATTAATATTTCCATTAATAGGCCCAAGAACAGTAAATGAATTAAATAGCTCCATCTTTGGATCACAAATAAATCTTTCAGAAGAAGACCTAAATAGACTATCTATAAATTGATATGATCTTTAAGCCTAATATCATTTGAAGACGACCCAACCAGAATTTCAAATTTACCTTTTTTGACCTGCCATTGACGCGTTTCAATATCCCATGTTGAAAAATTTCTTGAATCCAAACATATTTCTATTTTTTTTGTTTCACCTGAATTTATAAAAGTTTTATCAAAACCTTGTAATTTTTTTACTGGCTCCTCATTACCACGATCTGCAAAAGAGATATAACATTGAGATATTTCATATCCCGAATGATTCCCAGTATTTGTAATATCTAACGAAATTGTGAAATTATTTTCAGAGCTTTTACTGATATGAAGATTTGAATATTTAAAATCAGTATAAGACAAGCCATGACCAAAATGGAACAAGGGCTCTATTTTCTTTTTGTCATACCACTTATAGCCAACAAAAAGCTTTTCATCATAATTCATTTGTAAATTTTCTCCTGGATAGGATGCATACGCAGGAGTATCTTCAATATATTTTGGAAAAGTTGTTGGTAATTTGCCAGAGGGGTTAACCAGGCCTGTTAAGATTCCAAAAAGAGCATTGCCATATTCCTGTCCCGCATACCAGGATTGAATAATTGACTTAGCTTTGTTTACCCATGGCATATTTACTGGAGAACCAGTATTTAGAACAACAACCGCATTAGGATTAATATCTAAAACTTGTTCAATAAGTCTATTTTGATCTCCTGGTAAATTAAATTCATTTCTATCATTGCCCTCTGTCTCCCAATCCGAATTAGTTCCTACTAAGAGAATAACTTCATCAACCTCTCTAGCAATATTTAGTGCTTCTTCAAGCAAATTAATTTTATCGGGTGGCTGACATCCAATATAAATAGCTGGAAAATTGCCTTCAAATCTATAATGTATTTCTATCTGATATGAATTGCCTTTTTCTAAGTATGAAATACCTCGTTTGGATGATGTGCCATGAGCAAAAAAAGCATCACCGGGCAGGGGATTGCTCCAATTATCAATAATCTGTTTGTTATCGATTAGTAACTTGCTTTTTCCAATTGCAAAGATTTCAAAGTCATGCTCTCCAGATATATCAGGAGTATAAGTACATGAAAATTTAACTAGAATATCAGGGCTCTCTTGTTCTCCAATTATATCTTTAGCAAAACCTTCAAATATCCAAAATTTGCTCCCTGTTAGGACTTTGCTAGAAATGAAATTACTACCCCCTTCTGAAATATCATAGTATTTGACTAAAAATCCATTTTCTTCTGTAAGTGTTTTATTTATTTCAGGAAGATAGCGATATGTATGACAACCTTTTGCAGTTTTAATAATAGTTTTCTCACTGAAATTATTTTGAAACGAGCTTACAGGATGAGATTCGTAATAAGGAACAAGAGTAGCACTACCTCCCCCAATAATTTGTGCTTTTTCAGCATTAGGACCAATTACACCAATTGATTTTATATCTCTCCTCATTGGTAATATGCCATCATTTTTTAAGAGCACCATACCTTCTTGAGCAGCATCTTTAAGAATTTTTCTTTGTAATTTTGAGTCATTCTCACTTTCTTGTTTACGAATTGGATTTTCGAACCTTTTACAGAAATCTATGACATTCAAAATTCTTTTAACTTTGTCATTAATGATTGTCACTGATACATTTTTGTTATTTACAGCACTTATTAAATTTGCTCCCCAAGATTTAGCTGGACCCGGCATTTCCAGATCAAGTCCTCCATTAGCATTTTCAATAGTTTCTCTTGCAGCACCCCAATCACTAACCACATATCCATCAAAACCCCATTCGTCTTTTAAAACATCAATTAGAAGATTCTCATGAGAACTGCAGTAAATATTATTAAGTTTGTTGTAGGCACTCATAACAACCCTTGCATTAGCTTCCTTGATAGCCATCTCAAATGGCAAAAGATAAACCTCTCTTAAAGTTTTCTCATCGATATTTGAACTTACAGTGTATCTTTCAAACTCGGTATCGTTCCCAACAAAATGTTTAAGGCATGCTGCAATATTCTTTGATTGGACTCCCTTTACATACTCAATTGCAATTTTTCCAGTTAAGAATGGATCCTCAGAAAAACATTCAAAATGTCTTCCTCCAAGAGGATGCCTGTGAATATTTATTGTGGGACCCAATAGAACATCCACTCCTTTAATCTCTGCTTCAGCAGCTAACTCTTCTCCTAATAAATTAATAAGATTCAAATTCCATGTAGATCCTATTGATATAGCGCATGGAAAACAGGCGGATGATTTTCCTGAAGTGCCATCTCCTCTAACGCCATTAGGACCATCAGACATTTTTATATTTGGTACTCCTAGCCTATCAATTTTGCTAGTTTGCCAAGCATCAAATCCACTTAATAAAAGTACTTTTTCTTCAAGAGTTAAATCTTCTATCAATTGATTTATGTTTGGCATGCTGGAATATTAAATGTTTAATAATAAATCCTCAATACACCTTTTCATTAAAATGCTGTTAGTATTGTCTTCATGATAGAGAGAATAAAAAAATCAGTGATGCTTTTCAATGCTCCAATACAAAGAGTTTATGAGGCTAATAGAGGCACCATTATTAGAACTATCATTTATACAATTGGTCACTTTATAATTGCCGCCTCATGCGTAATGTATTTTACTGGCGCAGATTTCTCTGCAGCTATAACAGATGCTATCGTT
>Ga0206130_10005293_pt1 | contig 15332 bp, 8 predicted proteins | sample Helgoland_Spring_9_FD_148637 | JGI IMG/M metagenome (GOLD analysis project Ga0206130, IMG submission 148637) | Pelagic subsurface seawater microbial communities from Kabeltonne, Helgoland, North Sea - Helgoland_Spring_Bloom_20160512_1 | ecosystem: Environmental > Aquatic > Marine > Epipelagic ... | reverse complement strand
GTCGACAGATGGCGGCATGCATGGCCATGGGGGCAGCTGGTGCCTGGACGGGTTCCGTCTGGCTCACGACGAGCGAAGCAGAAACATCATCAGTTGTGAAAGAAAAGATGCTGGCTGCCTCATCTCAGCAGACTGTTCGTTCAAAAGCCCGTACGGGTAAGTACTCCAGACAACTCCAAACCGAATGGACAGATGCTTGGGAATCAGAAGATGCGCCACCTCCACTGCCTATGCCTCTGCAGTTTATGTTGACTGATCCAGTGATGCGAAAAATCAACAAACTGGCTGAGGGTGGGCACGAAGGCGCCAAAAAATTAGCCGGTTACTTCGTTGGACAGGGTGTGGGCATGATGAACGACAGCGTCTCTGCGCGTACAGTGGTCTATGAATTTATGGAGGACTTCCTAAACGCTTCCGAGCGCTTGAAGTCCCTGACTGAGCTATGAAGATAGCGCTGAAGATGAACGCAATCAGCGGAACAAGAAGGGATCAAGGGGTTACACAATGACAATAGTGGAAACACAGTACGGTAAGGTTGAAGGGTTCGAAACAGATGGACTGCACGTTTTCTTGGGTATTCCCTTTGCTGCTCCACCTGTGAAAGAAAAACGTTGGGCACCCCCCTGCGAACCGACACCGTGGTCGGGGACACTTGAGTGTCGCAGTTGGAGTTCACAGTCCTGGCAGCCAATCGTCGACGACCTGGGACCGCTTGAGTTCACTATGAGCCCATCAGCGAAGGCCAATCGTAGCGAAGACTGTCTATATTTAAATGTATGGAGTCCCGGTTTGGATCAGGCAAAGCGTCCCGTACTAGTTTGGATACATGGAGGTGGCTTTGAAGGGGGTACAGCGGGGACGCCAATGCATGAAGGCGCATCATTATCACTCAGAGGTGACGTAGTTGTTGTAACGATCAATTATCGATTAGGTGCACTCGGTTTCCTGAATCTTAATGAAGTGACAGGCGGACGAATACCTGCGTCGGGTAACGAAGGTCTTTTGGACCAGATTAAGGCGCTTGAATGGGTGCGTGACAATATTGATCGCTTTGGTGGTGATCCCAACAGAGTAACCTTGTTTGGCGAATCCGCAGGCGCAATGAGTATTGGAATCTTGCTCACTATGGATCCCGCTAAGGGGCTGTTTAATCAAGCGGTATTGCAGAGCGGCGCATGTAGCACCGCTCAGACAAGTGAGCGTGCTGCTGAAGTTGCCCAAACCTTCCTCACTTGCGCTGGTATAGAAGACAGCACTTCTACAGAAGAGATTTTGGCGCTGGACCCAAAAGTACTTGTTGAGGCAGGCAGGACTGCCAGTACTCAGCTAGGGGGAGCCATGATTTTTCAACCGTGCATCGATGGTGTTCATCTTGCTGAGATGCCGATCAACAAGGTGAAATCTGGGAGTGCTGATGATGTCAGGTTGTTAGTTGGTGCTACTCGAGATGAATGGCGTTTGTTCACGTCTATGGCGGGATTATTCCTTTCTGATTTTGATGAGGATCTACTTCAAACTGTTCTTAGTACGCGGATTTCAGATCCTGCGAATGTTATCAATTCGTACAAAGAGATACGTTCAGCCAGAGGTCAAGGTGTAGCTCCAGCTGATCTCTTTGCTGCGATTGAGACGGATCGAGTGTTTCGCTTACCGGGTGTGCATTTGTCTGAAGTGATCGCGAGTAGAGGCCTGGAAACATATCAATACCTGTTTACATGGGAGTCTCCCTGGGGTGACGGCACTTTGGGTTCACCGCATGGAATCGATATTGGCTTTGTGTTTGGTACCCACACGTTCAGTGAAAGCAGTAGCCAGTTCTTTGGGCATGGAAGCGAGGCAGATGCGCTTGCTGCCTCTGTTCAAGACGCTTGGTTGGCGTTTGCACACACCGGCACTCCCTCAATTAATGGCGAAGAGTGGCCAGCCTACGACCTCACGCAACGATCTACTGTCCTGCTCGGTAAAGTGATCGAGACAGATAGCGACCCTTTTGGTGCAGAACGAGAAGTCTGGACTGAGGTGGATGCGCAAATCGGGGCGTTGTAGGCCGAGCCGTATTTTGCCGCCATGGTCGAGAAGCTTCGAGAAGAGCAAGGGAAGTTTGGTTTGGTTCGTGAGGGCGAACCTGCAAGGCGTATTGTTATCGGTCGGATTGGTGATATCGATTGGTCCCAAGTCATCTCGGTTTTTTTACGAACACACAACCAGACCCCGAATTGTTGCGTGCAATGACGGAGGGAGAGTTTGTTGGTCGTAGTGATCGTGTGAATCACGAGTCTGGAATCAATCGCTTCGTGCCGGACCTTTAAATCCAGCTAAACATAGTAAGGGGGAAACCAAATGGTTGTTGAGTTTGAAAGAAAAGATCGTGTCGCTCTGATCACGTTGAACCGACCGGAGGCGCGAAATGCAGTTAATGCCGACGTTGCGGCTGGCATTGAGGCTGCGATTGATCAGTTTGAATCGGACCCTGAGCTTTGGGTTGCGATTCTGACAGCTAACGGTCCAACGTTTTGCGCAGGCGCGGACCTAAAGGAGATTGCTGCTGGAAACTTGGGGGGGCTGTCTACGAAGAAAGGAGGATTTGCCGGACTGGTGCGTCGGGCACGGTCAAAGCCATTAATAGCCGCCATAGGTGGTTCAGCTCTCGCTGGAGGTACTGAGATCGCACTGGCGTGTGATCTCATAGTTTGCTCTGATGAAACCCAATTTGGACTTCCCGAAGTAAAGCGTTCGTTGGCTGCTGCAGCAGGTGGTTTATTCAGGTTGCCAAGAGCGATCGGGATGGCGCCTGCAATGGAAGTAATCTTGACCGGTGACCCCTTGAGCGCTTCAGACGCACTCGCCCTAGGAATGGTTAACAAAGTGGTGCCTACCGAGGAGGTGATTTCCGCTTCAATGGCGTTGGCGGAGCGCATTGCAGCGAATGCACCATTGGCGGTTCAAGCGAGTCTTCGCGTTGCCAGTCGTGCGTTGGCTGACGAAGACGAGGTTCTTTGGAAAACGAGTTACAAGGAGATTTCTGCTCTAGCGAAGACTGAAGATTACAAAGAAGGGCCCAAGGCTTTTGTTGAGAAGCGCTCTCCCAACTGGAAAGGCAGATAGTGGTATCAGAATTTCAGAGAGTAACTAGATTGTGATAGTGAAACTAGGATTACAACTCGCATACTGGGGTCGATGATACCGCGCCGATTTACCAATCCCCTTTGGAGCAGGAGGACCGAAGAACGTTACTCAAAGGGTGGCTATTGCGGATGGCTGGCTGACATTTTACGACTCTCCCTAAAGTCATGACGTCTATTTCGAGCTGTTTTTCGCGGGGAGACGAGATGAAGCGTTTGCAGCAGTGCCCACGGCATTCGCCCTCTCATTGGACCGAGGGAACGAATTGTTGAGAAACATCAGGATTATCGCCCTGCCCCGCTTGCTACGTATAGATAGATGGTGACGTGGAGTTGTTGAGGAATGTGGCCGAACTGGTGCTGTAGAAGCGTAGTTGAAAGGTCAGCCCGATAATCTTATGGTTTCAGAGCTAACGAGTTTTGAACTGCGGATATCCGTTATCAGCAGCCTCTGACAGTATTCTTCGATACGCTGGTGCACCTCCGAGATAGATCATGTGACGTAGTTTGTCGTGGCCTTCAACATTCGAGTTATAGCCCGTAAACCAGGATTGAGTACCAGCAAGAAGCGATGTTTCGTAGAAGCTCTTAACATACTCTTGCCATTCAGATTCCGCATCCGCATCTGCCTCGACTCTGTCCACGCCTTCCTTATACAACTGCTCCATGAAATCTGCGGCCCAATCCACCGCGGCTTCAATAGCGGGTGGGAAGTTAGAAGCGACGGAAGCTCCTTGAGGTCCGGCCAGCATAAACATGTTTGGAAAACCAGCTACTTGAACGCCAAAACAAGTAATCGGACCATCTTTCCACTTGTCTGCCAGCTTTATGCCATCTACGCCAGTGATATCGATGCGGTCAAAAGCACCGGTAATAGCATCAAAGCCGGTGGCATAGATGATCACGTCGAACTCCATAAGCTCTTGCGCTGTTTTAACCCCCTTCGCTTCAATGCATTCAATTGGGTTTTCGGTGATATCAACCAATCGCACATGGTCCAGGTTGTAAGCTTCGTAGTAACGGGTTTCCAACGGGACGCGACGTGTGCCGAAGCCATGATCTTTGGGGATCAGCTTCTCCGCCGTTATTGGGTCTTTTACCCTTTCGCGAATCTTGTTTGCAATAAAGTCAGAATACTCAGCATTCGCTTCAGGGTCCACGAGGACGTCCTTGAAGTTACCGACCCATACACCAAATCCCGGCGAGTTATATAACTTGTTCCAGAACGCATGTTTTTCCTCCGTAGGTACCTCTTTCACGCTTCGCGTGTCATGAGAATGGATAAAACCGCTGGCAGTTGACTGACACTTAGCGAATATCTCGTCATAGGAAGATTTGATCTTCTGCATTTCACCTTCGGAAATAGGGGCGTTGTGAAGGGGGGCGCACCAGTTAGGACGTCGCTGAAAGACCGTGAGTTGTTTCACCTGTTCGGCTATTGCTCCAATGACTTGAACACCGGTTGCGCCGGTACCGATGACGGCTACTCGTTTATTTTCAAGATCAACCGGTTCCTTCGGCCAATAGTAAGTGTGATAAGACTCACCCAAGAAGTCTGATGTACCCTGTATTCTTGGAAGCGTAGCGGCAGAAAGCATGCCTATAGCCGTGCAGAAATAGGTTGATCTGTACTGCTCGCCTGTATCTGAGGTGATCAACCATTGGTTGCTAGCCTCATCAAACTGTGCGGACTTAATCCGTGTGTCGAACTCCATGTGGTCGCGGAGGCTGAACTTATCTACTACATAATTCAAGTAGCGTAGTGTTTCGGGTTGAGCTGCGAAATGTTCTGACCAGTCCCACTCCTCAAGTAATTCTTTTGAGAAAGAGTAACCGTAGGTATAACTCTCTGAATCGAATCTTGCACCGGGATACCTGTTCCAGTGCCAGGTGCCACCAGGACCATCGGCTGCTTCTAATACTTTTACTTTCAAGCCTAGATTTAACAGGCGATAGAGCATGTAAATACCACATACACCCGCTCCAACAATAATTGCATCGTGAGTATTGTCACTCATTGCTTATCTCCGAGACATTCCTTCGAAAATGAAGACTAGGTCGATGCCCGATCAAAAAAAAATACCAATTCATGAGCATGGTATAGAAAGTTTGCATACCCAAGGGGGTTAGATTTTGCTGAATGTCTGGGTGGCCATACATTCTGGGCTTCGTCAGGCACCAAGGTCAGAAATGTTTGACCCATACATAAAGTTTATGCCAAGCAAAAAAAAAACGATTGGATACTATTGCTTCGCTTCTGTGATTATGGCCTACACATAAGGAAAAGGGGATGCTATGAATAACCGACTTATTGCAGCAACAATCTGTACGATATGTGCGGGATTTGCTATATCACCAACGGTTTCGCGAGCCGAGTCTGATTCGCGAGCCACTACAGGAATCATCGAAGAAGTAGTAGTGACCGCTCGTAGGCGTGATGAGACAGCCCAATCGGTGCCGATACCAATCACGGTGGTCTCTGGCGAAGATCTGGAGGTTAGAGGCTCTCTCGATATGCGCGACCTCGAGCGTGTTACGCCTAATCTCAGCTTCAAGAATACTACCGTGAATAGAAATACAGCCCAGGTGTTCCTGCGTGGCGTGGGTCAGACTAATTTTGGTCCGGGGCAGGATCCGAAGGTTGGCATTTACCTTGACGGCGTGTACATGGCGCGTTCACAAGGCGCGGTTTTCGACCTCATCGATATTGAACGGGTCGAGGTGCTTCGCGGTCCACAAGGGACGCTGTTTGGCCGCAACACGACTGCCGGGTTGGTGCACGTTGTTACCAAGCGGCCTGTGGATACTTTTGAAGCGGAAGTGCGAACCCACGTTGGAGACGATGGCCAGCTCGGTGCGGCAGTGACCCTCAATCTTCCGCTAACCGAGAATCTAGCGGCACGGATTAGCGCTCAGCATCGAGAGAGCGATGGTTATGTAGAGAATCGTGTAGACGGCAGCGATTGGTTTGACGAAGACGCACAGAACGCGCGTGCTAACTTTGCCTGGACACCCAGTGATCAGTTTGATGCAGTACTGTCGCTCGATTATCAGAGAGTACGTGAGAAGCCTGGGCTGTCATCTTGCGAATGGGCTGGCGGTGACGACCCTTCCCAATGGGGTGGATTGGAAGGCTTGGCCGTTTTAGGCGGATTTGCTGGTGATATTAAAGCAACCTGTGACGCTGATCGACCGTACAGCGGATTTGAGGAAGATCCCAATGATTCGAACAAGGTCGACGCGTGGGGAGCTGCATTAACAATGACCTACGATTTATCGCCAAATCTTCAGCTGACATCTGTCACCGCTTACAGAGATATTGAAGACGTAAATGGGTCCTGGGGTATTGGTGGTGATTCACTGGCCGGGGACACCGTTTCCATACATCAGTCTGATGATCGGCCCTCAAAGCACGATCAGTTCTCACAGGAATTTCGACTAAGTGGAACTGCGTACGATGAAAAGCTTACATTTGTGGCGGGTTTGTACCACTTTAATGAAAACAGCGCGGTCAATGTTCAGGTACCTCTGTTTGAAGGTTGGGTGCCACCCGATTGTACTGTAGATCCATCCAATATTGCTTGTTTTCCTGCCTTTCCCGGCGCTACGTTTGGGGACCTCATATTGCAGACGCAAGCTGCAAGTAACTCCTCGGAATATGAAGGGGAAAATGAATCGAATGCGATCTTTGCTGAAGCAACTTATTCATTCACTGATGAATTATCGTTGACTGCTGGGGTGCGCTACACAAAAGATGAACGCAAGTTGTCGGTAATGTCGGAGCTGATAACGGGCGCAGAGAACCCAGGCTTCATATGTCCTGACGGCTCACCTCCCGTTGCACGCTCTTGCTCAAAGTCTGATGACTGGACCGAGACTACTCCCAGGGTAATCGTGGACTACCAGCTCACAGATGACGTTCTGCTCTACGGGAGCTGGAGCAAAGGATACTCAAGTGGTGGTTTTAATCAGGACCCAGCGCTCGCCCGGTATGAGCCAGAGATCTCAAAAAACTGGGAGCTGGGGATGAAATCGATGTTCTTCGATCGAAGACTTCGCTTTAACCTGACGGGCTATCACAACTCCTACGACAATCAACAGCTAACCGTACTGCGTACTATTCGTGGGCAACAGGTCAACGTGATCCTAAACGCACAGGAGGCCACGCTCTATGGTGTCGAACTTGAGCTGCAGGCACTGCTAGGCAACTGGAACTTCACCTTCACTGGAGGCACGACGGAAGGCGAGTATGACAAGTTTGAAGTTCAGGATGTGTTGCTGGGACCTCCGCCTGAATTTACAGAAACTGTTGTAACTCGCGACCTTTCCGACAATGAACTGGTGTTGGGCTCCCCTTACACAGCTAGTCTGGGAATTGGATACACAATGCCACTAGCGGAAAGTGCAAGTCTTGATTTCAACGTTGGCTATTCCTATCGAGGGCGGCAGTACAACGATCTTGATGCAAGGGACAACATTCGCCAGGACGCATATGGACTGCTTGACGCTCGCGTGACGTGGAAATTGTCGAACGGCCGCAGTTCGTTCTCGGTTGTTGGAAACAACCTGCTGGATGAAGAATACTTTTCACTTGCGTTTGGAGAGACAGGTGCTGTTCGTAACGGCTTCTACTGGGCACCTCCGCGGCGAGTTCGATTGGAGTTTCGGCACTACTTTGGTGGATAGCTTATCCGCCAGACGAGTGCTGAAAGAGAGTGGATGCACTTAGATTAAGTAAAGGCGAGCGGTGGCGTCGAGAAAGTCCAATTGGGTCCCCCTCCATCGATTGGATCAATTACCACCGCGATTTTTTTCGATTGAGCGAGAGGGGAACTTCTCAAATCAATAACAAACACGAGAACCTAGTATGAGCCGACTCGAAGGCAAAGTTGCAATAGTTACAGGCGGTGCTGGTGGCATTGGAAAGGCGACAGGCCATCTGTTCGTAGCTGAAGGTGCCGACGTACTGCTCGTTGATCTCGACGAGGCAACACTCAAGACCACCTGCGAAGAAATTGGAAGTAATAAGGTGAGTTACCTCGTTGCAGATGTTTCTAGCAGTAAGGATAACCAGACCATGGTTGCGGCTGCGGAAGAGCGATATGGCGGCGTAGACATTTTTATCGCTAACGCAGGCATCGAGGGCGACGTCGCGCCTATCACAAAATATGACGAGTCCAAGTTTGACCAAATCTTGGCGGTTAACGTCAAGGGCCCTTTCCTTGGGCTGCAGGCTACGATCCCTGCCATGGTAAAACGAGGTGGTGGCAGTATCGTGATTACGTCTAGCGTTGGAGGTGTTGAAGGGACTCCGGGTATTGCACCCTATGCAACTTCCAAACATGCGGTCATCGGCTTGATGAAATCTGCGGCGAAAGAGGTTGCCGCACTGAATATTCGTGTTAACACGGTTAATCCTTCGGCTGTAGAGACACGAATGATGCGCAGCCTTGAAGCCGGTATGGGTGCAGAAATGGCTGAAGCAACGAAGCAGCGAATTACAGAAGGCATCCCCTTGGGTCGATATGCTGAACCGGAAGATATTGCAAAGGCGATTCTCTATCTTGCGTCAGATGACAGCAGTTTCGTTACCGGTTCAGTCAACATGGTGGATGGCGGCACTACTGCCTGATGGACCTCGTTTATCTGTTAACAGAGTGTGGAGAGCATTTCTTCAGGTATAGGTGATGCGCAATTCTGTGTGTACTGGGGTGTCATTTTAGCTACGCCTCAAAACGAACTATCAAATTGAGGTGAGGACATGTCAGACATCAGAAACTATCAAATGTACATCAATGGGAAGTTTACCCAGGGCTATTCTAGCGAAATGGTAGGTGTAGAAAATCCGGCAGATGAATCTTTGATTGCGTATGTGCCCGCAGGTTCCGTCGAGGATGCCAACGATGCACTTCAGGCGGCTCGGAACGCTCAACCAGATTGGGCAGCACTGACAGCAATTGAGCGTGGGAACATGCTTCAAAGTCTGGCTAATTCGATCCTGGCTCAAACCGATCACTTAGCGAACATAGTGGTGAAGGAGCAGGGAAAGCCGTTTGATCAGGCTTGCGGAGAAATTGCTGCAACTGCCATGTTCATTGAATATGCAGCGCAACAAGCCAGGCGAATAAAGGGAGAGCTTTTGCCGTCGGACTATCCTAATGAGGATGTCTGGATTCGTCGTGCACCCTATGGTGTGGTAGTCGGTTTAACTGCCTGGAATTATCCGTCAGCATTGGCGGGTAGAAAACTGGGTCCAGCTTTGGCCGCAGGAAACACAATTGTATTGAAAGGTCATGACATCACTCCTCTTTCGGGTTTGGAGATTGCCCGTATTGCGGACGACCTTGGTTTTCCAGATGGTGTCATCAATGTGATCACTGGTGACGGCCGAAATGTAGGAGAAGCCTTGGTCAAGAGTCCTATGACAGACATGCTTTCAATGACAGGCTCGGTTAGAGCAGGAAGGGAAATTTACTCCGCCGGGGCAGAAAACCTCAAGGTGCTGCGACTTGAGTTGGGAGGTAAAGCGCCTTTTATCGTTATGGAAGATGCTGACGTAGACAAGGCCGTAGAAGCCGCAATTACTTCCCGCTTTACCAATTGCGGCCAAATCTGCACCTGCGCTGAACGGATTTACCTACATCGTGATATCGCACAGGAATTCATTGGTAATTTTGTTGAAGCGACCAGAGCACTGACGCTGGCTGATCCTATGACAAACCCAAACATGGGGCCAAAGGTGTCTCGTCCTGAGCTCGAGAAGATTGAACAGATGGTGAATGAAGCCAAGCAAGAGGGAGCGGAGGTATTAGTCGGCGGTAAACGTCCTGAATCCTTTGACAAGGGCTACTGGTATGAACCGACAGTTATGCTTGCATCTAAAGAATCGGCGCTGATGAAACAGGAAATCTTTGGTCCCGTAGCTCCGATAAACGTCATTGATGACTTCGACGAGGCGCTGGCTGAAGCAAACTCAACAGATTATGGACTTTCCTCCTACCTTTTCACTCACGACCTAAAACGTGTGATGAAGGCTGCCAGTACTCTTCAGTTTGGAGAGGTTTATGTTAATCGCCACTGTGGTGAGCTCGTCCAAGGTTTTCACACGGGTTGGAAACACTCGGGGCTCGGTGGTGAAGATGGTGAGCACGGTTTTGAAGGGTATATGCAGAAACAAACCATGTACGTTAACTGGCAGTGAGCGGTGAATACTGAAGACCCCAGCAGAGGTTATGTGGTTCATAGCCAGGTGATAGATATACAGAGTTCTCCACATGACTAAAAACAAGGTAACCCTTCAGGATCGATTTACCAAGAAAGAAGGGCGTATACATCTACGTGGTAGTCAGGCCATGGTACGCCTGATGATGGTCCAGAGATTGCGCGATAAAGCTGCGGGACTCAACACAGCTGGGTTTGTATCCGGCTACCGGGGCTCTCCGATGACCGCTATTGATGAGGAATTGTGGCGGGTGGAAGAACTGCTGGAAGAGCACCACACTAAGTTTTGGCCTGGAACAAACGAACATTTGGCGATGACTGCCATATGGGGTACTCAACAGGCGCATTACTATAACGACTCCAATTACGACGGGGTTTATTCGTTCTGGTATGGGAAAGGTCCCGGTCTGGACCAGGCAATTGACGCCTTACGTCAGGGTAACTGGCATGGCGCTGGTAAACATGGCGGTGTTTTGGTCTGTGTCGGTGATGACCACAATATGACATCGACGATCAATGCCTATTCCTCAGAACTATTGTTTTCCGACCTATTCATGCCGGTCCTTTATCCAGCCGACATCCAGGAAGTGCTGGATATGGGGATTTATGGTATTGCGCTTTCACGATTCAGTGGTGCCTGGATCGGCTATAAACTTCTGCCTGAAACTATCGAGACTTCAGCATCGGTCGATGCGGACATCGACCGTGTGAAGATTAGTACTCCGGATTTCGAGTTCCCTCCCGAGGGCGTGAATTCTTTTCTTCAGGACTCTGTGTACGTTCAGGAAGCGAGAATCCGTAACTACCGATTGCCAGCGGCGCTAGCTTTTGCGCGGGCTAATGGGATCAACTATGTAAGTCATGCGTCAGCAACTCCACGCATCGGTATCGTTACCATGGGCAAGAGCTGGCGCGATGTGCGTCAGGCACTTGTCGACCTCGGTATCAGCGAACAACAGGCGGCTGATCTTGGTATCACGATACTAAAAGTGGGGATGCCTTTCCCGGTTGACCTTGATACCTATCGTGAGTTTGCTTCCGGCCTCGAAGAGGTGCTCGTGGTAGAAGAAAAACGCGACCTGCTAGAAGATGGGATTCGCAAGGCCTGCTATGACCTACCCAGGGTTCTACAACCGCGTATTGTTGGGCGGATGGATGAGCAACGGCGACCGTTGCTGGACAGCAGCAAGCCCATTACGGCTGATGAGATTGCATTGGCCATCGCAGCTCGGATCGAGCACTTCCACAGTACCGAAAAGATACAGTCTAGAGTAGCCACGCTGCGGGGAGCAAAGCAGCAATCTGATCAGTTACCGGATTTGGATATGCAGCGCGTTCCCTATTTCTGTTCCGGGTGCCCGCATAACACGTCCACAAAAATTCCCAAAGGTAGTCGCGGTCTTGGGGGAGTTGGTTGCCATTGGATGGTGACGTGGATGGATAGGGAAACCTACACCTTCTCTCAGATGGGAGGAGAAGGCATAACCTGGGTTGGCCAGCAGCCCTTTGTAAAGACAAAACACATCTTTCAGAACCTCGGCGATGGTACCTACTTTCATTCTGGTTCCCATGCAATTCGCGCGGCAATTACTGCTGGTATCAATATTACCTACAAGATTCTCTATAACGATGCGGTGGCGATGACCGGTGGGCAACCGGTGGACGGCGCTGTCAGCGTTGACCAGATGACTCGACAGGTATACGACGAGGGTGTTCAACGTATTGCCGTTGTAACAGACGAACCGGAAAAGTACAGTTCGGAAACCCTCTTTGCTCCTGGCACTACTGTACATCACCGCAAGGAACTGGACGCAGTGCAGAAAGAGTTGCGTGAGGTGAGTGGTGTTTCTGTGCTTGTTTATGACCAGACCTGTGCCGCAGAGAAGCGCCGCCGCCGCAAGCGAGGAAAGCTAGCCGACCCATCAAAACGTTATTTCATCAACGACCGCATCTGTGAGGGTTGCGGAGATTGTGGCCTGCAATCCAACTGTGTGTCGATTCAGCCGTTGGAGACCGATTTCGGTCGCAAGCGAAAGATCGACCAGTCCTCCTGCAATAAAGATTTCTCCTGCGCGAATGGTTTCTGTCCCAGCTTTGTGACTATACACGGCGGTAGGGTGCGCAAGGCATCGGGGATCAATGCAGTCAACCTATCTCCAGACGTCGAAAGACTCCCAACCCCTAAGTTAGTCACGCTACCGGAGGAAGGCAGTTTTGGTTTGATGGTTACCGGTGTGGGTGGTACGGGTGTAGTTACCATCGGTGCCATACTTGGTATGGCGGCGCATATAGAAGGTCTCGGTGTCTGTGTGGTTGACCAGCTTGGATTTGCTCAGAAGGGTGGTTCGGTGGTTACACATGTTCGACTAGCACGGTACCAGGACCAAATTCATGCATTTCGAGTAAACAACGGTGCTGCTGATGCTCTGTTGGCCTGTGACATGTTGGTAGCTGGTAGCGATAAGGTGTTGGACAGTCTGGATCCACTACGAACCCGGGCGGTAATCAACACGGAGAAGAACTATACCGGTGACTTTACCCGCAACACGGAACTCACTTTTCCACTCGATAACTTGACTAGCCGGCTTGAGAGGACCACAAGTCCCGAAGGACGCTCGATGTTCAATGCTTCTGCGGCAGCAGTGAAGCTGTTGGGCGATTCCTTAGGTGCCAACCTGATGCTGGCTGGATTTGCTTGGCAACGCGGGCTGATTCCGATTTCAGAATCAGCCATTCTACAGGCCATTGAGCTAAACGGGGTTGCTGTTGATTGGAATAGAGAGGCCTTCGCCTGGGGGCGCCGACTGGCCCATGAGCCGGGCCTGATTGAGGAGATACTGAATCCTGTTGAGACAATCACTCCGTTGATTTTTAAACCTTCCTCGACCGCTGACTGGGTAGAAAAGTACAGTAAAGAATTGACTGCATACCAGGACGCGGCCTATGCGCAACGCTACTGTGCACTGGTTGACCAGGTAGTGGCGGCTGAGAAGGATCGTTGCCCCGATCGAAGTGAGCTATCAACGGCAGTCGCTAAGACGGCATACAAGTTGATGGCCTACAAAGATGAATACGAAGTTGCCCGTCTGTACTCCGATCCGATGTTCTTGCGAAAACTGGAAGAGGAGTTTGAGGGAGACTATCGGCTCAGCTTCAATCTCGCACCACCCATAATCGCTCCCCGGGACAAAACCACTGGGTTACCGACCAAGATCGAGTTCGGATCCTGGATGTTGCGCGCCTTCGGTATTCTGGCACGGTTCCGGTTTCTGCGTGGCTCGCGTTTTGACTTGTTTGGATACTCTCAGGAACGCAAGATGGAACGGGGCTTAATCGAAGCCTATTTTGAGAATGTTACTGCCCTGACTCGAAATCTGACGAGGGAAAATTACGCGCTGGCGTTAGAAATCGTTGAAGTCCCTATGACTATTCGCGGTTACGGGCACGTCAAGGTTGAAAGCGTGAAAATGGCGGAGGAACGGCTGCAGCAGTTACTTTCGAGATGGCCGATTGCTGCCGACGAGGTGGCTGCCTGAGATTTGTCCAGCAGTCTAGAAAAATGTTGAACAGCGGTTGATGTCGTATTGATTCGACCACATTGGAGTGAATTGATATGACTACCATCACTTGCGTCGAGGATTTGCGCTCTCTCTATCACCGACGAGTCCCGAAGATGTTCGTCGACTATTGTGAGGCCGGCTCTTGGACTGAGCGCACATTGCGGCGTAACTCTCAAGCTTTCTCCGAGGTGGCGCTGCGACAGCGCGTTGCGGTTGACCTCAATAATCGTAGCATCAAGGGCCGCATGCTAGGAGAACAATGGAGCATGCCCGTTGCGATAGCGCCGACTGGTCTTGCGGGGATGCAGCACGCTGATGGTGAGATTCTTGCCGCACAGGCAGCCGAGGAGTTCGGTGTCCCCTTCACCTTATCAACGATGAGTATTTGTTCGATAGAAGACGTCGCTGCCCATACCAGCAAGCCATTCTGGTTTCAGTTGTATGTCATGCGAGACCGCGATTTTATTGCTGGTCTCATAAGCAGAGCCAAAAGTGCAGCGTGCTCAGCGCTTGTGCTCACGCTCGATCTGCAGATCATGGGGCAGCGGCATATTGATATAAAGAACAGGATGACAGCCCCGCCAAGGCTCACGTTGAAGAATATCGCTAACATGATGACCAAGCCAAGATGGTGCATGCAGATGTTGGGTACTAGGCGGCACGATTTCGCCAATGTGCTCGGGCATGTCAGTGGCGTGGGTGACTTGTCTTCCTTGGCAACCTGGTCAAACGAACAGTTCGACCCTGGTCTCAATTGGAACGACGTTGCCTGGGTCAACGATCAGTGGGGCGGTAAACTGATACTGAAAGGTATAATGGACGTAGAAGATGCGCGCCTGGCTCGAGATTCCGGTGCTGATGCGATCGTCGTGTCAAATCATGGAGGGCGCCAGTTGGATGGTGCGCCTGCTGCTTTGGATGTACTACCGCAAATCGTTAAGGCAGTAGGTGAGGATATCGAGGTCTGGATGGATGGCGGTATCAGTTCTGGTCAGGATGTTTTCAAAGCTGTCGCGCTAGGAGCTGAAGCTGTGATGATCGGTAAAAGTTTCCTCTATGGTCTGGGTGCTTTGGGTGGCCCGGGAGTCACTCGTTGCTTGGAAATAATCGCCCAAGAACTAGATCTTACTATGGCGTTTACCGGTCACACTGATATTGGCGATATAGATCAGTCGGTAATCTGGGAAGAATAGCCAACCATCCTCTCCTAATCCCTGAGTATTTTGTTTGTCCTTCTTCCTAGGATCGAAGTTCGGCTTAACCACCTTGGGCTCCCTACAGTAATACTTCTCCGTCACCTTCTTGTCTGTGTGGCCCATTGGACTTGCCCCTTTCCTGCGCCAACTATCGGCTTCAAAATGAGGCTCGCTCAAAAGCCTCTGGGCTGATCCCACCCAAGTGCGAGTGACGTCGATTTGGATTGATTTAG
>Ga0206130_10005291_pt1 | contig 15334 bp, 11 predicted proteins | sample Helgoland_Spring_9_FD_148637 | JGI IMG/M metagenome (GOLD analysis project Ga0206130, IMG submission 148637) | Pelagic subsurface seawater microbial communities from Kabeltonne, Helgoland, North Sea - Helgoland_Spring_Bloom_20160512_1 | ecosystem: Environmental > Aquatic > Marine > Epipelagic ... | reverse complement strand
TACCTGTCCATACTGACTCCACGCATTATTAGAATATTTAAATACATTTATTATGTTCGCAGGCGCACTTCCAAACGCAACGATATCGCCAGTCGAATTTATTGCTACTGACCCACCGAATGAAGTAAGTGAACCGACCAATTGATTCCATACATTATTGGAATATTGATATACAATCGAAGTACCATACATAATGGTTGATGCAATAATATCACCAGTATCATTTAATATAGATTCAGTACTCCCCGGTAAAACTGCTCCAAGTTGTGTCCATTCCGGGGTATTGTATTCATAAATCGTCGTACTAATATTACGTTCTGTTATAGCAATTCTATTACCGCTAGTATTTAAGCTAATATGAACAGGAGATGTATTTAACCAAGCAATAGTACTATGAGAAACCCAAATATCATTCACATTTTCATATATTATTATGCTTCCTGAATCTTTATATGCTAAAATAGTACCTGAACCACTTAATGTGCATCCTCCTGATATAGAAATTCCGCTGAATGTATTTTGTAAAGCATAATTAGTTTGTTGAGTATTAGTAAAATTTCCACTAGAACTAGTTGTAGCATCTAAATTATCTATACGGGTTTCTATATCATTTACAGAAACATCTAATTGATTTATAGATACATCTAATTCCAAAAGGTGTGAATTATCAGAACCTGACGATGTTATTAATTGATTAACAGATACATCTAATTCAGAAAGATGCGAAGTTGCAACATTAGCAGAAACATCCAATTGATTTATAGATACATCTAATTCGGAAAGGTGTATAGTTGCAACATTCGTAGAAACATCTAGTTGGTTAACAGATACATCTAATTCAGAAAGGTGTATAGTTGCAACATTAGCAGAAACATCTAGTTGATTAATAGATACATCTAATTCAGAAAGATGCGTAGTTGCAACATTAGCAGAAACCTCTAGTTGATTAATAGATACATCTAATTGATTCACATATACATCTATTTCAGAAAGACGCGTACTCGCAATGTTCGAAGAAACATCCAATTGGTTCACTGATATATCTAATTCAACCAACCGCACACTAGCAACATTTGCAGAAACGTCTAATTGATTGATAGATACGTCTATTTCCGAAAGGTGTGCAATTGCAACATTAGTTGAAACATCTAATTTATTAGCAGAGACATCCAAATTAGAAAGATGTGTACCAATATTATCCTCTTTTAAAATAAGTGATTCGTTGATATAAACCTGATTATTAAAAGAAACATCGCCCGCTACAAACAGACGTTTTAACAATTGAGCATCAGATTCTCCAAATGCGGCTTCTCTATTTACTTCAAAATCTTCATCATAACTAAAAATATCGCTAATCTCTAGTTCTTCCGGTTGTTTACCATTAATAATATATCCACTTTGTTTACTATAATTTAACCAATCATTAAGAGTAAATTCAGTAAGTGCAACTTTCCCTATAGTATTACCATAATTCAATACATCTGTTTCAGTTATACCAACTCTAAATAAGCTATGAGGAACTATATTGGTAAAACGCTTTTTGATTTTCATAACATTATTACTAATATCAATCTTGTTCTGATCACCGATCCACAATGAGTTATCGGACAAAAACAAATGACGTATTTTGTATGCTGCGGATCCTATATCATATTGAGCATTTGAAGTAGGTAATATATGGCTACCAATACGAAGTATATCATTAAATGCGACTTCTCCGTTAAAAGATGAATCTCCTACAACAAACAAACGTTCATTCACTAATATATCGTTATCTGCAGTTACCAGCCCAGTGAAGGTAGGGTTGTTATTTGTAGATGTAGTTGTTTCTAAATTTGTTAATCTACTATTAGTATCGTTAGCAGAAACATCCAATGAATTTATTGAACTATCTATGATAAGAAGATGCGAACCTATATCATCATTGTTTAATGTAATAGAATCTTTTACATATAAATTTTTATTAAATGATACATCTCCTTCTGTTATGAGGTTTGAATCATTTCTGATTGTTAGATCACCGCCACTTATGTCTACAAATCCTTTAACGTAGATGGATTTGAAACAATTCGCGTTTTGAGATAAGTCCAACCATTCGGACATTATCCTATAATTATCCACTAGATTATAATCTACAGAAAATCCTATATCTTCTAAAAATCCGAGTGTTATTCTACTTAACGGAGTTGAAGATGGTGTTCCGTCTAACCAACCTGTCATCAACTCTGCATTCAGACCAGGGTGTAAAACACCATTTATATATCGTGTATTCGCAGAAACAGTGCCCTCATTCCCCTCTTCTGGATGAACATTCTCAGTACCAATTGATCCGTTGTCTTCTATTGGTATACCAACAATATCGTCTTTCATAAAACTTAAATAAGATTTATATTGATTTACTGCATTTGTACCTGCATAGTAATATTTCGTTTCATCATTATCTAGATAAGCGACGATTGGAGCATTTTCTACGTTCCAAAAAGTACCAATGCCAAGAATATGCCCTAATTCGTGCATTATTACGTGGTAATAACTAGATTGCCCATCTTCTCTAATGTCTGTTTTCATTGTTTCAATATAACTCTTATTTAGTGTTAAATTACCATTTTGCGGAAATACATTGCCAAATGTATATGTTCCAAAATAATATGCACTTTGCACGGATGCCCCTCCTAAACTTCCGGATTCGAGAGTTTCTATATTAAATGAAACCGTAATCGTATAATTATTATTAAATCTGCTATCCGGTATAACCAATTCGTCCCAATGATTAAATGCCGCATTTATAATATTATAATCATCTGTATCCATAATGTAATCAGTATCATTGGTAATTGTATATTGAAATAAACTATTTGTCGAATAATAACTCATTGTTCATATATTATGTCTTATATTTTTCAATATGCAAAACAATATAAATATATATTCTGATTGAAATACATCTATATGGAAAAAATTCAAAAATTAAATGATTTGAGAAGTCAAATCGAGAGTATGGAAAAACACCATCAGGTAGAGATCTTAAAAATATTATCAAAACAATTGTGCAAAATCAATGAAAATAAAAGTGGCGTCTATGTAAATATGTCATTCTTAGAAGAAACCATAGTAGACGAATTATATGAATATATTTCCTATGTGAAAGAGCAAGAAGAAAATTTAATTACAACTGAATATCAAAAAAAAGAGTTCAGGGACTCATACTTTGTAGAATATAATGGTAAAGAAGATAAAGATAATACGGCTATTACATACAGCATAACTGATAATAAATGACAACCTATTTATTCGAAAAAATATTTCAACCGATAGTTTTATCAAATGATAATTTATACGATGAAATCGCTCCGTTGATGTTATCAAAAGAAACAACAAATCACGAAAATACAAAACGGTTTATAGAACAAAATAAAATTCAAACAAATACGATTGATGAAATAAAAAATAACGAAATAATTTCGCAAGAATGCATTACACCGGAGTTCAAAACCCCCAATCAAAAAAACACCCTGTTTTGGTGTATGTATATTGCCAAAAATGGTTATGATGAATATAAACAAATAAAAGATAATCACGGATCTTTACAGATAGATATCCAACGAAAAATAATAGAATATATCGAAAAAAACAAGACGTTATTGAAGGAATTGAATATTCGTATTACAAATATAAAAATACAAGAAATTATGTCGGAGTTATCTACCATTTTTCACAAAACCGACATATATGTATTATACGCGATTGTAGTATATTATCATATAAACATTATATTAATGCACCCGAGCGAAGAATATTATCTAGAAATATTTTCTGACACAGTATCCAATGAAGTCCCCTTATATTTAATACGGAAAGATCAAAAGAATAATTATCATCTAAAAGAATCAGCACTTAGTGTGGATGACTACGTCGGGTTGAAAGAAACGAAATTTCAATTATACAATCATTTAAAACCACTGAAGGCAATCTCAGCCTACAAGGTATCTGAATTGCAAGATATTGCAGATAAATTAGAGATAGATGTTCATTCAAAAAAACGATCAAAAAATGAATTATACAACGACATTAGCCAAATTACAAAATGGGACTAACCCGGAAAAATTGATTCTTTTCGAAATGAAATAGAAAATAATATATTAAATATATATACAAGTTAATATATTATGGACGCACAGGATAAAATAGTATCGGAAAAAAATCGTGGCGTTGATAAAAAAGAAGGATTTGAGAATATCGTAGAACAATATTTAGAAAGTAATCCAACAATGAAAACAAATCATAAAACCAATGAACTTGAAATTCGTTTTGGGACCAACCCCCGAATTTCAAAACCGATTACTAAAATAGACTATGACAACGTGATTCAACAATTATATTCTTGTGGTTTCAAAACTACATATATGAAGGGTATCCAAATACTAAGAATTCAAAATGAATATACGGATAAAAGAACTGGTAAAACTAAAATGTCAAATATTCGCGCTGAAATCAATGGATTGGATTTGATACAGGAATATTGTAAAACAAATAGTTTACAAAAAATAATTGATATGCCGTCTACCACGTTTAATAAAATTAAATTTACGCAAAAACTGCCAGCGTTCACTAAACGCGGGGAGATCATTAATAAATTAGATATGGAAGATTTCAACTTTCGCGTTTCGTTTCAAACCGAACAAGATCATCATACGCGTACAAATTTAGCTAGAGATATATTGTCTCGATGGGACGACTCGTTGAAGTTTTTCAGATTAATGAACCGCGTTCAATTCGTACACGACGAATATCCAGTATTTGTTGATATGAGTATTGTTCGTACATCTAAAAAAATGGACAATGTACCATTATATAAATATACCATTCAAGAAGCCAATGTTTTCAACAATGTAGAACATTACGAAATTGAAATTGAAGTTGATGGTAAACGGGTTGGCGCAGGTACCCAATATAATACACCAAAAAAATTAACTGATATGCTGCGAAAATGTATTCGTATGGTATTATGCGGGTTGCAAGGAAGCGCCTATCCAATTTCATATAAAGAAAAAAATGTTTTATTACAATCATATTTGCAAATAATTCGCGGCGAACAATATCAAGGTATTCGTACGGTTCAAACTAAGGATTTCATTGGACCAAGTTCGTATACATTGCAAACTGAAAATCTACTAGAAAACGCCGATGACCAAAATATACCTAACTTAAGGAAAAATTATACAGTAACGGATAAAGCGGATGGAGATAGAAAATTGTTGTATATATCAAACGATGGGCTTATTTATTTGATTGATACGAATATGAATATTATATTTACGGGCACTAAAACGGATAATAAAAATTTGTACGAAAGCGTATTAGACGGCGAACATATCAAATATGATAAACATAATAATTACCTGAATTTGTATGCAGCCTTCGATGTATATTATATAAATAAAGAATCTGTCCGCGGGTTTGATTTTATAAAAACAATGCAAACCGACGATACTGAGGTTGACGAAAATAAGTATCGATTGAAAATATTATACGATTCAATAAACGAGTTAAATCCCTATTCTATCTTTGATAATGCACATAAAAAAGAAGTGAAAGCAAATATGAATGAAAAGAAAACACCTTTAAAAATAGTATGTAAAGAGTTTTATAACGATATTGGAAATAATTCTATCTTTGACGGATGTATGAAAATATTATCAAATATAAAGGATGGCTTATATGAATACAATACTGACGGTCTAATTTTTACACCTTCAAATTTACCAGTAGGTGGCAACATAGTCGGAGGTCAGCCAGGACCTACATATAAAACCACGTGGGATTACTCGTTCAAATGGAAACCTGCTGAATATAATACAATTGACTTTTTAGTATCAATGAAAAAGGATAAAACAGGAAAGGATGAAATTCATAATATATTTCAAGATGGACAAAATATGGTAGGATCCCAAGATATTCTTCAATATAAGACTGTTATATTACGTTGCGGGTTTGATGAAAAAAAACACGGGTATTTAAATCCGTTCAATGATATAATAAACGATACCATACCCACTGGCGACAAAATGTCGGACGAATCTACGTATAAACCAGTTCCTTTTCAACCAACTGACCCTTATGACAAAAATGCTTCTATTTGCAATATAGAATTAAAAAAAGATGGACTGAAGCAATATATGCTGACCGAAGAAGGTGAGTATTTTGAAGAGAATATGATTGTAGAATTCAAATACGTATCTTCCAATGAAGATGGATGGAAATGGATTCCATTGAGAGTGAGATACGATAAGACAAGCGATTTATTGAATGGGAAAAGAAATTTTGGTAATGCATATCACGTGGCAAATAGTAATTGGCATTCAATACACAATCCTATATCTGAAGAAATGATTACTACCGGTAAAAATATTCCAGAAATTGTTCATAATAACGATGTATACTACAATAGATCTACGATGGAAACATCTACTCAACCTTTGCGCGACTTTCATAATTTATATGTAAAATCAAAACTTATAACCAGCGTAGCAAATCGAGGAGATACCCTCATTGATTACGCAGTCGGAAAAGGAGGCGATTTATCAAAATGGATTAAATCAAATCTGAAATTTGTATTTGGAATTGATATTTCAAAGGACAATATTATGAATCAGATGGATGGCGCGTGCAGTCGTTATTTGAATATGAAAAAAAAATATAATAAAATGCCCAATGGAATTTTTGTACACGGCGATAGTGGAAAAAACATAAGAGACGGATCTGCTTATTATACAGAAAAGGATAAAGAAATATCGAAGGCAATATTCGGCGCGGGACCCAAAGACTCTGCTATAATTGGGAAAGGCGTCTATAAAAATTATGGAATGGCGGAAAGTGGATTTCAAATAAGTTCTTGTCAATTTGCGGTACATTATTTCTTCGAAAATGAGAAAACAATTCACGACTTTGTAAGAAATATTTCAGAATGTACAAAAGTAAACGGTCGATTCATTGGAACATGTTATGATGGAAATAAGGTATTTAATTTGTTGAAAAATAAAAAGAAAGAAGAAAGTGTCGCATTTTTCAAAAATACACATAAGATATTTGAATTGACAAAAATGTATGATCAAACTGGATTTCCAGACGACGAGGCATCGTTAGGTTATGGTATTAATGTTTACCAAGAAACAATTAATAAAGTATTTCGCGAATATTTGGTGAATTTTAATTATTTGACTCGACTAATGGAAGATTACGGGTTTGTATTGATAACCCAAGAAGAAGCTACTCAAATCAACTTACCTTCGTCCACCGGATTATTTTCTGAATTGTTTAATCATATGGAAAATGAATTAAATATTCAACCAACAAAACGGGCGGATTATAAACAAGCATTTAAAATGTCTTCTGAAGAAAAAAATATATCGTTCTTGAACCGGTATTTCGTATTTAAAAAGATTAGAAATGTAGATGCTAAAAAAATGTCGGAAATTATAAAAAAACAACAGACAATTATTGATAATAACGACGAGCAAATCGTTGAAGAAATAATAGAAAATTCAAAAATACAAGAGAAGCCTGAAAAAATGAAGGTGAAAAAGACAAAAAAAAAGATAACATTGAAAACATATGACACAGTTGAATAAATATATATATTTCATATTTATTACCAAGGGCGTAAATACAAGATGTAGTTTAGAATTATGAAAAAGTGTAAATGATATAAACATTGCGAATGTATTAATAATAACGAAAAATATGAGTTATTATTTATTACCCAAAACAAACCAATATATATACAAATATATAGATATATCTACAACAAAAGAATCGCCAGCTCCCTGCATTTCTCAATCTTTATCACATTATTTATATGGACTCAAACAAAAATTGGAATTATGTGAAAAGGAATGGGATATTCATAAAAAATATACAAATCCTTATGAATATGTTCATACTATTATTCCCAATAAAAAGAAATGTGTGTCCAGATATAAACCATTATCTAGATCATATTTCAAGATGATCGAAATGCTTAATATATTTGACATACGTTTTGACGAAACCCCCATTTTTTCATTTCATTTGGCAGAAGGACCGGGCGGCTTTATAGAAGCATTAGTAAATACTCGAAAGAATAAAAATGACAAATATATTGGGATCTCTTTGTTAGATAATAAAAACGATAACAACGTACCTGCTTGGAAAAAAAGTGAGTATTTTTTGAAAAATAATCCGAATGTAGTTATCGAACACGGTAAGGACAATACGGGTAATATCTTGTCATTGGATAATTTTGTATATTGTAAAAATAAGTATGCAAATACGATGAATATCATCACGGCGGATGGTGGATTTGATTTTTCAATCGATTTCAATAATCAAGAAATAAGTATAACAAAGTTGCTCTTTGCACAAATATCGTATGCAATTGTATTACAAAAAAAGGGAGGGTGTTTCATTTTGAAAATATTTGATTGTTTTATGCAACACAGTATCGATATTTTGTATATTTTATCATCATTCTATGAAAAAGTATATGTAATAAAACCAAATACAAGTAGATATGCGAACTCCGAAAAATATATTGTTTGTAAAAATTTCATTTATTCATCTCAAGAACATTATTACGAATACTTTTATAATACATTCAAACAAATGGTACAAATGGAAAATGAAGCATTTATTTCTCGGTTTTTGAAGACACCGATATCTAGCTTATTTTCAACAAAGTTAGAAGAATATAATGGTATTTTTGGGCAACAACAACTCGAGAATATTCATCATACCATTAATTTAATTGATACTCAAAATAATCAAGATAAAGTTGATACATTGATTAAATCAAATATACAAAAATCAACGGTATGGTGTTCAAAATACAACGTTCCTTCTAATTTTCAATCTCATATAGTGCATAATTCAATTTAATATCATTAAAAATGTATACATTATTGAATACATTTTTTAATTATCATCAGATTCGTCTTCTATATCCCAATCGTCGCACGTATAACCATTATTTTTGAAATATTCCTCCATATCTTGAAAGCACCACGTACATAAAGTTTTTTCTTCTGCTGGACTTATGCTTCCAGTAGATTTGGCTTCCATGTCACAATTATAACCATTATTTTTGAAATATTCCTCCATATATTGAAAGCATCGGGTAAATAAAGTTTTTTTTTCTGCGGGATTTATACATTCTCCTTTGTAAACTATATGAATAGAATTCTTATAGCAATCTACATTATTTTTACATTCATCGCATTCTACATATCTATCATCTTGTGTCTCGTTGCCGTTCATATAAAATATAACCTACATATATTTTATATCATTATAAATATCGATTTGTTATTGAATTAAATTTGGTTTTTTATACTATATACATCGCAGGTTTCCATAGTATCTGTGTGTTTGCGAAATGTAGGTGTTTTCTTTAATGGATAACCAATCTTATCTTTAATAGTATATCCATTCGCAGGAACACCATATGCTAATGCATTTGCCACCGATTGTCCCAATGCATTTCTATACGATGCCGCGGAATTAGTTATTGCATTATACCGTTTTCGTGTAATTACATCACCAGAAGACACTGCTCCTTGTTGTCCATATTGCGGATTATTGGGCTTGTAAAATAATTTTTTATAGCTAGGTTGTAAACCGGGGGGTACGGTAGATTCAAATGTCTGAAATGTTAAACCTGTATTCGCGGTTTGGCTTGTTGGATAGTTTCCGGTTGTTATTCCAGTTGCAGTTTGAATAATATTAGCTGGTATACTAAACTGAGGAAATAAAGGTGCGCTGCTTGCTGGTTTTGTCCAAGTAGCATTTATTGGTACTTGGTATTCGGTGTTCGGATGTATACTATCGTCTGTACGAAATGTTTGCAATTGTACAACATCGGCATTATTGTCATATGTAAGGTTCAACAAAAAGGTAAGTACATCCCTATAGGGGTCTGGATTCAACCCAACCTGTCGTTTTGTGTAATAATGATGATTACTTATCATAGCTGTTTTCAATAAATCGTTTATTTCACCCACGTGATAATAACCACTTGGAATACTAACATCAACGGTGGTTGCGTCAATCCATATATAACTGATAGATGCTCCATCTGCTATAAAATATTTCTTACAATGATTAGAACTATTGGGCGAATATAAATTATTAGACGATAAACTAGAACCCGGTTTGGCAGTTGCATCACCACTGCGAATATAATTATATTGATTTTGTTTAAATGTTAAACTTCGACTGGCTAAATATTGCTGAGAAGAAGTATAATATGTATGTGTATCGCGCGATGTATCAGCGATTTTTTTAATCATACCACTACTTCTAACCCGTCTTCTTGCGTTTTCTTCAGGCGATAAAATAACACTACAATTTTCGTATGTCTCGCAAGAATTATTTGGTACAGTGTTATCAATTGTATTTACTAAACCATATTTATTCGTCGATGAGCTATTATTAATTGTCCCATTTGGTCTATTGAATATATCTATTTTGGTTGACGTACGTACATTACAATTTGAAATGTCTGTGGAAACGATTTCTCTGCGATAAATTTTCAATGGATTTGCTCGAAATTTTAAATATTTTGAATTAGGTTCATCGTTTACTTGATTTTTTCGGATAAATGATTGTATTTGATCAAAAGTTTGGCCTTTCCATTGAACTAGAGGAATTTTATTCATTTGAACTATTGCTGACATATAAACTATACTATATATATAGATTTATTATATAGATAAACGAAATAAATAGTTATTTATTATAGTAAATATCTTTATAATTATGAATTTTTCAATAAATACAAATTGCTTTACTATCAATAATGTATCATTTGTGGATTCAAAACAAAATATTGTCATGGACGGGTTATTTACAAAAATTAATTATTTATCAAACTGGTTTACGATGAATAGTATATTTTTGAATATTCCCATCGAATCAAAAAAAATATTTACTGATGATCGATGTATTATTGTTTTTGATCCGTATGCTATTATTAATTTGCCCATAATCAAATTGTTTACTACAATAGAGAATGAATTGCTAGATTATTATTGCTATAGTAAACAAAAAAAACTTAAAAAGAATCTAATGTTATCTAAACAATTATATAATGGTAATTTGAAATTAAATATTGACAATAATAGCGAATCATTTACTAAAGATACAAAAATACTTATAAAAATATCAGGTATATGGGAAACAGCCGATGGAATCGGGATTACATACAAATTGTTCCAAGGAAACACGGTCATCAATTGTTTAAAATAAATAAATCATTTTTTTTGTATTTTCAATGAATAACTGTAGGTTATTTGTTTGTATTTCGACCGGGGGGTCTTGATAAATTGGGGCAAGTTGATTATTTTTTTGTCGGTGTAGATAAATTTTATCCATTATATAAATTTTATAAACATTATTATACGTTATACCAGACATTACACCGACTAAAAAGAAAAATCCACTCAATCCTAACATATCAAATGGAAAACAACAGGAAAGGGTGTATCAATCGTGATAAGAACGGATGTAAGAACACGCATTATGTATTCAACTACTATAAGAAAACAGGAAAAAGACCTGAAAAGTTTAGAAGGGAATACAAATTGGAAAGAATAGCATCAACCACCGAAACAAAAGTGGAGGTTGTCAAGTGTGCTAATGCCTGAAAAGGTGCTTTTACATCACAATAAAAAAAAGAAATGGATGATAATTTTATTTTTTTAAGTAATTTTGTCTCATTTTTCTTTTTAGTCGGTGTAATAATCTCAAATGTAAGTTTCATAATTGTTTCAATATTATGAATATAATAATATTGAAATCTATCAATTTTTCACAATAATGACATCTTCATTATTGGGTTTCTACGATTAGAGTTGAATGGTACATTGCCATTTCTAAAATCGTGTTCTTTATTTAATTCAGGACTCGAATTATGAGGAACTTTAAAATTAATTACATTAACAAACCCGGTTTTCCGATCGTACTCAAATTGTAGATCACGAATAGTATGAAATCCATCGTTAATTTTTTTGACATATTTCATGTATTCGTTTTTATTAACTGTCCGGGTTTCTTTGTCATTTTTATGCATAATATGACTATCAAAAATTTTATAAAAAATACTTCTATCTATGTTCAACTTAGCTGATTGTACGCGTGTTTGAAATGCGTTGTCTTCATATCCCCACGCCCATAAATTTGGAAAACCCTTTGTTTTTTCAAAATCACACGCTTTGATTGATACTATACCTCCTAATGTAAAATTAAATCCATAAAAGTGTTTTACATTACCTTCTATAGTATCATAATCCAATACATTTTTATTATGAGGCATTGTATCTACATCATTGAATACAAGCGTAATATGCTCATAGTCATTGGGATACAGTTGCTTTATGAATAAGAATCCTATATTTTTCATTGCTCCTCGATTAAATTCGCGATCATCACACTGATGCATATAAAAAATTATATATTCCGACTCTTGATAATCGCTCATTATCATTTTCATATGTTCTTTAAATACTAACATATCTTCTTTACGGTCTCTATATGGTACGATGAATATTATTTTAGGTATATTATGTTCACGAATTAATAATTGGATATTTTTTTTTTCCATTTTAATATAATTCAACTATATTTTTAAAATTATATGTTTACGTACAACGTTATGTTTTACAACCATATTTATTAAGGATTTGTGTTGGTAGTAATTGCAGTTTCATTGATTCTAATTTCTTAAAACACTTATTAATTGTTACTTCGCTTACACCGCATATATTCTTGATATCTGTTTTTGTTATTTCCAATGAACAATTCGTGGAAACAAAATATACGATACCTGCAGCAATTGCGTGAGGAATATTATCCGTAATCATATTGTTTTTTTCTATTTTTTTTGCAATGAAATTACTTAATTTAATCAATTCTTGATTCATATTCAAACGACTACAATACCTATCTATAAAGGAACTCGGTAAAGTAATCACTAAATCTACTTGTTTGTCTGGATCTACGTTTCTTTCCATATTATGGACTATACTTACGGCCATTGTACACCCACTGGTTGCACTTGCTTTGTCTAAATAAAATATTTCAGCGATTTCGTGAGCTGTTCTTGGACATCCATTAATTCGACAAGACAAATAAATAGATGCTGCTTTAATACCGTCCCGATTCAATCCCCTAAACATCTTTTGTTCCGAAATATCTTTATGAATCACCATTGCATCATCTATAAATATTTTTGATATTCCAGCATTTTGTGCCATTGTTGTAATAAACTGAAATTCATCATACAATGATTTTTCTTTATGTGGCATAGATTGCCATTCTAACCATTTTCTTATTTTTTTCATTTCATAAGAAGATTTATTATTACATATTATTTTACATCCATATGACGATTGTACAAGCAATGGATTGATCGGATTACCACACCTTGATGGGTCAGTTGTATTTTTATCGTCAGCGCCATAATAACGCCACTCTGGTGAATAATCTAAAATATCTTTGTAGATTATTCCACAATTCGCATTGGTACAAGTAGGAAATCCATCTTCCATAATTGTCAAATACGAGTTGCAGGCGTTGCATAAATTTTCATCTTTAGGCGTTGAATACACACACTCTATTTGTTTAGCTTTATCTAATTCTATTTTATCATTTTTGAAAATATTCCATAAATGTTTTTTATTTATACGTTGTTTATCACTTGGACGTTTTTTCTTTGTTTTTTTATCAATTATTTTAGTTGACTCTTTTTCTTTTTCAACTGAATTATTTTTGACCTTTTCCATAAATTCATCATATTTATCTTGAGGAACATTGATATGGTATAAAATACCGGTATTAACCATTTTTTAAAACGTAATTTATCGTATATTATTATCAATTTTTTTATATCTATATATCAAACGAACACGATAATTATCAGCAATGATAAAAGTACTTGCCAAAGCAGCGGCAGCCAATGTATTAAAAGAAGTGGAAATCATAAAAACTAACGATGTATTGGATGAAACTACGGATAAAGAATGGCGTACAGCAGCAAATATAGCAATTGATAGTATTTGTAGCTACATTCGCAATGGACCAGAATCTAAATGCGGTATGATAGAAACTGGGTATGGTAGCGAACCTTCAATAAATCCAGATGACGAATTAAATAAAAGAGGTATGAAAATGTTAAAAAGATTTTTCGAATCCGCTCCAGATAAATATAAATTTTATCAAATGGTTTCCAGTTATGAAGATGAAAAGAAAACAAAAAAACAAATGAATGGCGGTAAGTACACATCTCCGACAGCACAACCTGCAATGGGTGGACAAATAAGTCAAGATGGGGGCGCAGTAGAAGCGGCTGGTGGTAATCCTGTCCAAAATGCTGCAGATAAAGCCGAAGAAGTGGCTGCTGCGGCGGATGTTGGTGCTCAAACCGATGCGGCTGATGCGATGAGTGCACTTACTCCTCCTGATGTAGGTGTCGCTGCTGGTGCTGCTACCGCTGGTGCTCAAACTGCTGCTGGTGCTGCTACCGCTGGTGCTCAAACTGCTGCTGGTGCTGCTACCGCTGGTGCTGATGCTATGAGTGCACTTACTCCTGATGTAGGTGGCAATGCTGCTACTGAGGCGATGGGTGCACTTACGAATGCAGCTGGTGCTGGCGGTATAGATAATATACTTACAGGGATCACTGTAGATAGAAAAATCTCAGACATAACCAGTAGCGAGATCACTACGGCGTGGAGTACAAACGTAGCTAAACATATAGGTTGCAGTAAAGAATTACACGAAAGATTATTGTATCTCATCAATGTTATATTTACGGCAACCGAAGAGGCGTTAATCGATGATTTTAAAGATATATTTGAAGAAATTATGAAAGAACAACTCACCTATTCAAAACAAAAGATAAATAATGAAAGAATGAGATTTCATTCAAAGCATTTGGGTTATTTTACAAAATTGTTGAATCAAACGGATGAAAAATTATTAAAAGATACTTTAAATGGATATGTAAAACTGTTGGCTGATTATTACGAATACTTATTAGTTGATGAAAAAATGAACCTTAGAACAGACGGTTCGGCAAATAGTATAATTCGAAGTTTTTTAGATAAGGTCGATGAAGAAAATAAAGCATTATTAAATAAAGAAATCCATAAATTGTCAAATCAGTACATTGAATTCAAAAATGAATTTGGCGTATCTGAAATGGAATTTGTAAAAATAAAGACTGATAAACCTTTGGGGTTTTATGACCGTATATACAATATCACCGTACCTAGATCGTTTCAGAAGAAGAAGAAAACAAATG
>Ga0206130_10005286_pt1 | contig 15344 bp, 9 predicted proteins | sample Helgoland_Spring_9_FD_148637 | JGI IMG/M metagenome (GOLD analysis project Ga0206130, IMG submission 148637) | Pelagic subsurface seawater microbial communities from Kabeltonne, Helgoland, North Sea - Helgoland_Spring_Bloom_20160512_1 | ecosystem: Environmental > Aquatic > Marine > Epipelagic ... | reverse complement strand
TTACAATAATCTGACAATCATATATATAATGAAAAATTTATTCACTTTACTCCTTTTTTTTGCTTCTTGGTCCTGCTTAGGCCAAGACATAGACTATTACGGACCTAAATCCTTTGGAGAGATTCTAGATGTCAGCTTTGAGAAAGCTTGGACCCCTAGCGCACTTTCCTCCATTGAAAATAGAAAGTACATGATCCTGTTGGATGCCGCCAAAGCCAATGCGGTCACCTTCAGCAGTGATGCAAATATTTCGACCTTATCGATGACGCCTATCGCCAATCTGTACGCTTCTGGAGCTACTTATGGTTCGATGCTCCGTAGTATCTTCCAGATGGTAGATCTCAACGCCCCTTTGGATAATTCTACGAACGCCTTAAGTGGGACCTATCGACTGAATTCATTTATCCACAGCTATTATGCCTTGGATGATAATGACAATAATACTGCTATTTTGAGTGATCGAGGGACTTACTATATTGCTGCTGCAGATAATACCGGGTATTTAGGGATTACTTTTAGCACCAATGCCAGTGCAGCCACGATTACCGCAAGTAGTAAATATGAATATAATGCCAGCTCGGCTAGTTTTACTGAAGTCACTACATGGACTGATAAATATTTAAAAATCAATGGGACCTCTCTGGAGTGGACCAGTGCTTCAGCAGATGCCTCTGCTTTCTTTTTGGCAGATCCCAATGATTTGATTGATCTTGAAATTGAAGCGGGTTCTGATTTTAATCCTGCATCCACCTCTTATCAGCCCAATGCCTGGGCTGCTTTTCCAGAAAGCATCAATCCGACCTCAACGGGTTTCTCAGATTTAAGTAAGGACCTTGATGATGCTTATCATGCACAGTTAGATGCAACTACTGCGGCAGCTACCGCAGCTTCTAGCATACTCGACGCGATAGAAACTACGTTAACCAATGCCGGAGCAGAACTAAGGTATCCAAAAGCATTTTATTTGGCATTACGTGAAAATATGCTCTCACATACCATTGCTTCCACAGATGTATATGGTGCTACCTTAGGCGACCGCACCAATAAATACGTGTACTTCACCAATGCCACAGATGACAATGGAGTGCCCCACCCTTTTTTAGTAACTGCGAGCTTTGCTGCTTCTACTCGACCCAATCAATTGATTGATGTCAGCAGACCTCCCGGAGACGGTGAAGGTGATGGATATGAAAAGCAATCCGTGACCAGAACCACCAAAGGAGCTTCTTATTTAATGAAAGTACCCCTCAAAAATTATGGTTTGATAGAAACTTTGTTGGACAATGATTTGAGTACTTTCGGAGATTTAGGAGAAGATGCTGGTGCAACTACCCAGACGGTATACAACTACGCCAGTCTAGGCTCAAACGGTGTAGCTGTAGATGGGGTACCTATGTACCCTTCTTTAAACAATACCCTACTCCATGCTTCAAATGCGGCAGAAATCACTCACGGTGGTATTCATGTAGGCAGAGGAATGGAGTTGCACTACCATGCAGACGGTCATTCTTACAGTAAGAATGGAATCAACCTTTATAACCTCGCTGATTACGAAGGACGCAACCACCCACCCCTCATTGGTATGGCCTATGACGGAGTGGCCTTGTTTGGAAGATATGAAGAAAATTATGGCGCTATGGAGGGATACAGTATCGCGTTGGACGAATACGGAGGACATGATCATGGTGATGATTTTGGCTTCCATTATCATGCACATACCCAAGAGGTGAGCAGCACGGGCAATAATGCCGTTACTTTTGATCAAAGATTTTTATTGGTCGGAGCATGGAAAGGGAAGGTCAATGATATCCCTGGGTTATTGGAAGTGAAGACTGGTCAATTAAAAACTGATGCAATAGCCAGATACGCCGGCGCCTCATACGATAAAGTCACAACAAATAATTCTGCTCCAACCATCACTGCCGCAACTTTTTCCGTTGCCGATGGCGCTGCCAACGGTACGCTGGTAGGATCGATCACGGCCAGTGATACGGATGGTGATGCACTTACGTACTCTATTACCAATGGCAATACTGGAGATGCCTTCGCCATAGGAAGTACAGATGGGAAATTGACCGTAACCACAAGTACCCAAGTAGCTTATACAACCAATCCTAGCTTCAGTCTGACTGTTCAGGTTTCAGATGGTGCATTAAGTGCGAGTGCCACCATTACTGTGAATGTATCAGAAGGAGATGATGGATCAACCGTTACTGAAATCACTTGGACACCCAATGTATTGAACACCTTTGCTCTAGCAACTGCTGCAACAGTAACCAATGGTGATGGTGCAGGCATCGATACCTACTTTAGAAACAGTGGTGTGGTGGTATCAGGCAATTCTTACTTTGCCGTTAATGGTGTGCATCCAGCCAACCAAGATGATTATATTAGTTATTATCCCAAAAGTATCATCAAAGCAGGATTAGCCTCAGATGAAATAGAAGAGCGTTGGCCCTATTATGGTATTTCTAATACAGAAAATGCTTCAAAAGTTAACGGTGTAACCATAGATCATGAAGTAGACATGGAAGGCCTCACCTTTGGTCCTGATGGAGGTGAAACTTATATCTATGTTGGAGATGAATACAACTACATTTATCAAATTGAACTCGCTACAGGAGACATCAAAAAGCAATGGAATTTAGCCAATATCGATGTCAGTACACCCACCGATAAGGGCATAGAAGCCATCGCTTTCAACCCTACCAATGGCTATTTTTATGTGGGTATTCAAGAAGATAAAGAGATTCATGAAGTAGATCTTGCTATTGAGGACTGTGTCAATCCTAGTACTTGTACCGTGACTAAGATCAATTCATTTTCTGTACTCAATTCACCCAGTGGATTGTTTTATGATACCGACGAACAGGCACTACTTGTATTTTGTGGCACCGTTACCAATGGCGATCAATATTTGTACGCATACACAACTGAAGGTACATTAACTCATGACATTACCATACCCGCGTCTGTGGGAATATCTAGAGGTGATGGTATATTCATTGCTAATGGCAAAGCCTACATATCGGATAGTCAAGGTCCCATGTGGATCGATGAGGGATCAAAGGGAGCCAATCTTTTTGAAGTTGAGTGGAATGGATTGGCCTCACTCAACTCAGGTGAAACAACCAATTCAGCCCCAACCATCACGTCAGCCACTTTTTCAGTAGCCAATAAAGCGACAGACGGCACATTGGTAGGAACGATTACAGCCAGTGATTCGGATGGTGATCCACTTACCTATGTCATGAAAAGTGGTAATACAGAAGATGCTTTTGCCATAGGAAGTACAGATGGAAAATTGACCGTAGCCAAAAGTGGTGAAGTAGATTACACTATTACCCCCCTGTTCACATTAAGTATTGAGGTTTCAGATGGTGAATTGACCGCCACTGCGGACATAACAATAAATGTTATACCGGAAGATGACACTACATTGGGTATAAATAAAAAGAATAATCCCTTTTTTCCAAATCCAGCGACAGATCAGATTCAGATCAACATCAACAATTTTGATAAAGCGGTGATATTCGAGCTTTCTGGGAAAAGAATAATGGCATTCGAAAAGACCCAAATAGATCTTAGTAAATTAGATAAAGGAATTTATTTAATGAAAATTCAAGACCAATCAGGCCAAATTTACAATGCCAAAATAATTAAGGAATAACGAAACTATAAAATTTGAGGGGGCACGCCTGGTAATTAGCATATGCCCCTCAAATTTATTGGTTGTCTACCTTGGATAACCCCTCATACCTCATCTCATTTAATTAAATAAAGCCCCAACAAACTCCATGGGGAATTAAGGATCATTCTTCTCCTGACAAAAAGAGAATCCGTCTAAATTAATGAAATCAGGTAAAAATGCTAGCGTATAATGCCATCTTGCAAGCTGTACCATATATCCCAAATCGAACCCAATATAGAGCGCTTTGAAGAAGATCAATAGTAGAACGTGGAGACCATAAGGCTCTTTAAATTCAAAAAATGCTTATATTGATCTATGAAATTTTTAAAGTCTTTGCTAATGGCTCAATCTAAACTACTCTATTTCCTCATTATAGGAAGTCTATTATTCACTTTAGGGTGCCATAAAAGCAATACATCAGGAAATAGTTTCCGTTCTATCGATGATATCTTTCAATCTTACCATACCTTCAAACAGCAGATCAATCCCATTGAAGCTACTAAGGCAGGCGAAAAAAGCTATAATAATAAAATTGCAAATTATATTTCATCTGATTATCAGGATTATCTAAAAGGACAATATGACCTGTACTTAGATACTTTGGGTACTTTTGACGCTACCTCCGTAACTTCCAGTCAATGGCTCAGCATACAGACCATGCAATGGGATTGTACCATCAAAAGAGCCGGCCTTTTGCAACCTCTTGTCACCATGGCCTCTCCCGTATACAACCTGCCTAGCTTTGAATTAATGCCCCTAATACAAGTTCAATCTTTACACTTGTATGTTGCCCAATTAGCGGCCGGCAACAGTGTCCATCCTTTCGAAACTATTGAAGATTATGATCAATGGTTACAGCGCATGACTGATTACCTCACTTTTTTAGATACCTGTATCATCAAAATGAAATTGGGTATAAGCCAAGGCATCGTTTTGCCAAAATCTCTGGTTCAAAAAGTGCTTCCTCAATTGGAACCTTTCATCACGGAATCTATTGAAAGTCATTTGTTCTATACCCCCATTAAAAATATGCCCACCTATTTCAGTTCAGCAGAAAGCGATCTATTGGCCACGGCATATCGTAATATGATCAATGACCAGCTTAAACCCAAATACCGAGAATTAAGAGCCTTCTTAAAAAATGAATACTTACCTAAATCTAGAAGCACCTCAGGTCTGGGAAGTCTTCCCGGTGGATTAGAGACCTATCAATATCTGGTTTGTCTTCATACAACAACCAATCTCACCTTTGATGAAATTCATAATATAGGACTGACAGAGGTCGATCGTATTTTGTCCGAAATGGAAAAAGCTAAAAAAAGTATGGGTTTTAATGGGGACATCAAAGACTTTTTTGAATTTATCAGAAACAGTCCAGAACAAATGCCCTTCACCCAACCAGAGCAAGTGATTGACCATTTTGATGAGATTAAATGGCGGGTGGCAGATTCCTTAAGCGCCCTTTTTAACTTGAAACCCAAAGCAACGTTTGAGGTGCGGCGCACAGAAGCTTTTAGAGAGGCTTCTGCCAGTGCAGAATACGTCCCTGGATCAAAAGATACTTCGCGTTCCGGTATCTTCTATGTACCTATTCCTGACGTCTTGAACTACAATAAATATGCCGATGAAGCCTTATTTCTGCATGAAGCCATTCCTGGTCATCATTACCAGCTCTCGCTTCAACAAGAAAATAAACAGTTGCCTGCATTTCTTCATCCTGAAAGTCTTGGGGTTTTCGTTGAAGGCTGGGCACTTTATGCCGAATCCTTGGGCCGTGAACTCGGGCTTTACCAAGATCCCATTCAATATTTTGGTATGCTCAGTATGGAAATGCACCGAGCCATCCGGTTGGTAGTAGATACCGGTATTCATGGAAAAGGGTGGACCAGAGCACAAGCCATTCAGTATTCCCTCGATCATGAAGCGGAGTCCGAAGCCTCCATCATTTCCGAAATTGAGCGCTATATGGCCACCCCAGGCCAAGCCCTTTCTTATAAAATAGGTCAGCTCAAAATTAAAGAATTGAGATCCAGAGCGAAAAAAAAATTAGGCGATAAATTTGATATTAAAGCATTTCATGATCAAGTGCTCAATACCGGCAGTCTTCCTTTGATTGTGCTTGAAAAGAAAATCAATAACTGGATCAACACTCAAGAAATATAATAAAAAATTAAGTTATACTCGAAATGATGACGAGATAGATTCCCGTATGTTTTACTAATTAATAATGATAGATATGAAATATTTAAGTTCCTTTCTCTGCTTTTTTTTGTTAACAACAACCCGTTGTAACACACCCGATTCCTATTTTGAAGATGCATTATGCATTGATAATATATCTATCATTGACCCCAAAGTAGGCCTAATAGAACATCAAACCGTCATCATCAAAGAAGGTAAAATTCTCCAGGTCCTCCCTGCTGATCAAATAAATCTGTCATCCAAGAATACCATCATAGATGGTACAGGTAAGTTTTTAATGCCTGGTTTATGGGATGCCCATGTACATTTTGCCTATATAGAAGAGATGGCCCCCAGTATGTTTGATCTTTTTTTGGCTTATGGAATTACCAGTGTCAGAGATACAGGAGGTGAAATCAATTTTACAAGTGCGTGGAAAAAGAAATCACTTCAAAATCCTACCTCCAGCCCACGCGTAATGATCGCAGGTCCACTGCTCGACGGAATGCCCAATGTGTACGATGGAAGTGATCATGAACACCCACCCTTATCGGTTGGTTTAGCTACAGTTTCAGAGGTCCGCAATAAAGTAAATGAGTTAGACAGTATGGGCGTAGATCTACTCAAGGCCTATGAAATGCTGACCCCAGAACAATTTGAAGAGATTATGCGATTGGCAAAGCAAAAAGGATTGAATGTAACAGGTCATGTACCGTTGAGTATGGATGTTATTTCAGCTTCCAATGCGGGTCTGAACAGCATGGAACATATGAGAAATCTCGAACTCTCGTGCGCAGCTAACTCAGATGAATTATTAGCACAACGTCAGGAGATTCTGGCGCTGGGGAAAAAGGATATTGGCGGCGTTCTCCGCTCCAAAATACATGCCTTACAAAGACCCTTAGCCATTGCAAATTACGACCCTCAAAGGGCACAAGAAGTACTCGATGTTTTGGCTAAAAATGATACCTGGCAAATACCTACATTAGCCTTGGCTACTGGATTCACTGAAAGACCTTTTGCACGTCCCGAATGGCAAGAAACTTTTAAATATTTACCCGAAGCCATTGAGCTCAGTTGGAAAAAAGAAATTGATCAGCTGCTGGCTACTTCACCTACTCCTTTCAATGAAACCTACACCCAGTGGTTTACCAACATGGTGGGCCAAGTGCACCGCACCGGTATTGAAATAATGGCTGGGACCGATTGTCCCATTTTTTACCTCACTCCAGGTAGAAGTTTACATGAAGAATTGGAGGTATTGGTGAAGGCAGGTCTATCCCCCCTGGAGGCACTCCAAACCGCTACGATCAATCCAGCGAAATACTTCCATCTAGAAAATGAGTTGGGGGCCGTAAAAGAAGCCATGCGGGCAGATCTTCTGATATTAGATGCCAATCCATTAGATGATATTAAAAATACGCAAAAGATTGATGCCGTGATTAAGCAAGGCCATTATATGGGTCGTTCCGATTTAGATGAGATGCTCGGGAAGCTCGCCAAACGATAAATATAAAAATCCAGATGTAAGGTTCTTTTTTAATTCTTTGAGTTCTTCCTTAAATCTGGATTATATATCAAAGCCAACTGTAGATATTTTTTGCCATAAGCATTGACTCTTTGATAGAGCATACCGACCTGAACGGCCAACTCCGGTTTAAATTGATATCCCAAAGCTCCATATAATCTATTTCTATCAAAAAATATTTGCTCGGTATTCACGAAAATTTCATCATAGACCCCTAAAAATACCGCTCCTGGCTCCATCAACTTCCGATTGAGTGGCACCGTCAACATCAATCGATAACGCAAACGATTTTTATAATCACCACTGACCCATCTCTGCTCCACGCGGTAGCGATGTTCAAACTTAACACGACCTACTTCATTGGTTAAAATAAACTGCTGCCATACACGGTGCTCTTTGGACAAAGGCGTGCTCGAATCCGCTTCATCGTAAGAAGTCACATAACCGTACCCTGCCGTCACCAAAGCATGAGGAGCCAAATGGTAATTCAACCCTCCCCGTAACAAAAGCTGTTCGATATTGACGGGTGCAAGTGTATGATTACGGTATTGAACTTCCGTATGAAGACTCCAACGTTCCTTTATCTTATTTTGCCCGAAATACATCAGCCAATTTCCCATTTCATCCGACTGAGAAAAAGCCGAAAAAGTAGCAAAAAATAGGAGCACGAGGAGCTTAACCTTTGAACCAATACGCATAGAAATTATATAAATGACACAACTCCAGTATGCACATCGTACATGGCTCCCACAATATCTATTTCTCCATTTTCGTAGAGTTCATTCAGCACTGGACTGTCACTTTTAATTTTAGCTACAGTAAGGTCTACATTTCTCTCAGCAACCTCTTGTACATAAGCCGCGTTCTTTGAACTTTTATCTTCATAGTCCCCAGTTACCGCATCCATGGCCGGCTGAATATTAGCAAGCATATGAGTTAAGTTACCGAGCTCTACATGATCACAAGCCCCTTTTACCGCTCCACAACTGCTATGTCCCATAACTACAATTGCCTTAGAACCTGCCGCTTTACAAGCAAATTCTAAGCTGCCTAGTATATCCGTATTCACAAAATTTCCCGCTACACGCGCATTGAATATGTCACCAATTCCCTGATCAAAGACATATTCAGCAGGTACCCTAGAATCAATACAACCCAAAACAGCAGCAAAGGGGTATTGACCGGTTCCTGTTTGTGCCACTTGCGTTGGAATATTTCTTTGAATGGTCTGATTGGCTACAAAACGCTGATTACCTTTTTTTAATAATTCAACGGCCATTTCTGGAGTGATGGAAGCCTGACTTTCTACCGTCTGGACATCCGTATTATCAATATTATTTATCATAACCTTCTATTTAAATTTCTTTTGTTTCAATTATTGTGTTATGCTTTTTTATAGTCTCAAATAAATTATTTTGTGCATTTTTATTTTTTTCCTGAACCAAACCTGTCCAATTCACAGTAATATCTCTGTTTTCGGCAGTTAATTCAAAATTTGAAATGATCTCTATCACATCAGGATGAATACTTACTGTTTTACTGGCATCAATTATCACATTGCTACCGTCCGGCAATTCTGTTAAGGCCTTTGAAATCCCTGCTTTATTCAGAAAAGTAACAGATTCAGACAGTTGAATTTTAATGGGCTCACCGGGCACATACGCATCAACATCGAAAAAGTAAGCCGCTTTGTAATTATTCCATAAAATATGAAATATCGCCAATACGAGTCCAATAGATATGCCTGTCAATAAGTCGGTAAAAACAATCCCCAAAATGGTCACAACGAAGGGGATAAATTCCGCTCGACCCATGTTATATACTTGTTTTATTACGTTGAAACTGGCCAACTTATAACCCACTACCAATAGAATGGCTGCAAGGCTCGCTAAAGGGATCAGATTGATTACACCCGGTAATAATACCACACATATCAACATCAAAACTCCATGAAAAAATGAGGATGCTTTGGTTCTACCTCCCGATTGAATATTGGTAGAACTCCTCACAATTACTTGCGTCAAAGGAAGCCCCCCAATGAATCCAGCAATGACATTACCGATCCCTTGAGCCACCAACTCCTTATTAGGAGGAGCCACACGCTTGTAAGGATCTAATTTATCAGTCGCTTCGAGACATAATAAGGTCTCAAGACTGGCGACTACAGCGATGGTTACTCCCAAAATATAAATCCGCGGATTTCCCAACTGCGTGAAATCAGGGGATGCAAATTGTCCTAGAAACTCACCAAAAGAATTAGCAACTGGGATATCTACTACCTGAGTGACTAGTAAATTAAAATTGGGCCAATTTCGAAACAACAAGTTCAACCCAATACCCAAACTCACTACGACGAGTGGACCTTGGATCAGTTTGAAGAAAGTATATTTTTTCACAAAAGCTTGTTCCCATGTGATCAGTACAAAAAGTGATAAAATAGAGATAATGACCGGACCCGGACTGAAATAATCCCAGATTCCGGTCAACTCACTCAATGTATTGTGACCATCTTTTTGAAAAAATCCTAAATCTCCTTCCGGATCTGCATCATAGCCGAATGCGTGAGGGATTTGCTTTAAAAAAATTACAATACCAATACCTGAGAGCATTCCCTTGATCACAGAGGATGGAAAAAAATAAGCAATGATACCCGCTTTTAATAGGCCTAATATTATCTGAACGATTCCCGCTACAATAACAGCCAGTAAAAAAGACTCAAAAGATCCTAACTCTTCAATAGCTGCAAATACAATAACTGCCAATCCAGCTGCAGGACCACTTACCCCCAGCGCAGATCCACTGATGAGAGCGACAATCACACCTCCAATAATTCCCGCTACAAGTCCGGAGAATAAGGGTGCCCCCGAAGCCAAAGAAATACCTAGGCAAAGAGGAATGGCCACCAAAGTCACAACAATACCCGCCGGGAAGTCATATTTCAGGTTTTGAAAAAATCCTTTGTTATTCAATTTTTGCATGATTATTCTTAATTAATTTATTAGTATTTAAGGTTATAAATGATAAAAGCTCACTTTTGAAATCTCTGCTGTCTGATCAAGATCTTAATAAAAAGCTTACTTTGAGGTAAACTACCGGCTACTTCGGTGGTGGTATCAATATATCAACCAGAGGATTTTGGTAACGATATTCAAATATATGTGTAGTGTATCTCAAAGACCGTATTGTCAAGTCTTTGATTTTAATGAATGTACTCGAGACGGGTATTTTATGAGCACTCTCCTCTTGAGATTCTTCCATATCCTTCTCTCCTTGCTCATAGAGATCCATATGAACATTTCTTACATTATTCGAATCAACCGCCTTGAAAAAAATCAAAAGACCAAGCATGCAACAAGCCAATCTCATAAAAAAAATTCTATTTTGAATCAACCCAATCATAACTAATTATTTACTTGGCCATTTGGCACCGATGGCTTTAAATGTTGCCTCCTTACTGAATTCGATAATAGCATCTTCTCCATTGACCGCATCGGTAAGACGTGGCAAATGCTGTGCAAAAAATCTTTGATGATGTGCCCCTTCAATAAGGGTAGATATCAGCATGTGGGGGTATTTATAGGTTGGATTAATTTCTAAGATGATGTCGCTCACCCTTCCTACCAATTGCTTATAACCCGCAAAAAAACCTTCTTTATTATTCTGATCCACTTCTTTGGTCATGTAAGATTTCGAGGACTCAGCAATGACAATTTTATTGAGTTTATATTCATTAATATGCTCAAAACTCCCATCCAATTCGATATTTTCAGTGAGTAATTTGATCGCTTTTTCTAGGCGTTCCTCAGGAGCAGGGATATTGGCCAAACCGAAGGCTATTCGATATTCCATCCAGCTCCAATACCATGAAGTCAAATACAGCAATAACTTGTACTTACTTTCAAAATATCGATAAATCGAAGCTTCGTTGGAATGTATTTCTAATCCTAATTTTCTAAAAGTGAAAGCCTCAAATCCTACTTCATCGATCAAATTAATACTAGACTCAACAATCTTACGCCCCAAAGCACTGGATTCTGGATTCTTTATATAAACCCTATTATTGACTTGAAGACTGAAAGAAGTAAATAAATCTTGCATTTAATTATTTTAATTAGCAAATATAATAGTAATACTATCATAAATGAAAATGGATGATTAAATTTTGCCAATAAAAATTAAAAATATTCATATACAATCAGGAAATCATTAAACCACTTAATGAAGCCCCTACCTAATTCAAGGATGATCAAAATCTGAAAATTAGAATACTTCAAGTCTCAAATAAATGGTTCATTGGGACCAATTGGCTAACCGAGATCTGTTTTTAAATACATTCCACTAGGAATAAATTTCACTTTTTAGCCTTATTCTGAAACCCTGAGAATAAAACGTCAGGTAAAGCCTGTAATTTCAATTTGAACATCACAAAATATCCTTTTCATAAATTTTTGGTCAAAATATTTTAGCACTTCACAAAAAAATCATGAATCTACTCTTTCGATTTAGTACCCTTCTTGACTCTCGATAAATAAGACTAGGCTTTTTGAAAATTTTTATTCAACGAATCAAAAAAACACTGCAATTTTGTAGCTTATGATTCAATCCAAAAAAAATTTGATCTTATGTTATGTAGGATCAATCATCATCTTCAGTGTACATTGTAGTCAAAAAAAATCTCCAATCCCATTCGTAACCGTATCCCAAATTTTAGGAAATAAGGCTTATCCTGCGATTTCATACGGTGGTTATCGCCATGACACAAGAACCATTGCCCCCACAATAGACGAAATAAAAGAAGACATGCGTCTCCTTGAGGCAATGGGAATAAAATTGATTAGAATCTATAATACCCAATTGTTTGAGGAGATCTCTCGTTTACTTGAGGCCATCAGTCTGATGAAAAAAGAAGATCCTGCTTTTGAAATGTACGTAATGCTAGGTGCTTGGATCGAATGTAAAGGTGCCTGAACCACTGAGATCAACCACCGTGAGGGCAATCTTATTCAAAATACCCAAGAGATCGCAAAGGCCGTCGAATGGGCTAAAAATACCCTGATATCATCAAAATGATCGCCGTGGGCAATGAATCTATGGTCCATTGGACATCCCAGTACTATGTGACTCCAAGCATCGTACTAAAATGGGTAAACTATTTACAACATCTCAAGGAAACAGGAACGTTACCAGAGCCGTTATGGATTACGAGTTCGGATAATTTTGAATCATGGGGAGGGGGTAATGAAAGTTATCATACCCCCGATTTAGAAAAACTAATTGAGGCGATAGATCTTATTTCTTTACATACCTATCCCTTTCATGATACGCATTACAATCCTAATTTTTGGATCATTCCCAAAGATGGACAAACATTATCTCCACAAGAGCAGATAGATGCGGCTATGCTTAGCGAAAAAAAATATGCCCAAACACAATATGAGCAAATACGCAGTTATACTGAACGTCTAAATCCCAATAAAAGCATTCACACAGGAGAAACGGGTTGGGCTACTACTGCTTCTGTTAATTACGGATCAAATGGTTCAAAAGCCGCTGATGAATACAAGCAAAAGAAGTGTTTTTAGTTAGTCAAGGAATGGACTCAGGAATTGGGCATTACCTGCTTCTTTTTTGAAGCCTGTGATAAGGTATGGAAAGACCGAGCAAATCCAACAGGATCAGAAAATCATTTTGGATTGTTTACCCTAGAGGGTCAAGCTAAGTACGCCTTGTGGGAGGCAGTAGATGCCGGTAATTATGCCGGACTTACTCTAAATAGAAACCCCATCAAGAAAAGTCATCAGGGCAATATTAAAGCGATGATGCATGGAGTACTTCCGCCCCCAACCCAAGAGGACCTGGGCATTTACGAAATTGCAAAAATAAATACAACTCAAAAGCTAGGCGAAAAGGTAATCGAGCAAGCATATATTATCAGCCATAATGCTCTTAATCAACCATCAGGCCATCCCAGCGCCCCTCTAAAATTAAATGTTTGGGAAGGTACCTGCCAATTAAAAATATCGGAGAAGGGTATCATTATCCTACAGTCAGGCACAGGCGCTTGGTGGGGTGCCGGCATTGAAATTCAAGGAAATGACCAGGGAGAAAATTTATCACTTTTCGAAAATGGAAAGCTTCATTTTGACATCAAAGGAACTACCAAATCCTCCTTTAATTTAGGGTTTCAAACGGGTTATTATGCAGAAGAGACGTTAATCAATAATTATGTTTCATTTGGATTTGATATGCCGTATTCACTCAATGAAGACTGGCAGCACATGACCTTTAACATCAAAGACCTCAACGTACAGGGAAATCTCGAAAATGTAACGGCCCCTATCTATATCATGGGTGCTGATCAATTTGATGGTGGCTTTGTTTATTTAAAAAATATCTTTTTTACAAGAAATTAATCAGAAGCATTATTCCTTCACGGCCTTCGCCTGTAAACAATCCCATTTACCTTCAACAAAATATTTGACCCACTTGAATAAAAATCAATAACACAAAACGCTAAGAAAAGACTAACTTAAAGCTTGAAGGCCTTTAGAGTCAAAAAATCATGAAAAAACTACATTTATACTTAATTGCTCTTTTGATAGTTGCATCGGTAGCCGCCCAAAAGAAAAATTCCTCAATCAAAGCACTCAAAAAAGAAGTAAGAGAAAACGTACTGGCCAAGTCGAAAATGGCCCAAGTCATGGTGGATAAGGTATTTAGTTTTTCAGAATTAGGCTTTCAAGAAATTGAAACTTCAAAATACCTCACAGAAATTCTTAAAAATAATGGCTTCGAAATTGAATATGGTATCTCAGGAGTTCCAACTGCCTGGTGGGCGAAATGGGGTTCCGGTAAGCCTGTGATTGCTATAGGAAGTGATATTGATTGTATTCCCAAAGCTTCGCAAAAACCTGGAGTTGCTTATCATGATCCTATCGTAAAAGGAGCTCCCGGTCATGGGGAGGGCCATAATTCAGGCACACCCCTAAATATCGTAGCAGTTCTTGCCGTTAAAGAAATTATGGAGCGTGAAAATATACAAGGTACCCTCATCATTTGGCCAGGAGTCGCTGAAGAACAACTCGGCACCAAGGCCTACTATACCAGAGATGGATATTTTGATGAGGTTGATCTATGTGTTTTTACACATGTAAGCAACAACTTAGGCGTCTCCTATGGCCCCGCTTCGGGTACGGGTATGATCTCCGTCGAATATACATTTGCGGGTGAATCTGCCCACTCTGCTGGAGCGCCCTGGCGTGCCAAGAGCGCCGCTGATGCCGTTGAACTTATGAATATTGGCTGGCAGTACAATCGTGAGCATTTGCATCCCTTAGGCAGATCTCATGCCGTTATCACAGATGGGGGAGATCAGCCCAATGTTGTTCCCTCTAAGGCCTCTATTTGGTATTATTTTAGAGAAATTACGTATCCGAAAATCATGCAAATGTATGAACGTGCCAATGAAGTCGCTGCAGGTGCTGCCCTGATGACCCAAACCACTTTATCTAGTAAAATCCTGGGCTCCGCCTGGCCAAGACATTTTAATAAGGTCATCGCTGAAACTATGTACAAAAATATTTTGCAAGTTGGATTACCTGAATGGAGCGATGACGACCAGAATTTGGCCAAAGCGGTACAAAAACAAGTAAACTCTCCTAGTGAAATTGATGGACTTGCCGTTGCATTAAATCCCATTGGACTCCCTATCACAGAACCCAAAAGTGGTGGATCAGACGATATCGGAGACATCTCTTGGAAAGTGCCTACAGTTACCTTAAGATACCCATCAAATATACCAGGTCTTCAAGGTCATCATTGGTCTAATGCCATTGCCATGGCTACACCCATTGCTCATAAAGGAGTCATCTCAGGAGCACAAGTAGAAGCCATGACCTTACTTGATTTCCTCTTGAAACCAGAACTCGTTTCACAAGCTTGGAA
>Ga0206130_10005283_pt1 | contig 15356 bp, 17 predicted proteins | sample Helgoland_Spring_9_FD_148637 | JGI IMG/M metagenome (GOLD analysis project Ga0206130, IMG submission 148637) | Pelagic subsurface seawater microbial communities from Kabeltonne, Helgoland, North Sea - Helgoland_Spring_Bloom_20160512_1 | ecosystem: Environmental > Aquatic > Marine > Epipelagic ... | reverse complement strand
CGGAAAACCGGCTATCCGGATTAACTTCTCTAAGACAGACCAATTCGGGGCCGGAAAGATACTGCTAATCAGTCAAGAACTGTTCGACTTATTAGAAAAGTGGAGGCGTATGATCAGCGGTGAAGGCTATATTCTGAGATCAATTAATAGGCATGAGAATTTTGGAGAAAACCTACACCCAGCAAGTATAAGCACCCTATTGAAAGCACTGCAAAAGGACTTAAAAATGGACTCCGATGAACAACCACTCAGCGGTCATTCCTTTAGAGTAGGTGCAGCACTAGATCTATTAGAACAAGGTGAGCCGCGTGAAAGGATAATGCTCAGAGGGGGTTGGCAGACGGATTCGACTGCCATGAAATATTTACGAAATTGGGGTCACTAAACTAACGTTAGCCTTGCAACCTATCGATCACGGTTTTAATACCCTCTCGCCAACTAGAACGAGTTACGTCAAAACAACTTTCAATCTTACTGCAATCTAATACCGAGTAGGCAGGCCGAATTGCGGGAGTCGGATAATCGGCCGTCGTAATCGACTTAACGTAGCTAGGTGTTTTTAATCCCTGTACTTCTGCTTCTAAAAAAATAGCGCGCGCGAAGTCATACCAAGAACAGGGTTCATCACCACAGTAATGGTATATACCTGACGATGAATCTTTTAAATCGAGGCAAGACAAAATAGAAACTATAGACTTGGCAATATCCTGAGCATAGGTAGGACAACCAATTTGATCCCCTACGATACTTAACTCGTCACGATCAGCGCCCAATCGCAGCATTGTTTTTAAGAAGTTGTTCCCGTATTCACTGTATACCCATGCCGTGCGAATAATCAGATATTTACAACCAGATGCTTCAATCGCCGCCTCGCCTTTCAATTTCGAGTCCCCATAAACACCTTGAGGATTGGTTGGATTATCTTCTTTGTAGGGAACTTCAGAATTACCATCAAAAACATAATCAGTTGATACATGAATTAACCAACAATCGAGCTGATTGCATATGTTAGCAATATTAGCCACCGCAAGATGGTTTATACGATCGGCAGCTTGACGTTCTTCCTCAGCTTTATCAACTGCAGTATAAGCCGTTGCATTAATTACAATATCCGGTGAGATTTCCAACATCTGAGCCTTAGTTACTTCAAACTCAGCAATATCAATTTGCCCACGCGAGGTATAAACAACATCATGCTCTGTAATAGCTAGCTGATCATTGAGACACTGCCCAAGTTGACCTTTACTACCAAGAACCAATATTTTCATAAACGGAGATCAACTAACCGTTTGGCGCTTTTGTCTTTAGTTGACAGGACTGGATTCGCTATTGGCCAAGGAATATCTAAGTCTGGATCACTCCATAAGATACTACCTTCATCGCTAGGATCATAATAATCGGTACATTTGTACTCGAAGTCAGCAGTATCAGACAACACTACAAAACCATGCGCAAAACCCGGTGGCACCCAAAACTGCTTTTTATTATCCTCAGACAAAATGACGCCTTCCCATTCACCGAATGTTGCCGACCCTTTACGTATATCTACAGCGACATCATAAACCTCACCGCGGACAACACGAACCAACTTGCCCTGTGGTTTAGTCTTCTGGAAATGCAAACCTCTAAGAACACCCCTAGCAGACCTAGAATGATTGTCTTGAACAAATGGCAGGTCAATACCAGCCTCCTGCTTATATCTGGCGGCTTGAAATGTTTCTAGGAAAAAACCCCTATCATCACCAAATACGCGCGGTTCTATGATTACACAGCCTTTAAGCTTTGAATGGCTAATCTTCATTTATAACCGCCTGCTACCTTAGAAAGATACTCGCCGTAGCTCGTCTTCTTGAGCTTTTCGGCCTGTAACATTAAATCGGCTTGTGAAATCCAGCCATTGCGAAATGCAATCTCCTCCAGGCAAGCCACTTTTAAACCTTGACGATGCTCGACCGTTTGAACGAATTGGCCGGCCTCAAGAAGGGAATCATGAGTACCGGTATCTAACCAAGCAAATCCGCGACCTAACAACTCAACCTTCAAATCCCCCCTCGCTTGATAGGCGTTGTTGATATCTGTAATTTCAAGCTCTCCTCGCGAGGACGGCGTAATACTCTTAGCGATCTCCACAACATCATTATCGTAGAAATAAAGCCCGGTTACTGCATAGTTAGATTTGGCAGCGCTCGGCTTCTCCTCAATGCTTAAAACATGACCCTGACTATCGAACTCAACAACTCCAAAGCGTTCAGGATCTTTAACATGATACCCGAAAATAGTCGCTCCCTTGTCTCGCGACGCAGCAACGTTTAGCTTCTCAGTGAAGTGCTCGCCGTAAAAAACATTATCCCCAAGCACTAGGGCAACACGATGATCGCCAATAAAACGTTCACCAATAATGAAGGCCTGAGCAAGCCCGTCGGGGCTCGGTTGGATAGCGTATTCAAGGCAAAGACCTAAATGGGAACCATCACCCAACAACCGCTGATAGCCCGACATATCTTCAGGCGTTGAAATAATAAGAATATCTTTAATACCAGCCAGCATCAAAACAGAAATAGGGTAGTAAATCATCGGCTTGTCGTATATAGGCAGTAGCTGTTTCGATACCCCCATAGTGATCGGGTGGAGCCGGCTACCAGACCCTCCAGCTAATACAATTCCTTTGTACTTAGATGTCATATACCCGATCCTATTCTTTCCATTCGATAAGCGCCTGAAAGGACTCTCTCCCACCAAGGCGCATTGGTTAAATACCACTGAACTGTTTTGCGTAATCCAGTTTCAAATGTTTCCTCTGGCACCCAACCAAGTTCACGCTCAATTTTTGAAGCATCAATAGCATAACGAGCATCATGACCTGGACGATCTTTAACAAAGGTTATTAAATCTCGATACTTGTCTACCCCTGAAGGTTTTTCAGGAGCGAGTTCTTCGAGAAGATCGCAAATAGTCTGAACCACTTCAAGATTAGTTTTTTCGTTGTGACCACCAATATTATAGGTCTCGCCGACTTTACCCTCAGTGACGACCCTAATTAAGGCTTTTGCATGGTCTTCAACATACAACCAGTCACGTATTTGTAAGCCATTGCCATAAACAGGCAAAGTCTTACCATGAATAGCATTAAGGATTACATGGGGAATAAGTTTTTCTGGAAAATGGTATGGCCCATAATTATTCGAGCAGTTAGTAATAATAACTGGCAGACCATAGGTACGACCCCAAGCCCTCACTAAATGATCAGACGCCGCTTTACTTGCAGAATAAGGTGATGATGGCGAATACGGAGTTTCTTCAGTAAACAAATCATTTGTACCAGCCAAATCACCATATACTTCATCTGTAGATACGTGGTGAAAACGGAATGATTGTTTCTCATTATCATTTAATCCACCAAAATACTGTCTCGCGGCCTCTAATAAATTAAAAGTTCCATTCACATTGGTTTTAATAAACTCGCCTGGCCCATCTATAGATCGATCAACATGGCTCTCAGCGGCCAAATGCATGACTGCAGATGGCCTATGGGTATCAAAGATCTGCCTCAATCGATCCGCATCGCAAATATCAATATGCTCAAAGAAATACCTAGCACCTTTATCCACATCAACTAAGGACTCTAGATTACCGGCATAGGTAAGGCTATCAAGATTGACGACAAAATGGTCCGTTTCGTTTAGGGTATGCCGCACGACAGCCGAGCCGATAAAACCAGCGCCTCCCGTAACCAAAATTTTCATTGCCTTTTCTTCCTTACAAATTTAAGACGTTAAATCCGACTATGCATGAGATAGTACTAGTCCAATCTATTACAATACCGAGTGAGGTAAATTACTTAAGTGGCTTATTTGAAGCTGCCATAACACAAGGTTATATTCCAATCTAAGTAAAAACCAATGGCCTAAGGCGATTTCCAGCCTCATTTACGTGCCAGAAAACAAAGGCTATATGATTCGAAATGTCGAGCCTACAGGCTACGAATAGTAAAATTTTAGCTATCTATCATAGAAATTCTTTTATCTGGAATAATGTATCTTTAGTTATATCTTTAGGTAACTTATCTAAATCGAACCACTTGCCATCTAAAATTTCTTTTGTGTTCGCTGTAAAGTTAGCCTTTAACGTCCAATTATCCACTAGAAATACCAAAACATGGTCTCTCTTTGATACAGAACTATTGTAATAAAGGCTTTTTAAAATCGGATCAACTGGTATGATTCCTGCCTCTTCTTCAAGTTCTCTGTGTAATGCCATGAGACCGCTCTCACCAACTTCAACGCCGCCTCCAGGCAAAGACCATCCCTTTTGATATGTATGTTTAATCAAATAAATCGCGTTTGAGCTTTTATCGTAAATTAGAGCTCTTGCCCCCAGCGTTAAAGGGCGAGTAACTAAAAAGCATATGTGAAGCACTTTTCTGATCAGATTATCCACGTTATTTTTCATCCCTAGAATAGCCAATCTTACTCTTATCAAGAAGACTATAGAAAAGATCAAAATCATCATTAATTAAACTGATTTTCATACGTTCCAAATAATCTTCTATTTTATTTTTGTCGATAAAATTCTCTTTTGCTCTCATTATTTTAGGGTGAGCCGTTGTTAAAGCGCTTGCATCGACCAACAATTCTTCGTAAAGCTTTTCTCCAGGCCGCAACCCTGTAAATTCAAGCTTTATAGATGAATCATCTGGAGGCGTATCCCCAGCCTCATAATAATTTTTGCCTGACAGTCTTATCACCCGCTTTGCTAAATCAAATATCTTGATTGGCTCGCCCATATCCAAAATGAATACATCACCACCTTCAGCCATACCTGAGCTCTGTATAACCAACTGTGCCGCTTCGGGAATTGTCATAAAGTATCGAGTGATATCACGGTGTGTAATCGTAACTGGACCATTGTTTTCTATTTGCTTTTTGAATGTAGGTATAACCGATCCAGATGACCCTAAAACGTTTCCGAACCTGACCATTGATATAATCGTATTGTTAGAAACTTCCGCTGTAGCTTGACAAACTAATTCTGCAAGTCGTTTGGTTGCGCCCATTACATTTGTTGGCCTCACAGCCTTGTCAGTTGATATCAAAGTAAACGAACTGCAATTTGCTTCTACTGCCGCCTCTAAAACACTCATTGTACCAAAGGCATTATTAATCAAGGCGCTAAGTTGATTATATTCTACCAAAGGTACATGTTTATAGGCTGAAGCATGAAACACTGTATCTATAGCGTATTTTTGGAAAGTTTTATGTAATAAATTGTTATCTAGAACTGATCCCAAAATACATGTTAATTTAACATCAGTAGACTTTATTAGAGCCTGTTGAATTTCAAAGAGGGCCGGTTCACTAATATCTAACAATATAAGTTGCTTTGCGTCTAATTTCGATATCTGGTGACATATTTCTGAACCAATGGACCCACCAGCCCCTGTAACCAAGATTGTCTTCCCAGAAATTCGCTTATTGATAAGCTTAATATCTACTGGGACTATATCCCGCCCCAATAAATCTTCAAAACTAATATCTTGAATATCTGATATCCGTGTACTCTGGTATAATACTTCCTCTAATGTTGGAACGGTGACCACTCTAACAGGCAACTTAATTAATTCATTAATAATTCTTCTCCTAGCAGTTGCATCTAGAATCGGCATTGCGATCACTATCATCTTAATATTATATCGAATCACCATTTCCTCAACTTGTGATGAAGAAAATACTTTACGGCCATGAATAACCGACCCAACTAGATTAGCTGAATCATCGATAAACCCAATGATGTTAGTTTTATCACCCTGCAATGAGGCAGTAACATATTGCACACCTGCCGATCCGGCACCATATACCAGTGTATTTGAGCTATTGGCATGTCTACTTAAAAAATAATATTCTCTAACGACGATACGTGAAAAAACGACAGCATTAACACTCATTAGGGCAGAAAAAACATAGAGTCCGACTAGATCGATTCCATGTGCCAGGAGTACAAAAAGCAAAGCTACGGACGCACTAAAGAGACTTATCTTGAGACTGGATAGACCTATGTATCTCACCGCAATTTTATAAAAGCCGGCAAACTTGCAGCATAAAATAAAGATAATACTAAATATTAATGAGCCACTAGCTTGATAGAGGTTTATTTGAAGCAAAAAACTACAAGATAAAAAGCAAATTTGGATAAGAGCGAAATCGAAAAAGGGTAATATTTTATGTCTCATGGAAGAACCCCACCTATAACTACTTCTTTAATAACACGACAGGTTAAATCGACCTCTTCCTGGGTGAGAGTGGGATGGCATAAAAACATTAAACTTGTCTCACCTAACTCTTTCGCAACAGGCAATCTCTGTTCGGGACGCCAATCCAAATTATCAAATGCCCTTTCAAGGTAAACTTCAGAACACGAACCTGAGTAACACGGAACGCCATGAGCATTGATTTCGGCCATAATTCGGTCGCGCATAACCGCGCCACTCTCTACAAATACATAGCATTTGTAAGCAGCATGGGTAGAGCCATTAGCGCAGAATGCATTTTCTCTACAACTATCTACACTACACCTGGGATCGCAGATAAACTCGGGAACTCGAATCCCAGGTAAATCTTTTGCCGCATTCCAAATCTGCTCCGCATATTTGAGACGAATATCGTGCCATGTCGGCATGCGCTTCAACTGAATACGACCAATGGCTGCTTGCATCTCTAACATTCGCCAGTTGGTACCGAATGAATCATGAACCCACCGGAACCCGGGTGGGTGCTCACGTTCATAAACAGCCTCCCAGCTTTTACCATGATCCTTAATTGACCACATACGCGACCATAGATCCACTTGGTTAGTCGTTACCATGCCGCCCTCTCCGCCGGTAGTCATGATCTTATCCTGGCAAAACGACCAACAGCCGACATCACCTATGCTGCCCACTGGTCTACCTTTATATGTGGCGCCATGTGCCTGCGCACAATCCTCGATTACAAAGAGACCATGTTCCACTGCAAGGGCCATAATAGAATCCATATCGCAGGGCCATCCAGCAAGATGTACACAAACAATAGCACGGGTTTTTGGGGTGATTACAGGAAGAATGGTATCAACCGTAATATTTTGCGTATTTATGTCTACATCGGCGAAAATAGGCATAGCACCAGAATTAACAATACTGGACACAGACGCGATAAACGTCCGAGACGTCACGATCACCTCATCGCCTTTACCAATACCAAGTGCCATAAAAGCCAGATCGAGCGCTACGGTGCCATTAACAACCGCGACTGAGTATTTTGAACCAGACCAAACCGAAAACTCTTTTTCAAATTCACGACACTCAGTGCCAGTCCAATAATTTACCTTATTGGATCTTAAAACATTGCTAACCGCCGTTACCTCATCATTATCAAAAGAAGGCCAAGGAGAGAAAGGACCGCCCAACATAAATTTACCCCAAAAAGACTTACACTTATTAAAATGGCATCCCGCAATCGATTCTAATTACTTGCCCTGTGATCTTTAAGGACGCATCAGACCCAAGAAAATAGGCAAGCTCAGACACATCCTCAGAAAATATCTTTTGTCCTGACAAAGAACGTCTTTCATACAACAAGGCTAAGGACTGTTCATCCATTTGTTTAGCCATATCCGTTTCGACAACACCTGGGGCAATAGCATTAACCCTGACCCCATAAACACCAAGCTCGGACGCAAGTACTTTGGTGGCGTGAATTAAAGCTGCTTTACTGCCGCCATAACTTACCGTGCCTCTATCTGCCAAAATTCCAGCAGTAGATGAAATGTTTACAACTGCACCAGACTTTCGCCTGATCATTTTCTTCACAATATATTGAGTAAATAGCAAAGTATTAAAATAGTTAATCGTGAATATGTCGTTCAGTTCCTTCATTGACGTCATCAAGAACGATCCGCCCACCGCCTTTCCAGCACAGTTTATTAGAACATCAATTCTTTTTTCTTCGTTGAAAATGGACTTTACGCAACTTTTAACGGAGTCCTCATCACCTAAATCCAATTCAAAATGGAGACAGTCACCGGACATATCTTCAAGGTCACTTGGATCGGGGCGATTTCTGCTACAAATAAAAACCCTATAACTGTTAGCAAAGAACAACTTGGCAATGGAAAGGCCGATCCCTTTAGACCCGCCAGTGACAACAACCACTTTTTTATCAATATTCATAAATCTCTCAAATATACAGGCTCCAGAAGATCGAAATCGATATCATTTAGTACCGTTTCATTCGGGAATAGCGGGCTGTGTTTGTTTGTTAACGGCATGATTACATCACTATGCCCAAAATAGTATTCTATACAATCATTAAAGAATTCGTTAATGATCGGACTGCCATATTGACTTTTAGCTTTCTTAATAAATTCGTTAATTTGATCTGATTCATCGAACTCAAGTGATATTACGATTTCACTCAAAGCATCCATATTCTTGAACGACAGGACTTTTTCGTCAAAGTCATTTAACACATCAATCGACGGTATATTCTTAGACTGGTCGCCAGGAAACATAGCCCGCAGAAATATAGTTAAGGTACCTAAAGAGCTATAATTCATAAATCTTATCTGCCAAATAAAGGGCTACGGTCTGAATGGTATTAGCTGGATTAACACAAGAACTTGTAGGGAACACACTGGAATCTACAATAAACAGATTTTTTACATCATGCGTTTGACCATTAACATCCACAACAGACTGTTGAGGATCTAAACCCATCTTACAAGTGCCCATTATATGCCACCCAGTGTTTTTCACTGGACCATGGGCATAACTTTTAACCGCACCTGCCGCTTCCATCAGTTTCCTGGCATTACCCATACCATGAATGAGCATCTTTTTGGTGTTCTCATGTAATTGATATGCAACCTTGACCCCCGGCTGACCAAACCTATCGAGAGATTCATAATCTAGCATTACCTGATTTTTGACCTCTGGAACATCCTCACAAATAATTGCGACTACAGATTGCTTACCATAGAATTTTTTAAAATCACCATACAAGGAGTCGCCAAATCTCAACTTCTTTCTACCCAGTGCAGCCTTCGCAATTTCAACAGGCCCTCCGCCGCGCAGAGCATGCATCATATAACCAAGCTTATGATCACTATCTGGAGATCGGTGATGTTCAAGACTATAGAGCATACAGCCCTGTGGCCCGCTGTCCGCTTCAAGGTAATCATTGAAAACCCCTTCAACATATCCCAATGGATGGACCATTAAGTTTTTACCAACTAAACCAGAACTATTTGCAAGACCATTGGGGAAACCGTCACTATCGCTATTTAATAATATTCTTGGCGTCCCTATGGCACTGGCTGCCAACACAATTTTATTACCATAAAATATCTTATGCGTGCCCGTCTCATCAAAACCTTCCACGCCAACAGCAATATCATCTTCGACAAGAATTTTCGATACGGAGAATTTCGATATAAGTGTGACACCGTTTGACTTGGCTCTTTTTAGGTATGTTTGATCGACACTACTTTTCGCTTGCTGCGGACAACCTGCATTACAGGGCCCCAAATTGATGCATTTGCTTCGGCCATTTCGCTCTATTGTGGAAATCGCTGCAAAACTAGGCCACCAGTGCCATCCCAATTGATTAAACCCTTTTGCAAGGGTCTCGCCCACCTTCCCCAGCGGAACTGGAGGAAGCGCGCTCTCAATTTCAGGGTAATAAGGGTCTCCGGGCAAACCAGAGAGAGCCATCTCTTTTTCGTTTATATCAAAATAGGGCAATAAGGCGTCATAAGAAATTGGCCAATCCACTCCAATGTTATGATCCGTTTTTATCGAAAAATCTGCCCGAAGAAAACGAGGAAAATGAGCAGAAAATAAGATCGTAGAACCACCAATGGCATTAAAATTACATACCGAAATAGGCGAGTCACCATCGTCAACGGGATAATCGTGTAAACCTTTACGGATAGACGCCACAGGATTAAATTTAGCGTTCTTTAACTGCTCCCAATTCTTATTTGCGGTAGGGTAATCGTTACTGTTTACGTAATCTCCTAATTCCAAAATAAGGACGTCAGCATTTTTTTCTGAAAACCTCCACGCAGCGGCCGCCCCGGCCGCCCCGCTGCCGACGACAATATAATCAAAATTAGCGGTCATCTTTTTGGTATGTACTGGTCTAAGATATCAGGAATAGTAATTAACATATCAGCTTCACAGGCAACTTCACCATTTGTATAGCCTATAGCTCTTCCCTTACAAATACCACGTCGCCAGCTAATAATATTCGCCTCAATTACTAGCTGTTCCCCAGGCAATACTTCTTTTCTAAATCTGACCTTATGCTCTAACGCATGGGTCACTTTGCCTTCTAGCCCTTCTTGTGTCGTCAATGCAACAGTTAGCATTTGAGCCATCGCTTCTAATTGCAATGCCCCAGGCATATTAGGACCGCCGGGAAAATGAACTGGAAAATACCATTCGTTGTTAGATAGATTTTTATAGCCTTTTGCATGCACTCCAGGCTCAACATCAGTAACGTAATCAATCATCAAGAATGGATATCTATTTGGTTGGAATCTTTTTAATTCTTCAGCGTTAAGTACGAAGCCCATAATTGATACCTATAAGTCGGAAAATTTCTTAGTTTCACCAGCGGGATTAAAGTCCGAAGACTTCAAAACAACCAATACTGTTTTAAAACAAATAATCATATCTAAAATGAAACTAACATTCTTTGAATACTGAATATCATAATCAAACTTTTCAGCCCACTCTAAACTATTTCTCCCCTCAACCTGCGCTAGCCCGCTGATACCAGGGCGCACATCAAAGCGTTTTTTCTGCTCAGTTGAATAATGATCGTCGTACTCAGGCAGCAGCGGTCTAGGGCCTATTAAGCTCATATCTCCCAGTACCACGTTAAAAAATTGAGGCAGTTCATCTAAGCTATAGCGTCTTAAAAAAAGACCAAATTCAGTTATTCTTTCTTCATCACTTAGAAGAGGTTCGTCAATCATGGTCCTAAATTTATACACACTGAAGCCTGCCATTTTAAAGCCAGTACGACGGTGTTTGAACAATACCGGACTTCCCATTTTGAAAAAAATCAAAACAGATACAACGATAAAAACAGGGGCTAAAAGTATAATTGCGGCACAACTACCAACAACATCGAATAATCGTTTAAATATTTTTTTATACATATCAATTCACCGAAATGATTCTAGATAATCGACTTAGCAGGTTTACGCCATCCCAAATTACACCTATATTAAGCGCCTGGCCTACTGGGACAACCCTATCGACGCAGGAACCCGCATCAATAAGCTCTCTTCTCAACTCATCTGACGAAAACCCACAATGTGATAGAGTCTGGTCGTCACTTAAGTCAGGAATAAAGTCGGCAAATGCCACCACGTTATAGGAATGATATCTACCAAACCGGCCGTTAGTTAAGCCTTTTTCTTCCTGTAACCAAACATCGGTGTCGATCTGCTCTAAAACCATAGATGAACAAGCACTTTCGGCGTCATACATAACATCTATATACCGGTCTATTCTAGCTACCGGATCTAGGGCATATGATTTATTCGACAGCAATATTTTAAGTTCGCGAAAAAAAGAGTCCTTCGCTATAGATATACTCGAGTCATCACCTACCCAGCCAATCTTCAGAGGCGACGAGCACGCATTTTGATCTACCAGATATGTGTCGTTGTAAAAATTATCAACTAGATCTTTAAGGCCAGCTTCATTTAAAGCACAAATATATTTTGCATCTACAACTAGACTCGAAGTGCGATTTGGAAAATATAGTTCCGCACATCTTGGCTTTTTCTGCATTGAACGAAAGTGGGCAACGGTAGCATCACCCCCCCAAACAACTAAAGCATCAACCGATGAAACAAGTTCCAGCAGCTCCACGCTATCATGTGCGGTTCTAATAAACCTGTTCGCCTCACCTATCTCCGCAAAATCATTTTGCCCTGACACTTCGTTATAAATTGCTAAAAATAAGTCGATTTGTGGCCATGTTTTTGACGGCAAACGAACAATATTACTATTGCCTGACAGTAGGCCGAAAACAAAAGTGAAGGCTGCATTAATAGGCACATTAGCCGGAGCGACATGTAATGCAACACCCCAACCTAAACGCACCTGTGAATCAACACAAGAGCTTTTGATTCTCTTTATCGATGATCTACGACAAAAGAAGGCAAAAGTCACAAGATCTGGGTATTGCTTTGATTCTCGGCGCGATAAGATACTTTTCGACAACGCTGAAAGGAAACTCACTACCAGATCTGAACAAGGCGCACGTCTCTTAGAGCTTACCTTACTAATCACATCAAAACCGGACCTATCATCTACTGACAGCATCACTACACCCCCTAACCTCTGCCCTTGACAATCGCCCTAAAACTTTAAGGACTGTACCAACACTACCACATTTACAAGAGTTCGCAGGGAGGCTATAGCCGACATCTTCGGTCAGCAGTGAATGTCCTGGGTAACTTTTTTGGATGTCGGAGAAAATCTGAATAATTCCAACTTTTTCAAACTCATTTTCACTGAAATCTTCAAAATTTCTGATAATTACGTCAGCACCACTTGGGGCATGAAGATTTCCATGACTACATTCCATATAAATAGAGCCGGTTTGCTCGATCATTCCGTAGTAGTTGTGAACCTTCTCGCAACCGATAGCTCTATAAATCCTATCTTTAAATTCATCATTATCTACTTTTTCATTCTCAAGCTTTTTCCATCCGCCACCATGAAGAACAAAAGCATTAGACATATCATACTTTTTATTGGCGTCTTCAAGTTGCTTTATAAAATGCCGCCAAACAACAAAAGTGAATCCAAAGATAAATATTGTTTTGCCGGAATGTTTCTCCAAAAACTCATCAATAAGGTCAAAATTAATAGAGAGGTCGTCATTTAGTGCAAATGCTCTCTGACGCGAAAACAACGTGAACCCGTTGATCGCCGCAGTCCTAGCAGAAAATTTGTACCTGTCTTTGACGGTCTCTAAGCTATCAATAACGAGCATCGGATAGCGTGAACCACCAAATACCTCTGAAAAAATTTCGATCAATTTTGCCTGCTGCAGCTTAGACGTTTCTTGGTCTAGAAAAATTTTCGACTGCACCCCACCGGTACCTGAGGACTGCATAATCTTATAAACATCGTTGTCAGATATACTTTTTAGGTCGAATTCTTTAAATGCTCTTACAGGAATCCACGGCAAATCAGCAAGACGTTTAATCGGCGCCTCGCGTGGGAAAATGGTATCAATGTAGTTTCTATAAAGATTGCACCTTTTAGAATGCAATTCAGTTAATGAAATAAGGTTTTTTAGTAAATCCACTTATGAATACTCTTTAGCCATCAATAAATAATCAGGTTTTCCGACTCCAGAATATTTTATTTCGTCAATCTTAATGATTTTTATAGCTCGTGTCGGAAAGTTGACAAAAGAATATAGATAGCTTTTGATGCCAGCACTATCATCATCTGCTGTAAGTACGATGATCTTTTCGTCCCTTCCAATGACTGCAGTATCAAATGACTTAGCCTTAAGCTTGGATTCTAAATCGTCTAAGTTAACTGATGATCCGTAGACTTTAACAAATCTCTTCTTTCTACCCACTATTGTGGCGAAACCTTCATTATCGATAGTTGCAATATCACCGGTCTTTAAAATCCCTTTATTTGAATCAGGCTTACTTAGGTCTTCTCGACTATACGCATAACCCATGCAAACATTTGGACCCTCATATATAAGCTCGCCTTCGCTTACAGAATCAACAGCATCCGTATAAAATCTGCCAATATCAAGAGCTATTCCAACCGAGCCTAATTTGGCTAAAGCACTCTCCGGAGGCACATAGGATATGCGCGGCGAAGCTTCAGTCTGGCCATACATTGTGAAATAGGAAATATCATTTTCACAAAAAAATTTAACAAAGTGCTCGGTGTATTTTGTATCTAACCTGCCACCCGCCTGCGTAACACATTTTAAGTTTGTCAGAATTGTTGGGGTTAACTTTATTCGTCTCAGCACTTCAAACATAAAAGGCACACCGGATAAGTCTGTTACCTGATTCTGCTCTACCAACGACCAGAACTGTTTATCTATAAGCGACAGATCAGTGAGTACCATTTTAGATCTAGTTTCAAGAACACCATGCAGGACACTTAAACCATAGGTATAGTGAAAGGGTAAAGAGCTAATGGATATGCGGTCCTTGTCTAGATTCAAATATCTAACGATTTCCTTAGTACATGAATCTATATTTACTGAGTTAAGCCGGACACATTTAGGGTCCCCTGTAGAGCCAGATGTTGGTAACACTAACGTCAACTGGTCATTCAACAATATGTCAGTTGGGTTTTTAGACCGATAGATGTTAAAAAGGCCAAATGTACCATCATTAGAATAAGTATCTGATTCAAGAAGCCCAGAATGTAGTATAGTTTCAACTTGGTATTGATTAGCAATATCGTTGATTAAATCAACCGATAAACCGGCGTCAACCAAGATTGGAACAATGCCTTGCCTTAGACAACCTAAATATGCTGCGACTGTATGAACATTTCTGTCGCAGGCGATCAAACAAACACTATTACTTATATTTTTATTTTTAAAGAAATCATCGCCGATTTTAAACACGTCAGAAAAACTATAGATCTCACTCCCAGACACTAGAAACGGACTAGCATCTGATTGCTCATCGCGACTTTTCCAGAACATTAAAATTCAACACCATATTTCTTCATTGTCTCAATCCCGGTTTTATAACTACCAAAATCAACAATATCATCCATTTCAAGCATAACATCAAATCCATCTTCTAACTCAGCCATGAGCGCCATATGTCCGACACTATCCCACGTGTTAATACTCTGATACTCTAGATCATCGGTCAAGTCCGATGGGTTTATTTCAAATACTTCTATAAAAATCGCGTCATACTTAGCTTTATTTGTCATTTTAATTCCTTATTAAAAAACTTTTTTATCTTCATTTCTTCTGGCAACACGGGCAGGATTGCCCAAAACAATCATGCCATCTGGTATATCCTTGTAGACAACAGAACCAAAACCAACAATTGATTGAGTGCCAACAGTAACCCTTTCTCTGATTGACGAACCCATCCCGACAAAGGTTAGCGCTCCAATAGCGACTGCGCCGCCCAAGGTTACGCCACTAGATACAACACTGTGAGGCCCAACAACAATGTCATGACCAATAGTGGTATTAAATTGCACCATAACATTTTCAGACACATCGCTTGAACATGATACAACGGTGTTTGGGTATATAATACAGCCCTCACCGTTGTATCATGTT
>Ga0206130_10005281_pt1 | contig 15365 bp, 19 predicted proteins | sample Helgoland_Spring_9_FD_148637 | JGI IMG/M metagenome (GOLD analysis project Ga0206130, IMG submission 148637) | Pelagic subsurface seawater microbial communities from Kabeltonne, Helgoland, North Sea - Helgoland_Spring_Bloom_20160512_1 | ecosystem: Environmental > Aquatic > Marine > Epipelagic ... | reverse complement strand
ATAGAGAAAGTACAATTATTACGATTAATTTAAAACGTGTAAATTTTTCAATAAAGTTGTATATTCGCTGACTTGACAAACGAAAAAACACACGTATAATGATATCACTAGATAATTTAAGAAAACGTTCAGGCCTTCTTATGGGAGGTATTGGAGTTGCAATGGGAGCATTCCTTTTAGGAGATTTGTTTAGCTCAGGTAGCTCACTACTTAACGGCGGGCAAGGCGTAATAGGCGTTGTAGACGATCAGGTAATAGAATACCGAGAATTTGAAACTGAGGCACAAAACCTAGATCGAATTTTTAACTCTCGCCAAGATCGTAACGTATTGCGAGACAACTTATGGAACGACAAGGTAAACGATGTTGTTATGGGAAAACAATACAGTGAACTTGGTCTTTCTATTAGTGCAGAAGAGTTGGCAGGTTTGGCTTTTGGGTATAAATCAGGCGAAATGTCTACTACTGCTAAGCAGTTTTTTGGTATAACTGGTCAAGATGTAACACCAGCTCAATTGGCTGGAGTTATTCAACAAATTCACGATAACGATCCACAAAGATGGATGTATTTTGAAAATGTAATTCGCAAAGAACGTTTGGGTCAAAAATACTTAAATGCAATTCGTCAGGGATTAAGCGCTTCTTCAGTAGATGCTGAGAACTATTACCAAGAACAAGGAACTCAAGCAAGTGGGCGTTATGTTTTTAAAGCCTTTGATACAAAAATTGAAGTAAGCGATGCAGAGGTCTCTTCTTATTACAACGCTCATAACGAAGAGTACCCTCAGAATGCCAGTCGTGAATTGAGTATTGCTGTTTTTGAAATAGTACCTACTCAAGCAGATAAAAACACAACAAAATCAAGAATCTCAGATTTAATTGAAGACAAAACAGTGTTCAACAAAACCTCAAAAGCGAATGAAGTTGTGAGTGGTTTTAGTAACACTTCAGATGCCATCTCTTTTGTAAACACGTATTCTGATGCTAGTTTTGACACTACTTTTTATGCCGATGGCCAATTGTCTCCAGCTATAGAGTTAGAAATGAGAACGGCAGAATTAGGCTATGTGTTTGGACCCTATGAAGAAGACAATAACTACAAATTAGCAAAATTAAACGATCGAAGAGGCGATTCTGTTCAGGTAGCTATTATCTCTATTGCAATTGATGCAAGTGAAGAAACGGCAAATGAAATTTACGCACAAGCTAGTGAAATGGCTGTAGCTAAAGATATGGATGGGTTTGAAACTTTAGCGGATGAAAAAAATATTGCTTTAACAGCAGCGACCGTTTTAGAAGCTGATAGATCTATTGCAGGTTTGGGTGAAGCTCGAAACCTTGTTTTTTGGACCTATAATTCTGAAACAGCTGTTAATATGGTTAAACTAGACGATCAAAACAACCGAATTGTTGTTATGATGCTAGCAGCTATTACTCCTGAAGGAACTCAGCCTTTAGAAGAAGTTAAAACTCAAGTAGAAATTGCGCTTAAAAAAGAGAAGAGTGGAAAGGCTTTGCTAGAAGAGTTTAACACAACTATTGGTTCTGCAACAACAATTGAAGAGGTTGCAACGGCAATGGATTTAAAAACAGAACAAGTAAATACAATGTCATTTTCATCAAACGCTATTCCTGGAGGTTTTGAGCCTAACGTAGTAGGTGCTTTTTACGGTATTGAAAAAGGTCAATTATCTAAACCAGTTATAGGTAATAATGGTGTTTATGTGGTATATGCAGATGACTTTATTGCTTCAAAAGCACCTAAAGATTTAACTTCTTTAAAGAAGCAATTAGACGGTCAGATAAAGCCAAGAGCTAACTTTGAGGCTACAAACGCTTTAAGAGAACTTACTGATATAGAAGATAACAGAGCTAAGTTTTACTAGGGCTCTTTTCAGGATACGCATCAAAAAAGGTCGCCTCGAAAGAGGCGGCCTTTTTTGATGCTACTAAACCAAGTCTACAAGATTACTTTCTGAGCAACTCTAAGCCTTTGTTTACACACTTGTCATCGTAATTAAATACGGTAAAGAAACCCAAGTCATTCCATTTTTGCCTGGCGATGCTTGTTTTAAGTCTTTTTACCATCCACTTTTTTGACTGTAAGATTTCTTCTGCAATTGACTCAACCCCATTTTCTTCAGCCTTTTGAATAAAAGACTTGAACAACTCCTCTGAGACTGTAAAGTTGTTGGCGAAATCTTTTGGGCTAGAATAACTGTTTAAGAGCTTTGAGTTTTTATCGACAAAGTCAAACACAAAACCACTAATAACATTCGCTGCAAGCACCTTAAAAAGCCATTCTGAACGACCCACAGTGTCTATTGGAATAAAGTAATCAGGAACAATACCACCACCGCCATAAACTACCCTACCGTTACTGGTAAAAAACTTTAGAGAATCGGCAATTTTTATACTGTCTTCAGAGTAAAGCTCTCCATTTTCATATCTATTTGCGGATTCTAAGTGATACGCTTCTACATCTTTGGTGTATGCTTTTTGAATGGATCTTCCTGAGGGCGTATAATATCGAGCTGTTGTTAATCGGAATGCTGATCCGTCACTCATTTGAGTTTGTTCTTGCACCAATCCTTTTCCAAAGGTTCTTCGCCCCACAATATAAGCTCTATCGTGATCTTGCAAAGCACCTGCAACAATTTCGCTTGCAGAGGCAGAGCCTTCATCAACAAGTACTACAATCTCTTGTTGTTTAAAAGCCCCATATTTAGAAGCCTCATATACTTTTTTTCTACGAGCGTTTCCCTGTGTATATACAATTTCGCCTTGTTCTAAAAATTCATCGACCATGGCAATAGCCGCGTGTAAATACCCACCAGGATTCGATCGTAAGTCTAGTATAAGACTTTGCATTCCTTTTGATTTTAATTTGTCAATGGATTCTATAAATTCTTGATCTGTAGTTCCGGAAAAGCGGTTTACTTTTATATACCCAATCTTATCCTCAATTATATAGGATACATCAACACTGGTGAGCGGAATTTTAGCTCTCGTAATTTTAAATTCTAATAATTTATTTCGTGAAGGTCTTTTTATGGTCAGGTTTACTTTTGTTCCTTTAGCCCCTCTTAAGTTATCTACAACATCTGAGTTGGTGAAACCGACTCCTGCAACATTTAGTGTGTCTACTTTTACGATACGATCTCCCGATAGTATGCCTTGGCGCTCTGAAGGCCCTCCTGATATTGGGCTTACAACAACAATCGTATCGTGTTGTATTTGAAATTCTACCCCGATTCCTTCGAAGTTACCTTGCATGCCTTCAGTTACAGACTTTATTTCATCAACATTAATGTAGGTGGAGTGAGGGTCTAAGCTTTCGAGTGTGGCCGAAATGATTTCTTCTTGTAAACTATCTAGATCTATTTTATCTACATAATTATAATCTAAGAAACTTAGTAGTTCCACTAATTTTGGAAACTCTGTTGTGTAATTTAATTGAATATACTCTGTTTTATTTGGCAATAATTTTCCAAAATACAAACCAACTGTAAAGATGAATAGAATTAAAAAGTATTTTTTCAAAAGTGTTTTTTTTATTGATCATTATGTAATTGACCTAAAGGTATGTGCACAACCTCTAAACCTGCTTTTTCTAAAAAATCGATACCGGAAGTGTCTTTATATTTGTGGACAAACACCACTCTTTTGATTCCTGACTGGTAAACTAACTTACTACAATCCTTACACGGTGACAGTGTTTGGTAAAGTGTTGCCCCTTCTGTGCTTTGTGTGGACCTTGCCACCTTAGAAATTGCATTAGCCTCTGCATGAAGCACATACCACTTTGTGTTTCCCTCATCTGTTTCACAAACATTTTCAAACCCAGAAGGAGTTCCGTTATACCCATCCGAAATAATCATCTGATCTTTTACAATTAGAGCACCAACTTGTTTGCGTTCGCAGTAAGAAAGATTAGCCCATTCCAACGACATTTTCAAATAAGCCTTATCGTACCTTAATTGTTTTACTGTACTTAAGTTTTTGGTCTTCATAAAATGAATTTATATAACAGTGCAATTTTAGGGCTTAGCGTAAGGTTTCTTCTCCTATTAAATTATTTTTTTCATAGAAATCAAAACACTCACAACTCTTGTGCTTACAAGTGGTAAATTTAGCTTAAGAATTTTAAGAACCCTATAAAATCGAATTTCAATGCTGTAAAATTAATTAAAATAGGCCACATCCTCTAATAGGAGTTAAAAAAGCAAGGTATATCAGTAAAAGTATACCTTAAAATAAGAAGTAACAACTCAAATTTGCAGTATTAATTTTATAAATAACCGTAGTTATTTAGTGTTCAAAGTCTTCATTTACAAAGATGAATGTACACACTTGATTGCTAGAATTTCCGGCATAAAAATCTGAATACCATCGTGTTTCGTCTCTTAAGTTTCCTGTAAATACAAGTGTAGAGTCAGCTGGTACATATATTTTAATTGAGTCTTCTTCTTGTAGAACGCATGGCGGCAAGTTTTCTTCGGTCTTATAACATCCAAAATCCCATCTGTAATCAATCACAACAGAATCCTTAGGGTGAATTACATCCTTTAATTCTTCTAGATAATGCCTGTTTAGGTAGTTAACTTGAAGGGTGTAGCTGCTTAGATTTAAAAATACTTTTTTGTTGGTGTGGTCTGTTTCGCAGCTGCTGTTTAAAATAATAATGGCTACTACAATTAGGTGGAGGAGTTTTTTCATTAGTCTGTTAATTATTACATTTAGGCCTAATTACACGCTCTTAAAATATAGAATACTAGTATCCAAGCGTACTTAATCTTTTGCTAATGTAATAAAATAAATAGCTACATATGTATTTTGAGTTGTTTAATTTTACATAGTATACTTTATAAAGGGTTAAACCACCAGAAAACCCCACAACTAGTTTTACAATCATAATTTTTAAGCAAAAAAAAAGAGAGCCAGCTGGCTCTCTTTTTTTATTGAAAAGGATTTCTTAGAATGCAAGTCTAAAACCAGCACCTAGACCTAATGCGCCGTCTCCAGCCATATCGTAGTCTAAAGTAGGTTCAAACCATAATTTCCCATCCATACCTAGAGCTTTAGAAAATCCAACTTGGACCATCATATCAACAGTGTCCTCCATTTCCTCATCTTTTCCATTTTTCGCTGATAATCCACCCCAAAGACCATCTTCACCGTAATAATAACGAGCTCCGAATCCCCAATTAGTTTCACCTTCATCAGCCATATCCATGTGGAAGTTTGCACTTAACATAATACCATCCATTACAAAGTACCCAACATTAGCGTCTGTACCTGTAGAAGCACTTGTAAAGTTGTCAGAAACACCAAAAGTCATTGTTCCTTTTGTAGTTTGTGCATTTGCAACTGTTACTGAAAGTGCAAGCGCACAAAAAGTGGTAAGTAACTTTTTCATAATTTAATAAGATTTAGTTAATAATTGTTTAGTGTTCCAATTTTAAAACAATTTACCTATGTCTGAACTTGTTGAAAATCACATTGTTAACATGAGGTTGTTAAAAAAGCGACTATTTTCTTTGATAGCATGGCCTAAGTAAAGGTACAGCCTTAATATCCTGCTGTGTTTTTTCTCGAAAATAGGCTGATTATTTTCAGGCTTTTTTTGATTTGTTACATGTTTTAAACCCAATTTATCATCAAATGAACACATACTTGCATTATAAATCGTTTAAATTAGTGTGTAAACTAATCGAATTCATTGTCTTTTTTTGACACTAAAATTTATTGCTCTATTGCTTACGATCATATATTTAGGTCAATAAAAAAAAATCTAACCAAACAATCGATTGTAGATTGTTTGATTAGACCTCTTTTGATGAGAAGATCTGCTAACCTTCTTATACCATTCTAATTTTTCCAGATGGATATCTTTCCTTCCAAACAGCTACGCTGTCTATACTTGGTAGGCTAATTTTGATTTTATCAGTGTAAAAAATTATTGTAGATTCTTTAGCTTTTAATCTGTTGACTACCTTCATCGCTTTGTCTCTTGTAATTCTTCTTGACATAGTTATAAGTTTAAATTCTTTATAAAGGTAATACATTTTGAATAACCTTGCAAGAAAAAACCTATACAAAACATATTTTTAAGAAACGATTAGGCAATTTTCGGAAACAATTTGTCCATTGCTTTAAATCTGTATTCAAAAATAGTATTTAATTGTTTTTTAATAAATAACACATTGGCCAGCGCCCCTAAAATACCCAAGGGTGGTATGTAGGTTACTATATCGGTCATGAGTACGCCATTTTCTTTTTGTTCAAAATGGTGTTCATGGTGCCACATCTTGTAGGGACCTACTCTTTGCTCGTCAACGAAATAAGATCCGTTTTTGACGCTTGTAATTTCAGTAATCCACGTCATAGGGAGTTTTAAAAGCGGACAAACCGTATATATAATCATCATTCCAGGGTACATTCCCTTATCTGGAAGCGAACTTTTTATTTTAAAGTTCATATAATCTGGCGTGATTCTGCTAAGGTTTTTTGGCGAAGAAGCGAAATCCCATAAGGTTTTCAAATCGGTATTAACGAGTTGCGATCGTTTAAATTGGTACTGCATAAAAGAGTGTATAAGTCTATTTAACAGCCTTAATTAAATCATCAACCTCGGTTAATATTTTTAAATTAGGATGTTTGTCAATCCCTTCAAAGAGTGCTTTGTGGGTTACAAGATATTGGGTAGCGTTTGGAAATATTTCCATTAGATTGTTTACTCTTGATCGGGAATTTTCAAGTGATTGGTTTGACAAATTAAAATACAAAATGTTATTTATTTTAATTTTGTCTTTTACATCAACTAATGATTTAATAGGTAGGTTAGGCCCCAGATACACCACTTTACAACCCTCATGCTTTAAAATTAAGTGTGAAATTTGTAGTCCGATGTCGTGCAACTCATTTTCTGGAAGAAATAAAAGCCATGTTTCTCTTGTGGGAGCCGACTTCACTGAAGCTATGGTAGATGAAATCTTAATCTTAATTTTTTCAGATAAAAAATGCTCTTGTGAAGGGCTTAAAGACCTTGTTAACCAAAGGGCGCCTATTTTACTTAGTGTGGGTAGGAGAACTTTTCGGTAAAAAGGAATTAAATCGTGCTCTTTAATACCCGCTTCAAATGTTTTTTCACACAACTCGTCGTTAAAGTTAAGTGTGGCGTCAATTAGTTTTGTTATGTAATATTCAATAGAATCGTCAAGTGTTTTGGTTTTGTACATCTTGTCGACAGTAGTCGTAATTTCATTATCCGAAAGTTTGTCAATTTTTGAAACCTTAACTCCGTTTTGGATGAGTGTTTTTATGTTTAAAGCCTTAACAATCATCTCGTCATCGTAATAACGAATGTTAGTAGTACTTCTGTGCGAGACCAAAAATGAGTACCGATTTTCCCAAGTTCTCAGTAATATTTTATTAATACCGGTGATCGAGGAGAAGTGATGTATAGAGTAGCTGCTCATAAGATAATATTATATATTATGTAAAATTATGCAATTAATTCGATTATGTATAAAAATTTGTAATAAATATTATTCAAAACAATTTCTAATTCTTAGAGAAACAATATCTTTATCAAAAATAAATTTTCATGAAGTATTCGGTTATAGGAAGTGGGTTTTCTGGTTTAAGCACAGCTGCTTATTTGGCAAAACAGGGGCATGAAGTTCATGTTTATGAAAAAAATGAAAGCCTTGGCGGAAGAGCTCGAAAGTTTAAAGCCAAAGGGTATACCTTTGATATGGGGCCAAGCTGGTATTGGATGCCAGATGTTTTTGAAAAGTTTTTTAACGATTTTAATAAAAAACCAGAAGACTACTACGATCTTATTAAACTCGACCCAGGATTTCAGATTATATTTCCGGAATCGCACACGCTAGAGTTAAGCAGCGATTGGGATAAGGTATTGGCTCTTTTTGAGAAATACGAGCCCGGATCTTCTAAAAATCTTCTTACATTTATTAAAGAAGCAGAATTTAAATACGATTTTGGGGTTAATAAGTTGGTTTATGAGCCCGGACTCTCGCTTAAAGAGGTTTGTACAACAGAAATTATCACCAATGTTTTTAAGTTACAGATGTTTACATCGTACAGAAAGCATGTGGCTAAGTACTTCAAAAATCCTTTTTTAATTGCCTTGCTAGAGTTTCCGGTATTATTTTTAGGAACAGCACCAGCTAAAACACCCGCCCTTTATAGTTTAATGACCTATTCTGGAATTAAGCAAGGTACTTTTTACCCAATGGGAGGTTTTGGAAAAGTAATTGATGGGATGGCTCAAATATGCAAAGACTTAGGCGTTACATTCCACTTAAATGCTGAGATAAAGGAAATAGAGGTGGTGAACAAAAAAGTAGTCTCCATAAAAACAGCTCAGGAATCTTTTGATGTAGACACCCTCATCTGTTCTGCAGACTACCACCATATAGACAAACAGGTGCTGCCTGAGCACTTAAGTAACTACACTGAAAAGTACTGGGACAAGCGTGTTTTATCTCCATCTTGTTTGATTTTTTATGTAGGAGTTGACAGAAAAGTTGATAAGTTAAAACACCACAACCTGTTTTTTGACGAAGACATAGACGCGCACACAGCGGAAATATACACAACCAAGCAGTGGCCCAAAAAGCCTTTATTTTATGCTTGTTGTCCTTCCAAAACAGATCCTAGTGTTGCACCAGAAAATAAAGAGAACGTCTTTTTTTTAATACCAATTGCTCCAGGAATGGAAGATACGGAGGAAATACGGAAAACCTATTTCGCTAAAATAATTAAGAGAATGGAGGCTTATTGTGGTCATGAAATAGAAAGTCATATAGAATACAACCGAAGTTATTGCATCAATGATTTTATAGAAGATTACAACTCTTATAAGGGCAATGCTTACGGTTTGGCAAATACGCTAAGCCAAACAGCCAACTTAAAGCCTAAAATAATAAACAAAAACATAAAGAATTTATTTTATACGGGGCAATTAACCGTTCCGGGGCCAGGCGTACCGCCTTCTATTATTTCTGGAAATGTAGTGGCTAATTACGTGATGCAAAATCCCCCTAAATAAATGAAAGAACTATACGACTCGGTTTGCTTTAAATGCAGCGAACTAACGACAAAGTCTTACAGCACAAGTTTTTCTTTTGGGATAAAGGCTTTAGACAAAAAATTACACGCGCCTATTTATAATATTTATGGTTTTGTTCGATTTGCGGACGAAATAGTAGATACGTTCCATGGCTTTGATAAAGAGCGTTTGCTCTCCAAGTTTAAAGAGGATACTTATCAGGCAATTGAAGATAAAATTAGCCTAAACCCAATTTTAAACAGTTTTCAAGAGGTGGTTAATCGCTACAACATTGACCTTGAGTTGGTGGAAACCTTTTTAAACAGTATGGAAATGGACCTTAAGCCAGAGCTTTATGACAAAGACAAATACGATTTATATATTTTAGGTTCTGCTCAGGTAGTGGGTTTGATGTGTTTAAAGGTGTTTGTGTCTGGTAATTCAGCTTTGTACAACGAGTTAAAACCCTATGCGATGAGTTTGGGATCTGCTTTTCAAAAAATTAATTTTTTACGAGACATAAAGGCTGATTACATGTCTTTAGGCAGAACGTACTTTCCGGATGTTGATATGAATAATTTCAATGCTGAAGACAAGGCAATCATTGAGCTAGATATTCAAAAAGATTTTGAGCATGCTTTGGTAGGCATTAAAAAGCTGCCAGTAAAATCTAGAACAGGTGTATATTTGGCGTACATCTATTATTTTAAGCTCTTCAAAAAAATAAGAGCCATTGCTTCTAACAAATTATTAAACCACCGTATACGTATTACTAATGGGCGCAAAGTGTTTTTGATTGTAACAACATTAGTAAAAAGCAAACTGCGACTTTTATGAAAAATACTCTTTTTTTTCTTTGCCTTATTATTGGGTTAAATTCCTTTGCTAAGGATGAGCAACACTTGCGTTTGCTCTATGTGCAAGCAGCAGAAAACGAAGAAATGTGTGATTCGCTTATTCTAATAACCGCAAACAGCGAACTCAAAGACGCCCCCTTGCATTTCGGTTACCATGGTGCAGCACTTATGATTAAAGCCAAACACAAATTAAACCCATTTAATAAGCTATCGGTGTTTACAGAAGGCAAAGCGCTCTTAGAACAAGCTATTGCAGCATACCCAAAGAATATAGAACTAAGAGTTTTAAGGTATTTTGTGCAAAAAGAGGCCCCAAGATTACTCGATTATTATGGGAATTTAGATGAAGATTACCAGTTGATTTTTAGCTCCAAAAAGGGAAAAAATCTTTACAATAGTTTTAAATAAATTTTAGAACATCGATCTTCTTTTGATGTGTTTAAGGCTAAACTGAAGTCAAAACCCTCTTAAAATAAGGTTAAATTGATGTAGAAATGTTTTCCATAAAGCTGAAAACTTTATTAATTTTGTAAAAAATCACAAGAATGTATTCGTTACTAATTGTTTTAGGAACTTTTTTAGCCATGGAGTTTGTGTCTTGGGCAACCCATAAATACATAATGCATGGTTTTTTATGGTCGCTGCACAAAGACCACCATCAGGTAAATCATAAAAAGAGGACTCAAAAAAACGACTTATTTTTCCTCATTTTCGCTTTGCCTTCCATGGTGTTAATTTTAACCGGATCAAAAGAGCTTACCCCACTTTTTTTTGTAGGTATTGGCATTGCTTGTTATGGCTTGGCTTATTTTATTATTCACGAAATAATCATTCACAGGCGCCTGCCTTTTTTAAAAAACAGAAAAGGCAAGTACTTGCAAACCCTGCGAAGAGCTCATAAAGTACATCATAAAACGCTTGTTAAACATGGCGCTACCTGCTTTGGGATGCTTATTGTTCCAAAAAAACATTGGGTATAAGTTTCGTTGCCTCACTATTTTTCCAAACGTGTTTAAAGTCTAAAAGTCTGCTGTTGTAAGATACTCTTTAGTCAAGCACAATTCGCTTCCTAGTTGTTCCATCTTTGTAAAGATCAATCAGTAGTTGGTTTGATTTGTCTTTTGTAGTCCGCCCAAGTATATCAATTGTATTTAGTAAGGTCTTTTGAGTTGCAACGGCAGGGTTTACAATCGTCATTTGTGGGTTGTATGTTAATTCACAAGAATAATCCCCAGGGTTTTCTCCAATTAAATTACTGTAGGTGAAATAAACCGAAAGCGGGTACACAACATTTGATTGATTCACCGATTCGTCCACATAGTTTCCGGAAAAGTTTGTGTAGTAATAATACGATGCTGCTTCCCCTGGAGTTACATACCAGTTTATTTGTCCGGTTTGAATGGTGTCGCCATTTCCGTCTAGTGTTGCAGAAATATAGGGATAATGCGAGTCCATAGTGTCTGCGTTAAACACTTCAAATACTATAGAGTCGTTTTGAATAACGACATCTGTTACCGATAAAAGTGCGCAATCTAGTAAGCCTTGTCCAAATCCAATAATAGGAAAAAATAAGAGGATGTTAAGTACCTTTTTCATAATAGGGGAGTTCATTTTACTCAAATATACAAAAAAGCAGGTGTGTTTTAATTCGTTGTGGTAAACTAAACTATAATCGAGCTGACATAAAATGGGTCGTATAGTTAGGCCAAAATTAAAAATGGTATCTTAGCATTTACCTTTAGACAAATTAATCGTTCAGTTATGATAGATTCACTAAATTTACACAGTCATTAAAATAAATCAATATGTATAAAGTAGTTTTGTTTTTCTTTTTAGCATTGACTTCACAGTCTATTTTTGCTCAGACACACACCATAGAAGAATTGTTTGTTGAATTGTCTGGCGAAGCAACCGCTAACGATTTTAGTAATAATACTTATTACCAAGCTATTGATTCTTGCAGCGTAAGTTGGCAAATTATTAGTGATTCTGTTCCTGATGGATGGTTGGTTTCTTTTTGTTTTCCCAACTGTTATGAACCCGGAGTAACAAGTGGTACGAGTGTTTTTACAGACAGCGCTGATCAATATTTGAATTGTCATATTTACCCTAATAATGTTTCTGGTACGGGCGTTGTTAAAATGGAAATAACCACAAACAACTCACATAAAGATACTGTTGTATGGAGTGCAACAGCCTTGGACAATCTTTTTTTAACTGAACTGGATGCTTCAGCAAAAGGAGAAATTTTGAATGTTTACAACCTTGAAGGGAAAATGATATCGAAGTCAATTACAAATCAAATTGTTTTAGTTGAGTTTGAAAATGGCACCATAGAAAAAAGGTTTGTTCTGCCTTAATTTTGTTTCTGTAGAATAAGTACACAACCACCAACATCTATTCTTGTTTTATACAAGACACCTGAATCTTTCAACACTATTTCAATTCGATTGTCTGTATTTTATGATAATCAAGTATATAAAAAAACCTCCTCAGAAATGAGGAGGTTTGAAGTACACAAGTCAGTCCGATTATCGAACTCTTTCATCCAAGACCTTGAAAACCTTAGCAAGTTCTACTATAAGCACAAAGACTATATAAAATCCAAATCTAAGAACTCTATTGAAGCGCCTTGATATTATAATACAAGACAGTTATAGAGCTAAAACCTAAAAGTAGAATAGATAAATAGGTTTAGTTTAATCTTTAACCATAATGTAATGGTATACAGATGAATTACCCACTGATACAGGATATGCATCAAAAAGTGAATAGCCTTTTTCATTAAAAAAGTTAACAGCCCCCATCATACCATTAAAAGGATAACGCTTCCCGTCTTCACCCAATACTTGCAACTTTCTCCAATCGCTGACTTTAGCCGCTTGGCCATAGTTAATCGTTACAGTAACTTGAAGTGGCTTTAATAATTTTGCCGTACCAACTATTTCAATATATTTTGCTGGTAAATCTTCAATATTATAGCCATTTAATGTTTGAGAGCTCCCAATGAATGGGATAAAGAATAGAGCTAATAATAATTTTTTCATAATCAAGAATTTTTTTAGTATACTAATATAACAAAAAAACCTCCTCAGAAATGAGGAGGTTTGAAGTACCTTGGGTGGGAATCGAACCCACACTCTCGAAAGAACTGGATTTTGAATCCAGCGCGTCTACCAATTCCGCCACCAAGGCATACCTACTGTAAATGCGTTAGGCAAAAGTAAGAATAGTTTGAAACCCCCAAAAGATTTCCATCTTTCTTTTTTGTGTCTTTTATAAGTTAAGCTAAACAACAAGGTTTAAAAGATATGAAATGCTTACAAAAAGCAACCAAAGCCACAGAAACATCTGTTAGCGAGCGGAATGAGCTCCCCAAAACTTTAAATTTACAAACCCAAATTTCGAATATAATTACTTATATTTGCCACCCTTAAACAACAGCTAAACATTCCGTAATCAAAGTGTTAGGAAAAAATGGAGTCAACAGTAAAAATATTTTCAGGTAGAGCCACCCGAATTTTAGCAGAGCAAATTGCTAAAAACTATGGTGTTGACTTGGGGAATATTATTATTTCTGAGTTCAGTGATGGCGAATTTATTCCTTCATTTGAAGAGACTGTGCGAGGCTCTAAGGTGTTTATCATACAATCTACACCACCACCCTCTGACAATTTAATGGAACTTTTATTGATGATTGACGCTGCTAAAAGAGCATCGGCATCTCAAATAGTAGCCGTTATGCCTTATTTCGGAATGGCAAGACAAGACCGTAAAGACAAGCCAAGGGTGCCCATAGGTGCAAAACTTGTTACCAATATGCTTACCACGGCCGGAGCAACTCGTGTAATGACATGCGATTTACACGCCGATCAAATCCAAGGATTTTTGGAGGTTCCCGTCGATCACCTTTACGCATCTTCTGTATTTGTAGACTACATACGTTCTTTAAACTTAGACAATTTAACAATCGCTTCTCCAGACATGGGGGGCTCTAAAAGAGCCAACACCTACGCAAAACACTTAGGCTGTGAGATGGTTATTTGTTACAAGCACCGTAAAAAAGCCAACGAAATTGGGGACATGCGTGTTATTGGTGAGGTTAAAGGTAAGCACGTTGTGCTGGTAGACGACATGGTAGATACCGCAGGAACACTTACCACAGCTGCAGACATGATGATCCAGCAAGGCGCATTATCCGTTAGAGCAGTTTGTACACATCCTGTACTTTCGGGTGCTGCTTACAATCGTATCGAGCAATCTCATATGATGGAGCTTATTGTAACGGACACCTTACCGAGTAAAAAAAGTCCAAAAATTAAAATATTAAGTATTGCCCCGATGTTTGCTAACGTTATTAAAAACGTTGCCTGCAATGAGTCAATAAGTAAAAACTTTATCAGTTAAACAATTTATAAACTAAAAAACAAAACAAATGAAATCAGTATCTATTAGCGCTGCAAAGCGTGTAGATTTGGGGAAAAAAGAAGCTAAATTATCTAGAGCTGCCGGAAACATTCCTTGTGTAATTTACGGAGGAAAAACAAACCAGCACTTTACAGTTAAAGAAAATGCTTTAAATAACCTAGTTTACACACCGAACGTATACTCGGTGGCGATTGATATTGAGGGTACTTCTATTAATGCCCTTATCAAAGATATCCAATTCCACCCTGTAACAGACAGAATTCTACACATAGACTTCATCGAGCTTGTACCTGGTCAACATGTAAACACATTAATTCCTATCGTTTTCGAAGGGAGTTCAATTGGAGTTAGAAATGGTGGTAAATTACGTAAAACGCTACGTAAGTTAAGCATTCGATCTACACCAGAAAACTTGCCAGACAACGTTACTATAGACATTGCTCCAATGACAATTGGAGAGAAGGTGTATGTAAAAGACTTAGAAGCATCTAACTTCGATATCTTAACTGCAGGATCTTCTGTGATTGTATCTGTTAAAACAGCTCGTGGTGTTGCTGATGACGAAGAGGAAGAAGCTGCTGCTGACGCTCCAGCTGCTGACGCTCCAGCTGCAGAATAATTATGAATAAATACCTAGTCATAGGTTTAGGTAATATTGGTGCTGAGTATGCAAATACTAGACACAATATAGGCTTTAAGATATTGGATGCACTGGCTAGTGCATCCAATATTTCTTTTACGCCAAATCGTTATGCAGACACCGCAAAACTTAAAATAAAAGGCCGCACTGTACTACTCGTAAAACCAACTACTTACATGAATTTAAGTGGCAAAGCGGTTAATTATTACATGCAATCCGAAAATATTACATCCGAAAATATTCTTGTTCTTACAGACGATCTTGCACTTCCATTTGGTGCATTACGAATGCGTGTAAAAGGAAGCGACGGAGGTCACAACGGACTGAAAAACATTATACAAACCCTTAACTCTTCCAAGTT
>Ga0206130_10005275_pt1 | contig 15377 bp, 13 predicted proteins | sample Helgoland_Spring_9_FD_148637 | JGI IMG/M metagenome (GOLD analysis project Ga0206130, IMG submission 148637) | Pelagic subsurface seawater microbial communities from Kabeltonne, Helgoland, North Sea - Helgoland_Spring_Bloom_20160512_1 | ecosystem: Environmental > Aquatic > Marine > Epipelagic ... | reverse complement strand
ATAAGCCCAGATAGTTATTCTGCCATACTTAATCACTCTACACTACAAATAATTGCTTACAAGCAGCACAAGGACCTCGACAAATTAAAAAGCGCAATTGCATATAAATTTGATATTGTAACAAACACAACAACATTGGCTCTGGTTAAAGATTTAGTGGCAGCTGATGGTATGAATACTGATGTTCAGAAAATACTAGAATTGGCAATGCCAAAGCTGAAAGAGTTGTTAAAGGAACTTATACCTTCTGAGAATACAGATAAGCTTTTGTTGGACATTTTTAAATCCAACACGGTAATTTACCCTAGTCTTAGAAATCAAGTCATTGATGCATTGGTAGAGAAAATCACCTCTAAAGTTAATATAACAGAAGTAGAGAGAGAAAAAGCTTTAAAGGGTATTTACACACCAGCAATTTTAAAAGATGTTCCGGCAATGGGTGCACTTTTGATAGCTAGTGTAAAAACCACACTAAATGAGATAGCTAACCTACTTGGAGAGTCTGATGCAGTTTATACAGAAACCCTGCAAAAAGTATATCAGGAAGTGAATTATTGTGGTATACTTCCGTTCAATAAAATGATTGACAAATTTAATTCCACGGAGGGTAAAGCAAGTGAAAAAATACGTAAAAATGCAGATATAGAGGTAATAGTAAGTTTGCTTACAAAAGCGAAGGAAAATTTAAATGATGTTTCAATTCCAATAAAAACAACACTCTTAAATAATCTAAAAGGAATTAGCGGATTTAAATCTAGAGGTAATTGTGAATTCTGTCAAGCTGGTATACCCGGAACTATGAATTTGAAAGTCAAAATGCACAAAATGACTGGTTTAAGTCAATATACTTATTTTAAAGATGGTGGGCTAAAATTAGGGTGTTGCAGTTCTTGTAAAAAGAAAAAAGTTTTAAATATGATTCTTTCTCGATTGATAGCAACAATTGTTTATGTAGGTTTTTGTTATATTGGTGGAATACTTTTAATAATTGATTTACTTTTTGCTCGCTTTGGTATAGCTAAATGGTGGTATAGACTAATTCATGAACAAATTTATTATAACAATGTAAAAGATCATCCGACAATTAAAGAACACCAAAGTGAGGGATATGAGTTTGGCATGCCTTAATGCTAAAAACTCTTCTATTAATAATTATAATACCTACGTTATAAAATACGTAATTTATTTATGCAAATAATCCAAAATAATCCATTTAGAATCCTTGGTGTAAAGGCAAATGCCTCCCTAAGCGATAGAAACCAGCAAGCTAATCTAATTGCTCAGTATCTTAAAATAGGTCAGAGCGCAAAACTTGACTTTGATATAACACCACCACTAGAGCCCTTATCAAGAACAAAGGAATTAATTGATCTGCAGCCCTCCAGGATTTTTTCTACAGAAGATAAAATATTGCATTCTCTTTTTTGGTTTGTAGAGGCAAATGGTATTGACAAAATAGCATTAAAGCATCTAACGGGTTCTAAAGACATAGATAAAGCTTTATCAGACTTTGAGAAAGGATGTAGAGGCTTCGAGATAAGCCCAGATAGTTATTCTGCCATACTTAATCACTCTACACTACAAATAATTGCTTACAAGCAGCACAAGGACCTCGACAAATTAAAAAGCGCAATTGCATATAAATTTGATATTGTAACAAACATAACAACGTTGGCTCTTGTTAAAGAATTGGTAGCAGCTGATGGTATGAATACAGATGTTCAGAAAATACTGAAATTGGCAATGCCAAAGCTGAAAGAGTTGTTAAAGGAACTTATACCTTCTGAGAATACAGATAAGCTTTTGTTGGACATTTTTAAATCCAATACGGTTATTTACCCGAGTCTTAGAAACCAAGTCATTGAGGCATTGTTAGATAAGGTTAGTGCTAAAGTTGATACAGCAGAAAATGAAATGAAAATTATTTTGCAAGGCACCTACCGAAATTCTATGATTGGTGCGGGTGTCGCTCTTGGTAAAAGATTAATAAAAGATACCAAGAAACCATTAAAAGAAATTGAAGCTTTACTAGGTAAAAGTGATCCTGTTTACACAGAAGCTATGAATAAGGTATTTACTGAAGTTAATTTTCATGGTATATTACCCTTCAATATGCTCATTCAAAAAATAAATGAAAACAGTGAGCTTGGTATGTCTACTACTAATTTACTAACTGGATGTGATTTGACAGGGGTTATAAGCCTATTTAACAGTGCTGTACGTAATTTGGCTGGTGTAGATATACCAATTAAAGAGACTTTAAAACAAAATAAAATAGGTATTGAAAAAGCAAACCTACAGATCATAAATTCAAGACCTAGTCCCAGACCAACATCATCAGCTGGATCGGGGTCTAGTGGTGAATGCTTTATAGCAACTGCAGCCTTAGGTAGTTATGATCATTCACAGGTAATAGAACTGCGTCATTTCCGTGATCAATGGATTTTAACCAAAAATTGGGGTGCAGGATTTGTTAAATGGTATTACCACTATGGTGCAATTGCAGCAAAGGTTATCGAAAAAAGTTTTACCTTGAGAAAATTAAGTTATTTATTTATTGTAAAACCACTGGTGATTTTATCCAGGATTGTAAAAAACAAATAAACTAAACAGAAAAAACATTAAATTAAATAAAGTCATAAACCAACAATATGAAAAAACTACTAATTTTTATAACACTAGCGTTTACTACAATTTCTACATATGCACAGACAGATACTAAATTAGATTCGCTGCATACTGTAATAAATAGTGAGGTAAACAAGACCACAAGAGGTTTAGAGGATCAAATAACTTTAATCAATACAGAGTTAAAAGCCAATAAAGAACAGCAACAGCAAGCGCTCAAAAGCCTTGGAGATGTCACAAAATCTATGATTGGAGATTCTATTGGGGCTGTTAGAACGCAACTTAGTAACCTAATGGAAAAAGAAGTATCTGCCTTAAGCTCACTAATAAAGGCTCAAAACAAAGAGATGACCAAACTTAATAGCAGCATTGTTACTCTTAAAGACAAGCTAGATGGAAATCTCACCAAAATGAATTCTCAGTTAGACTCATTAGACTCAGGACTTGGTGATGCTAACAAACAATTAGAAACTACCCAACAAAGCAGTGAACTTGCCAGGCAAGACATCAAAGACAATGTATTATACCTTCTGGGTGCAATTTGCATAATTCTTATTCTAATAATAGTTGTTTATTGGTTAACACACAAAAAGCACAACACAGCTCAAAATGAAATAGCAGATGCCAAAACGCACCTAGAAGAACAGATAAATACAGCCAATGCAGATTTTGCAGAAAAACTTCTAGAGGCTATGAATAAATTACCAAAACCGGGAGAAGCAGGTGACACTTCCCAGAGCCCAGAAGACAACCAAGGATTAATACTTGATTTTGCACAGCAAATAGCTAGCATGGAGAATAATATCTGGCATTTACCAGAAGGCGATGGAGTTAGAAAGAGAATTGAAAGAGCCACAAAAAGGATGCGAGAGACATTTTTAAGCCTAGGATATGACATGCCAGAACTACTGGGTACAGAGGTCTCTGAGAATCAAATTATAGGTATAAGAAAACGAAAGGAAGACACATCTATTGCTCCAGGGAAAAATATGATTATCAGAGTAGTGAAACCTTTGGTTCTTTTTAATGGAAAACCAATCTCTGGGCAACCTTCAGTAGATATATTAGAAAACACAGAAAATTAGTAAAATATGGGAAGAATAAAAATTGATTACGGAATAGATTTAGGTACAACAAACTCTGCGTTATCTCGCATGGAAAACGGAGAGGTAGTAACAATTGAAATTGATCAAAGCAGGATTGTGCCCTCTTGTGTTAAAATAGACCAAAGGGGAAGAATTAGAGTTGGTTTTCAGCCCTTTCAAAAACCACCGCATTTTATAGAATTTAAAAGGGATATGGGTGTAAATATTGATTATGATACCTTAGATGGTAATAAGACCAACCCAGAAAAACTTTCTGCGGAGTTACTTAAAAAACTCGCCTCAGAGATTACAGACGAGGTATTCAAATCTGTGGTTATTACAGTTCCAGCTGCTTTTGAATTGCCACAAGTTTCTGCCACAAAAAGAGCTGCAGAACTTGCCGGTTTTGAACAGGTAGAGATATTGCAAGAGCCAGTAGCAGCGGCCTTTAACTATGGATTAAGAAATAAGATTAAAGACGGGAAATTTGTTGTTTTTGATTTTGGAGGAGGAACCTTTGATGCGGCGCTTGTAACTGCAACGGGCGGTGTGATGGAGGTAAAATCTAGTGAGGGGGATAATAATCTTGGAGGGGGAGACATTGACCGTGCAATATTACATGGTTTATTATTACCATATTTAAAAGAAAATTATTCTTTCAATGAGCTAGATTTGGGAGATTTAAAAATTATTGCAGACAACCTAAAAAAAGAACTAGGTAAGTCAGAAGAATATGATCTTTTAACTGAAATAGGTGAATTACCTGAAGATGATGAAGGAGAAGAGATGGAAATAGAATTAACTGTTACTAGAGAACAAGTAAACAATCTGGCAGGGCCACTATTTCAAAGGGCAATAGACCTCACAAAGCTTCTACTTAAAAAAAATGGTTTATCCATATCAGATATATCGGCATTAGTTTTAGTTGGAGGGCCAACACAAATGCCAATTCTGCGTGAGATGATAGAAGAGCAGCTCATGAAGCCAGATACTTCTATAAACCCAATGACAGGAATTGCAGAGGGAGCCGCCCTTTACGCAAGTACCATGCAAAACAATGTAAAAAAACATGGTGCAGGACCTAACGATGAGTCTAATAGCAATGAGCCTGTCATAGAACTTGAGGTAGATTTTAGCTCAACTTCCAACCTTGATAAAGAGCCTGTTTCAGTTTTATTAAAAGGTTCAACCGAGCCTTTATTTGGTGAAATTACAAGAGAGGATGGATTAAAAACTGAGAAAGCGGCCCTGGATGCTGTATTTATGGTAGATATAGATCAGGAAAAAGCCAATAATTTCACGATAAACGTATTTAATGACAAAAACGATCGTGTAACCTGTTCACCAAATAAATTTACAATTTTGCCAGGGGTAGCCGTTAGTGGTGGATCTCCTCTACCCCATCATATTGGGATGGATTACCAGGCAAAAAACGGAAATATACTTTATACATCCTTTCGAGGTCTTGAAAAAGATAAACCCATGCCAGCAGTAGGTAAATCTACATTAGAGCTTTTTACCCAGAATGAGTTAAGACCTGGCAACACAGATGATACATTGGTTATCTCTATTTTTCAAGCTGAGGGAAGGGCTGAGGGCTCAAGGAGTTTAGTAAACTCTCGAATTGGACAGATAGAAATTGATGGTGGCGATGTCCCACAATTAGTGCCAGAAAATACAGAGGTTAAATTTACGTTGAGTATAAATATATCTCAAGAGATGACACTAAGGGCTGATTTTCCAACACTAGATTTTGAGATTGAGAAAATAATGGAATTTAAACCAGTAGAAGAAGCTAGTCAAAAGCAACTAGATGAGCTGACTCAAGAGGCTGATAAGCTTATTGAAAGGTTGGAGAGTAGTGATCAACCCCCAGCAGACTTACCAAGATTAAAAGAGAAGAGTACGAGCATCAAGAAAACTCTTGAGCAAGACGGATCTGCTGAGCAGGCTTTTGGACTTCTAAGAGAATTAATTCTTGAACTAGATCTTGCTGAAGCTGCATTAGCTTGGCCTGAACTGGTACAGGAAATAAATGAGGCCTTCAAAAACCTAGAAGACATGGTTAGAGAATGTGTAACTAATACATTGGATGGATACCAAAAAGATCAAAGCGATTTGGAGTACCTAAAAACATCTAAAGACTCTGTGCTTGTTTCTAAAAATGTTGAGCGTGGTAAAGAAGTTTTAGATAAAATAAGAGACAAAGTATGGAATATAACAGATAGGCACGCTGGTAAAGAAAGACGCATTGCCTGGATACGAGAATTTAATGCCACATTTGGCAGTATTGATTGGACAAACCAAGCACAGGCTCGTACAGCGGTAGATCGCGGAATGCAAATGGTTAACTCAGGTGCATCCTTTGATCAATTAAACCAACAGGTTCAAACAATAGTTGGTTTTATGAAAGATAGAGGTAATACTCCAGGTCCTGGCCCAAGAGGCGGTGTTGGTGAACGTTAATACATAAGAAATGAATTATTTCAATAAAAAAGATATCATTGATAATAAGTATGAAATACTATTTTTTATACATCAAACTACCTATGGTTGGAGCTACCGCGTAAAAGGTAAAGAAGATGGTAAGATATATATGCTTAAGGTTTACCAAAAGGATAAATTACTTCCGCACCATTTTACAGAAGATGGAGACTTACTTGAGGCTAATATTCATAAAGGATTAGACCACCCAAATCTCTCAAGATATGTTGAACACAAAACCATTACCAAAAATGGTGTTGAACTTATCTATTATGTTGTAGGATTTATTAGTGGTGAAACACTCCAAGATAGAATTGATCGAGAGGGAGAGCCAAACAATGATTTTGCTGTACGGTTTTTCTCTGGAGTTTTGGATGCTGTAAGTTACTTGCACTCAAGAGATGTACCAGTTCTTCACTGTGATATAACTCCACAGAACATCATGATGGACCTCTCTGAAAATGTTATGAGTCCAGTTCTTTTTGATTTCGGACTAGCGCGCTATGATGGTGCTAAAGGAACTTATTACAATAGAACACAACCTTCTTTGTATTACTGTGCACCAGAAACACTTAATGATTTTTCGAGTGTTGAGAGTGATGTTTTCTCTTTAGGAGCTTTGTTATATTGTCTTTTGTATGGAACATTTCCATGGCACGGTGAGATTACTAATTCTAACATGGAGTCAGAGACCTTTATAACAGATCTAATAAACTCTAGAAATAAGAAATTGAAATTTAATGTTATTGAAAATGTTGACGATCATATTAAATTAACAATCATTAAAAGTTTACTTCCAAAAGCTAATACACGCTTTAAAAGTGTTGATGAGTTCAAAAACACTCTTAGCAAAGAAATGGTAGTATCAGAAAATGAGGTAAAAACGCAGGAACGACTTCAAGTAGTTAAAAGAACACCTGGGCTTGGTTTTAAAAAGATAGCTGGAATGGATACCATTAAATCTATGATAAAACAAGATGTTATTGACCCGCTACTGCATCCCGAAAAAAATGAAGAATATGGTATAGAGCCGCCTAACGGTGTGCTTTTTTATGGTCCTCCAGGATGTGGTAAAACTTTTTTTGCAGAATGTTTAGCAGATGAAGTAGGATTTAATTTTATGAAAGTTAAACCATCTGATGTAGGTTCCAAATATGTACACGGAGGTCAAGAAAAAATAAGTCAATTATTTAAGGATGCTAAAGAAAACGGCCCAACAATTCTATTTCTAGACGAAATGGATGCAATGATACCAAGCAGAGATGGGTCTGCTGGGCATCATTATGAATCTGAGGTTAATGAGTGGTTGGTACAGATCAATAATTGTTCTCAAAACGAGGTTTTCATTATTGGAGCTACCAACAGGTTAAATAAAATAGATACCGCTGTACTTCGCTCTGGAAGGTTCGACCGTAAAATTCATATACCAATACCAGATTTAGAGTGCAGAATAGCCTTATTTAAACTTGAACTTGGTAAAAGACCAAAGGTTTTAGATGAAGGCCTGAATTATGAGCTACTTGCGAAAAAAACAGAAGGTTTTGTTTGCAGCGATGTTGGTCTGATAGTCAATGATGCGGCAAGAGTAGCAGCACGTAATCAAGAAAAAATAAGTAATAAAATAATTCTTGAAATTATTGGAGAGACTAATGCCTCGGTAAGTGAAGATGAGGTGAAAGAATATAATAATGAACAGCAGCAGGAAGAAGTTAAGAGAACACCAATAGGCTTTAGGAGCTCTCCAAGTGTAAAAAAAGAAACTCCAGAAGAAAAAATAATGGCATTGGAGAAAAAAATGAAAGAAGCCGCTAATAACCAAGATTATACACGTGCTGCAGACATAAAAGCACAAATTGATAAACTAAAAACAAACTGATTATGGAAGCAAAAAAATTTACAGAAGTTTTATTAGAAATCGCTTTTGTGTCTATGGTATGTGATGGCGATATAGCACCCGAGGAAGAAGAATATCTGAGAGAAATTGAAAAGAGTGACTTTTATCTCAAGGAATTTGATATGTCAGCAAAATTAGACACACTAAAGGCTGATTGGGAATTACATGGGTTAAACTTTTGCGAGAAAATATTAAATTCTGCATATAAACTAGATCTTGCAGAGAGTGAGAAAATTATAATAATGGATTTTGCAATAGGCATTACACGATCTGATGGGAATATGCAGCAAAGCGAAATTCACTTTATAAACACACTAATGAGAAATATTAAATTTTCTACAAATCTTGTTGAAATGAGATACGGAAACTGGTCTATTATTGAGGCTAATAGCTAAAACGTATTTTTCATACACGTTTAATAAAACTCATAAATGAAAAAAACTATAGTAATAAAGGTTATATTAAGTATACTTCTAGTAGTCTGCGTGTTTGATATGCCCTATGGTTTTTATCAATTAGTTCGATTTATTGCTTTAGTTGGTTTCGGTATTTTGGCACTTAATGCAAATCAGGAAAACAAAAAAACTGAACTTATTATTTACGTTTCACTTGCACTACTCTTTCAACCCTTTATGAAAATTTCACTTGGAAGAGATCTATGGAATATTATTGACGTAATAATTGCAGTAGCTCTTGTTTCAAGCGTGTTTGTTAAGAATAAACAAACTTGAAACAAGAAATTTCTTAAGCAAGACAATTTTAAATATTAAAATAAAAAAAATGGGATTATTTGATTTATTAGGCATTTCAAAAATATCAAAAGTTAAAGCTGAACTCAGAAAAAAAACTCTGATACCTCAAGCAGATTTGCTACAACAAATGAAAGACAGTGGGTATTCTGATAATTGGAATGAAAAACGAAGAGATTTTGAGATAAAGATGTTAGTTGTTCAAAAAGTTAATATGATGGCTGCATCAAATAGCTTAATTAGATTTACAGACACTAGGGACATCTGTTACCAAAACGGATTAGAAGATGCTGGAAAAGGTTTTCAAAATTATGTTGACCTCTATGAATACTACCTTAAAAACTATCAAGAGCTTGGAGGCCCAAATACATGGTAAACTTAAAATTAAATAAAAACGAGTATGTTCAATCTATTCATCAAAAAAAGGAAGGAAAACTGCGATATTAAACCAGTTTTTTATAAGATCTGTATACTTTAAAGAGGGAACGTATTAATACGTTTTAAATAGGTTAAGATTATTAATTTAAAATTTATAATATGGGAATATTTAATTGGCTATTAGGAAAAAAAAATCTTATACAAGAAAATGGGATTTGTAAAATATATTATGGAAGGGATTTAGGAAAAAAGTTTTATTTATCAAATGGCCTGTTAGATGGCAAATATGAGACATACAGAACAAATGGAAAGGTTGATATGACAATAAACTTTAAACTCGGTAAATTACATGGTGAACATTCAAGATTTTTTTCAGTCAAAAATTGTTTTGACTATATAGAAAACTATTCAGACGGTATTCTTATTTCTCGCCAACAGATTAGAAGAACTGATGGTTTTGACCCAAAATCAATTTTTGGCACCAAATACGAATTAGGTCCTGTTGAAACAGATAAATCAATGTTAAAGAAGTCCTTAACTACTCTTTTCACAAAAGAAGATGAAATTAGTTCTCTAAGAAAAGAAGTGACGTTTAAATTATTGTCTGAAAACTCTGGGTTTATTCAATAATCAGAAGACTATAGAGTAATTAATGCTGTCGCTTTAGTTACATTGAAAACTAAATGAGATGTATAATCTTCAAGTAAGTAGCTCCCTAATTTTTCAATCTTTTTATTCTTTTTTAAAAAATCAAATAATCTCTTTGCCATTTATATATTTGACACCGTCAATAATGCCTGTGAAGAGTTTATTTGGACACCTGACATATGATTCTACATTTCCTTGATAGACAAGGAAGATATTGTTGATTTTAAATATGTAACGATATGCGCCACCAGTATTGTGGTGGAACTTCATTCTATGCCTTGGTCGGCTTTCCCACTCAATATATTTTTTATAATCCAAATTGTTTTCAATATGATAATTGTGTTCAACTTGTTCTATTTCATTTCGAGTTAAAATTTGTTCCTGTGTTAAGTATTTGCCTTCTTTTGAAAACCATTTTTCATTTATTAACACAAAATCATTACGTGCGTTTTCAGACTCTCCGATCTCATAAGATTTAAAATAATAAGGAATATACTTGTTGTTTTCAAGGTTTTTAATTCGTTTAAATTTTTGTGGCTCACCGTTTTCTTTTTGAGGCTCTACAATTATTCCAAGATTTTTTCCATAATAATTTCTTTCTACACCATCCTCACACATTATTTTTAAATTAAGTGATGTTAAATAATCATTTTTCTTCTTTTCTTTTAAATCCTCTACTTGTTGCCTTTTCTCTCTCTCAATTTTATTTTGAGCAATATTTATCCTATGTTCCTCAAAACGTTTTTTTCGTTCTTCAATTCGTTGAATATTTTTGTTTACTCCACCTCCCTTTAAAAAATCAAATAGTCCCATTCTTTTCTATTTATTTATTATCTCAAATATAATAAAAAACCCCTACTAAATAGTAAGGGTTATAGGGAGTTATTTAAATTGAGAAAAGTTAGAACAAAGCATTAAAAACTATTACATTTAGAATAGTTTGCAAAACAACAATAAATATGTGGCTCAAAAAATTATTTGGTTTTAAAACGGTTTCAACAAAACAGGTTAAAAAAGAACCGTTAAAAAATGAAGATGCTATCCAAATTGGATCTGATAAAAAACTCACTAAAAACAAGTGGCTTAACCCCAAAGACAACTTTGGAAAACTAAAAAGAGGAACAGAATAGAGATGAAATTATTAAAACAAGACACGGTAATGAAGAAATGGAATAAAAATAAGGGGATAATTATAAAAATCATGTTTTTACTGATAATGTCTCCCCTACTCGTCTTTGGGCAAAATGAAAATTACCAAGGCCAATGGAGCGCCTCTGGCGAAGCGTTTGAAAACACCCTTACACTAGAAAAAACAAATGAGAAGGAAGATATCTACCAATTTTCATTTAATGGTTGGCGGAAATCTTACGATACATTTACAAAGCAAATAATAAAATTTCCAGGTGATATGTCTGAGGATAGGTTTGTAGTTCAAATAATAGACAACTATGGATATTACACGGATGATATATTAGTTGAGGTTGATGATTTGCCAATGTATAACGAAGGAGAAGAGCGATGTAAGGTGTTTTTTGAGTTTGATAAAGAAACTATTAGGGTTATAACAAAAGATTGCAGCATGATTTATGCCGGCTATGGAGTATACTTTGATGGGGAATATAAAAAAGTTAAAAAATGAGAACCTTAAAACAGGTATGAGTTTATTAAGTGGTCTGTTAAGACTTTCTAATTTATTTCTTAGTTGGCTTCCATCTTCGTCTTTACCTATAACGAATCTAATAAGACAAACTCAAAAAATTTATTTGATTTTCTGAATAATTTATTATATTGATTAAAAATTTACAAATATCATATGGTAGTTATTTTATACATTTTACTTGGAATTGGAGGGCTATATGTTCTAGCACATATAGCAGATTATATAATTGTAAAAATAAGAATCTCAAAAAGAGGTAATAAATATATAAGTTTTAAAGATTTCAATGGCATCGTGCAAGCATTCCCTTTTAATAAAGAAAAAAGATATAGCACCTATTTTAAGATATTGGACCCTCTTACACATCTATTATTAGAAGCTTGCGGTTATAATTGTGATAATTTTAAAACTTATAATAAATGGGAAAAATCAATAAATAAAATAGCTGAAAAATATGTTTATAATAGTGATTTTGATTATGAAAAAAAAATGAGTAAGGAAGAGATGTTTAAGTACCTTGAAAGCGATAAGTTTGACTCATTCACTAATTGGTACGGTTTCCCTGAATTAGTTATCAGCTATGTATTAGATGTAAATAGTAATTATGATGAAGAAAATCCAATAACAAAAGAAGATCTTGAAAAAGCAAAAATCCAATTACAAGATGAGGCTATTAAAGAAAGAATATTTTCAAACAAAAAATTTAAAGAACATCTTCTGTTGAAAATTGAAGCAATAAAAATAATGATTAAAGAGAATCAGGAGGATAGTAAGATACCATATTTAAAATTAAATTTGCAACTAGCCGAACTAGCCCTAAGTAATGCAGAAACAACAGAAAATCATAGGAAAATGGAAATCATGCGCCAATATAACTAAATTTATTACCTATCCTAAAGAAAAAAGTTGGGGTAGCATGATAAACCTAAACAGATACAACGTTCGAAATTAGACCCTTTCGACCCAAAATTATTCTTGGAAATAATTTTTTATTCTTGAAGATAATTTTCACTAACAAAATATAAATATTTACAAAAATAATTTGAAGTAATTCTCTTAATTTGCGAGTCACTATCTCAAAGAACGAAATTAATTATCTAGTAATTGAAAAAAAAAATATTAATTTTAAGACTTACTTAAATTAAACAAATGAGAACATTTCTACTTATAATTTCTACAATTTTTATTATCGGTTGCGAATCTAATAAAACAAAAAAAGATGAATCCTTAGTTGTTGAAACTACACCAGCTTTATTAACTGACGATGAAAAAAGTGACTTTAGATGGATTAAAATAAATAAATCAGATTGCTATGTATTTGATTATCTGGGAGAAAAAGGAGTAACCTTTGACTGGGAAGGAGATTGTTTTGATGGAAAGGCAAATGGATATGGAAAAGCAATTAAATATTTAGATGGCCAGTACTTATCAACTTATGAGGGAGAATATGTAAATGGAATAAGAAAGGGAGGTGGTAAATGGGAAAAATTTAACGGCGAAAGTATAGAAGGATCTTTTTTTTACATTAATCATGGAAAAACAAAAAATATAAAGCCAAACGGAGAGGTATTTGAAGGATTCATGAATTTAGGGTACTACTACACATATAAAAAAATACTTCCTAATGGAGGAGAACTTTATATTATTGAAAATGACACTGTAAATATAACAGAATACGAAAATGAGATTAAAAACAGGAATGATTTTATCTATCCAAACCTTAATACACGAGAAAAATATTACTACGACAAAAATTGGAAAAAATGTGGATTAGAAGATGCTGAATTTTATAGATTAATTGATTTAGAATCCAAGTACTATCCTAAAGATGGTCTAGTTCAAGATTTTTATATTTCAGGAAAAATACAAAATAGATTTCATGTTTCTTACATAGATTTATATGATGAAAATATTATTTATGATGGTTTGAATGAAACATACAACGAAAATGGTCTCAAGATAAAAGAAGCATATTATTCATATGGGGTAATAACGTATGAAAAAAGTTGGGATGAGAATGGGAGCTTGTCTGATTATAAAATATACGATAAAGGAAATTTAATTGAAAGAAACTTCCCTACTGAAAACAGAAAACTTTTATATAATGATTCACTAAGTGCATTAGGGAAAATGTTGCTGTACAAATATGATATTGAAAATAATCTTATAGCTGAGGGAATATACTTAAATACTGATGGAGATAATTTTATACACTCAACAGGAATAGTAAAAAAATATAATACTGACGGAAGTGGTGAAGATGTTTATAAAGTAAACTTCAGGGATTCCAATTGGAAATCCATATTAGATAAGCAAGAATGGAGTAACGATGGGCAAATTGAATATTTAAAAGACAATTATATAGAAATAAATTATGACGAGCTAGACAAACTGAAGTATATGGATTTAGAATCACCTCTTCAGTTATCCAAAAACTTTTCTATTGAAACTAATATTCAAAAAATATCAGGACCTAATGACGGGGCTTACACTGGTATATATTTCAATTTTAAAGATTTAAATAATTATATAGGTTTCTACATTACAGGTGATGGATATTACTTAATAGACAGAGAAATTGAAGGTATAAATTTTGAAATTAAAGACTGGACTAGAAGTAATAAAATAAATAAATATAATGCTTCAAACACATTAAAGATTTTAAGATTTGGAGAAAAAATACATTTCTCTATCAATGGAGAAATTGTTGAAAGTATTGATAGCTTTGATATAACCTCAAATAAAGTTGCGATACATATGGAAGAATCTAAGGTTATCCTTAGTAACCTTGTGGTCAAAAATTTTTTAGAGAAAGAAGAAATCGAAAGGAAAAAACCTGATGTTAAGAAACCTGATATTGGAGACACTGAGTGGGCTGGTTCTGGCTCTGGTATTTTAATATCAAAAAACGGATACATTGCAACAAATTATCATGTAATTGAAGACTCAAAGTACACAGAGGTTAGTTTTTTAGTTAATAATGAAATGAAAAATTATAAGGCGAGAATAGTTAAAAGCGATTCAATTAATGATCTAGCAATACTAAAAATTGATGACCAAGAATTTGAAAATCTTAAAGAATTAAATTATAATTTTAAACTAGAGCAATCATCTGTTGGTATAGATGTTTTTACATTGGGTTACCCCCTAACCGATATTCTGGGTGGAGAAATTAAACTTACAGACGGAAGAATAAGTTCAAGAACTGGAATTCTTGGAGATATACGTGAATACCAGCATACAGCTCCTTTACAACCGGGTAACAGTGGTGGTCCATTATTTGACTTTAATGGCAATTTAATAGGAATTAATACTGCAACAATTAAGAAAGAAATAGCCGAGAATGTGTCTTATTCAATAAAAACAATTTATTTAAAAAATCTAATTGATGTGTTATCATCTGATATAATTTTACCCGTTGATGATTCTATTACAGATTTAAAAATTGAAGAGCAGGTGAAAATACTTTCAAATTATACTGTATTCATTAAGGTTAAATAGAGTGTTATAATTTAATTTAAAAAAATGTGAAATAATTCCAAATCTTCCCCAAAATAGTGTGACTTCACTCCTATGGGCTCCACTTTTTATTCCCAAAAATAATTTTTTATTCTTGGGAATAATTTTTTGTGAAAACAACTAAATCATTACCAAAAAAGTTCGATTTCACTCCTCTTGGCTCCAAAATTATTCTTGGAAATAACATTTTATTCTTGAAGATAATAAGTTGTAAAAGAATCCAAATCCTCTCCAAAATAGTGTGACTTCACTCCTATGGGCTCCACGACACTCACAATTGCATTGTGGGTAAAAACCTAAAGAAATCCAACAAGCATTATCGCTTGATTGGATTT
>Ga0206130_10005271_pt1 | contig 15382 bp, 13 predicted proteins | sample Helgoland_Spring_9_FD_148637 | JGI IMG/M metagenome (GOLD analysis project Ga0206130, IMG submission 148637) | Pelagic subsurface seawater microbial communities from Kabeltonne, Helgoland, North Sea - Helgoland_Spring_Bloom_20160512_1 | ecosystem: Environmental > Aquatic > Marine > Epipelagic ... | reverse complement strand
AGGTGCGGGTTCAGGTGCGGGTTCAGGTGCGGGTTCAGGTGCGGGTTCAGGTGCGGGTTCAGGTGCGGGTTCAGATGCTGAATTTCTATTAAATACAGGGGGTAAATTATCTGTTTCGGTTTCAGATTTACCGAATATTGTATTAAAACCGAATGATGAATCATTGTAATCCATCGAATTATTATCATTTTTACTCGTATGATTAATTTCGTTATTCGTGCTTTCGTTGTTCGTGCTTTCCATATTCTTAACAACGTTAATCTCAACCGGATCTTTCATATGCTTCATCATATCCGATAATTTTATATCTTTATTTTGTTTATCAAGTGATAGATCCGATACAATATTAGTATTATCATATTTAGGCTCATTTTCCACGCCATTACCCCCTTTACTGACAGAATTATCCCCGATACCCCCATCATCTTCAACTGGTATAGTTATATCATTCACAACTATATCGTTGACTTGTTTATTAATCTGTTCTTCAGATGGATCATCATCTGAATAAAATACTTCATTAGAGGATACTTCAGATGCTATCTCTGAAAGTCCATTATTTAATGTTTTAACATCATTACCCAAATTATCTGTAAAATTACCCCCCTTTAAATCAGATTCTACTGATAAATTATGCTGAACTCGTGAATCATCTTTATCTTCTTTATCTTCTTTATCTTCTTTATCTTTTTCATTTACAATGTTAAATGATTTTTCAACTTCGTTTATAATATCAGATGAATTTTCTTCATCGTCGGGACTATCCTCATCTTGTGGTTCATCATTTTCACCATTTCCATTATCAGATAAATTAGTCTGAATAATACTATTTCTTAATTCACTTAATTCTTCTTTCAACAATTGTTTTATGTCAGCTTTACTCGTTACTCTTGTATTATCTTCATAAGTATCAAGGTGTTCTCTTAATATTTCTTTTATAGGTAATAGTTGTCTGATAGTCCCCTCCACGCATTGTTTAATAATATTTTCAATTTCTTTAGAATTTCTCTGATATTCGTGACCGGGGACGCTTTCATTAAATAAATAAGGATTTTTCCATAATTCTCTTGCTAAATTAATATAACTTTTATGAATAAAACTTGTTGTTTTAGGTATGGTCACATTAATCTTATTAAATGTATTATTGGGTCCGATAGAAGTTAATATCTTAGTATGACTTATAAAAACTGCTGTAATTAAGTCATCAATCCAATCACATTTAGAATTATTCATTATCCTCGAACATTCGCTTTCAATTATTTCACTATTCCATATAGGGACTTTTTCTAATAATTCTCTGAAAAGAAATAATATAGGAGTGCTCTTTTTTTTAGTATAAATTACTTTTGATTCATCATAAATAGATTTAACTCCATCATACATGTGGGGATACAATACATCAACTAATTGATTGGTGTATTCTATCTTGGCTTGAGCGAAAATAGGAACATTAAGATCTTCCATAATATTTAGAAGCGTGTTTTTATTTTTTAAACTTAAACTTAATAATTTATAAAAGAAATTCTATAAGCACAATTACCTTCATCGAATATTTCATAATAGAAGTCTTCTAACTTGGTTTCACTTTTAATATTTTCTTGATTCTTAAAATAATTAGGAAATTTAAATTTATATTCATTCATTGTCGGAAAGACTTCTAAATTTACTTTATAATTCATTGAGATAAAATACCCATTAACTTTTTCAATATCTTTTTTATTAAGTTCAGAAATAGTGACTTTACCATTTTTACCGTAAAAATATTTTAGACCATCTACGAATATCATTAATAATTGTTCAAAAGTGTGTAATCCTATATTTTTACCTGGTTCAATATACGTGCTTTCTAATTGAATAGATCCTTTATCTCTTGGTTCAGAAGAATACAGATATTGGATAAATTGTGAATGATCTCCTTCTTTATAATCTGTTTCTGAATTATTCATTATAAATATTTTATTTTTTATTTTAATATTACAAACATCTTAATTCTGTCTCCTTAAAATACGACTCCCTCCCATCCTCGCTTTACCTATAATTTCTTCGTAACTTCCAACTATAACTAAAAAAACAAAGCATAGTATTATAACCCCCACAATCAACTCAATAGATAGACCTATATTTTTTCCAGAGAAATATGTTAAATAGGGTCCGTGATATAAAAAGCAGATATTCTTATCTTTATTATCTTTATTATCTTTATCTTCATTCACACCCCCATCTCTATGCAATGCTGCCTTACAGTAGTCTGAATTCGTTATAGAATTACATTTCTCCGAATCATCCTTATTCTTCGCTTTACACACGGGGTTTATATTCCCCGCTATAATTAGAATTATTGAACCAAGGAAAACAAGTGAACATATAAACTTCTTGAGTTTCCCCTCCATTTTAATTAATCCGATAAAACTGATAATTATAATTACGAAACAAGTTATTAACGGTATCCACCGTTGATACGTGTTGTTGTTGCTATATTTTTTACACGGTAACGTACATTTATCGTTGAATTCTGTATCATCATCTCCTTGTGCTATATTATATTCGGGCGTTCGATCATATGATTTATTTATAGAATTACAATATTCAGTAATTTTATGAGATTTTTTATAGGCAATATCTGTATCACAGATTGTATTTTTAACTTTATTGGTAAAAACGATGGATGCGGAATAACCTACTAAAATAAATACAAAAATTACAACTAACACTTGTACAATGGACTTTATTCTACCTTTCATCCCAATGCCACCGTCTGAATCGGCACCGCCTCCATCAGCACCTCCGCCTCCACCAGCATATAGGCCCTTCCCCATCAATACTAAGAATGGAATAACTAATATTACATTAGAGAATAAAAAGAAAATCACGTACGATTGGGTTGGTTTCCCAGCTATATTAATAAAATCAAAATATGTTTCAATCCATACAGATAAGAAAATTTTACCAATATTTAACAGAAATACTACGAGGGGGATAACAATATATAATATTTTTTTTACAGGTTTCTTAAAATAAAAATATGCGCATACACAACCGGTACTAAATAATAGTGTTAAAATATAATCAAGTAATCTCCAAAGATTATAATACCTTGGATCCCAGGATAACGGTAAAGAGCTCGAACAAGTTTCATTTTCATAAGAGCATACTTCGGAGAATACATCGCAACAAGGAGAACTCGTCAAAGATTTACATTCTGCTCCACTATCTATTAGTAGTTGCCGAAATGGACTGGATAAATTACATGTAGTTGAGTCGCTCCGAGGTATACATTTAAAATCATAATCCAACACATCCAAATCATTATCCCAACGACATTTTTTGAGATTATCGGAATTACATGTTTCCTTTGAAATAAATTGTTCACAATAATCCTGTAAAACATCTGAATCTGTTGTATCTGGATTGCTTAAACTGATCGGCGATGATTCATAATATCCTTCGGAATCACGCTTACATTGTAAATTATTATTTATATTGTTGGATAGCAATGATTCAGATAATTTCGCACAATTAAATATACATCTTCCTTCATCGCCGATATTCCTAAATATACAATCATCACTTTCGTTACACGGGGTTGGGGATGAATACTGTGAACATTTATCTACCCATAATTGTTGATCCCGATTAGTTGTAGAATTAAATTCTACACAATTTGCTTCAGGAGAAGGACTCGGATGCCCAATAATTGTATTACATTTCTGTGCTACTTTACCATTATAATCCTTACAATAATTGGGTGGATCCTCTACTATCGGATTATTAACCGATCCATGGTAATATGCCTTACAAGATCGTCCATATTGATTATTCCCTTCTTCATATTTATGATAAGATCCCACTACTCCATCTTCACCCGATCCTCTACGATAAAATCTTGTGCATACGGGGTCTTCTCCACTATCAATCCTATTTCGCGTATATTGTGTTTGTGATAGTACGTAACAGGGTCTTGCACCAGCTATAACATCCACTATATCATTTATATCTCCCGAACCATCTAAGGCGACCGCCCCTGCGACAGCTTCAATCTCATTATCCTCTGCCTCTACAACTTCTAGAAGACTCTCTTGTTCCAACTCTAATTGGTTTAATTTATCTTTATTAGCGTCCATTGTCTGTATCTGATTGAGTAATTTTTCTATTCTATTGTCAAAGTTATTCATTTTCTGATTCATATTGTCCATTATATCGTATTTAATGCTTTCTAAATCTTCATCATTGCCCATATAACCCACGACACCTTCATCATTATTATAATTTTCATCAACATCACTGGGTTTTCTAATTGTTTTTATAGATGGTGGTTTAGGTTTCTGATTTAATATTTCTAATTCTTTTCTCCCGAAAAATTTCTGATTTAATTGTTTAGATATATTCATATAACTTAATTAATATAAATATAATATTTTAAAATTACCATCCAGAAAATGGGTTAGGTATACTTCTTAGTACGACTCCATAATATTATTCAATACTTAATATATTTATTGGTTACCGAGATATCCTATCACTCCAATTAGATTTCTATGACTGATTTATACAACTACCTAAATCGTGATATACTATTTCATAAAAATAAGATTCATTTAAATCATTAATTCCAGAAATTGTTTTTCCATTTATCGGAGAACTTACAATTCCATTATTAACAATTCCATTAGATTTAACTATATCATCTATATAATAATATATTTCTGAAGGACTTGAACTAACAATAGATAATTTTTTGTCCGAATCGAGAACATCACTATCTAATTCCTCTTGATAGGGATATCCGTAAGCATTCCAAGTATTATTCTGTATAGCACTATAAATATCCCATTCCATCTGATTATGATATCCACCCGAATTCGGGGCAAGCATTGATTTTATTAATGTTTTATCGGAACCATACCCACTTGTAACCTGAATATCATAATTGATACCTATGGGTTCATGTGATGCTGGATTATTCGCTAAATTAAATGTATCTAATCCGCACTTATAAGCTGTATTGACACCACATTTTATTATATTTTCAGATAGTTCTTTATTATCATTAATCCAATCTGTATTTTTCCAATTTTCTCCTGGTATATCACCCAATATATCATCGGGTATATCATCGGGTATATCACCAGAAAGGCGACATTCATTTAATACAGGAGACGAAAAATGTTGAGGAAATCCACATATATAATTAGGTTCATTCGGTATTCCATTAGGCACATAATATTCTGGACTATCTCGGTTGGTCCCGGCTATTTCATAATAGTCCGGTTCCCCGACATCATATGAATATAATGGTTGTCTTGAAAGCTTAGGACTGGAAGCACCAACTTTACATTGTGGACCTGAATTTATATTTTTTTCCGTCCTGTAATTAATTGCCTTGCTATTAATGTGTCCACTGCATGTTCCATCGGGTATCCCCGATAAATTATATGAATCTAATATTATAGGACTTGACATACCTTGATTATTATTCTGAAGAGTTATTTCGAATCTTCCCTTATTTTGTATCTTCCGACCAATATTATTCCTATTAAAATTTTCATTTTTTGCTGCTACGAAAAGCATACCAGATATTCCTTTTAGATAATGACCTCTTAAATTATCAGATAAATTCGCATCAATTAATGGAAATATAATATTTATACTCTGATCTCTGGGAATTTCGGTTATCACGAATGTTGACCACCCATCGACACCATCTATCCCACCTCGATCACCCACTATACCTGGTTCACTTGTATTTTTTAACCATGACCAGTGAGGAATAGTTCCTCTTAAATATCCTTTATCCCCGATCTGCCCCAAGATAACTATACTGTCACTAGTTTTATTGGTAAACTTAAAAACTCTCTTATTATTATCATTCATTAATTGGGGCTGTGGTGGAGAAGATCCTCCACACCATGTTTTATCCGAACCAACACAATTATCATGAGAAATCGCGCCACACACACCATCGCTATTTATATAGCAATTTAACCAATTGCCGGTGCCGTCAAGAGTACCGCACAATTTAGGGTTCCCGTTGGTATTATCACCCCTACATGCCTCATTCATTGTTATTCGACTTGCGCTTTTTATTGGAGATGGTCTAATACAATTTCCGTCAATTCTTGGAGGGTCAATAGGAGTAATAGGAATAACGGGTATAATGTGATATTCCGGAATATCTGGATGTGAGGAAGGCGGAAAAGGTTGGCCAGGAAAACCCTGTGGAGAAGAACAATAATAAGTATTATGTTCATAAATTGGGCTACATATTGAATTAAATTCACAGGGATTGGGAGAACATAAACAATTAGTATCTCTACATATTAAAGTTTCGCTATTTTTTAATAATTCATCTGTTATACTATATTTATCATCAAACATGAATTCATATTCATTTAATTGATCTTTAAAATCACCGATATTATTGAGATTATAATTATCTTTTTTAATTGAATAATCTATTTCCATTGGTTTTTCAATATCATAAAAATCCGGATCTGAGTAAGAAATAAAATTTTCTATTTTCATATCATTCTTAAAAGCGAATATGAAAACTATTAAAAATAATATTATTCTTATATCCATTCTTAACTATTCTAAATTAATATAGATATAATTTATGCGAAGGAAGCAAGAGATTTAGTATATGGATTGTCTCTGAAAGGATCAAGTAAATTAGGGTCTAATCTATCAGATAATTTTACATTATCAAGTGTTTCTTTATCTTGTGTATATTCGCAGACATAATCCTGTGGAATTTCTTGATAAACTTTATCGGGATTATTAATTCTTGGATTGAAATAATCACTCTCAATCTTTTTAATATCAACATTAAGAGTATCCATGCCATTCGCAAGTTTCGTGCTTTCCGGTGTTGGATCTCTACCCATTGAAATAACTTCTTTATTGGGATTAAGATCTGCTCTAAGGAACTGATCAGATGCCATCTCAGCTGGGACAGTTGTCCCACCATTACCAGAATATTCGAACATAGTTGTAGACTTAACGGTGGGTCTAACATTATCTTGTAATCTTTCTTCGGGTAATACAGCGACAGTGGGGCCAACGAATCCGTCCCTGCTATCTAATGTAGTTTCCTTCACGGTTGGTTTTATATTATCTTGTAATTGTTCTGTCTGAGCATTAAATACAGACTTGAAATTACCCTCATATGTTCTTTCAGATGTTATTTCCCTTTCATTGGGATAAACGAAATAACTACTCTTATTATGGTCATTATCATTCATCTTACCTTCCAATGCTACATTTCTTTCTGTATCATTTAATAATTGTTGCCTAGTTGATTTCTTAAAGTTGGGACGATCTTCATTACTCTTGAAAATTACAGGTGCTGCAGGACCAACATCACCTTCATTTAGATATTGTCTATTGGTTTCTTTCAACTCTTGTTCTGGTCTTATTCTTGGAGCCGCAACAGCGCCGGTTGTTACTAACCATTTATCGGCGCTATTAACATAATCTTGATCTGGTAGATGTTTAAATACTTGACCCTCTTCGCCTCTTTTATCTACACCCTTCCCAGATAATACTCTACCTTCAAATAAAAGTTTCTGATTATTCAATGTTCTTCTATTATCTGTGCTGTTTCTCTGTGCATAAATGAGATCAACATCTCTATTTACATCACTCTTGATATCTATGTGCTGAACTCTTTCTTGTTCAAATGGCAATTCATTCGTTCTATACATTCCTTCATTATATCTTGATTGATCTGCTCTCGCTCCGTCGAATGTATTACCATAAACATTACCGAAAGGGACCCATTGATCTCCTAATGGTGCCTGAAGATCTGTCCTTCTACCGGTACCTTTCTGTTGAGCGTGATATCCACCTAAATGGGCATCCATTCTATGGCTACGACTACCCAAATCCAATGAAGCTGGACCTGAACCCGAAAAGAAAGGTTCAATTTTTATCCCTTGATCATTTACTAAAAAATCTTCTCTTTTTCTCACACCCCCATCTAATGTCTTGATTTCATCTGTATATATTTCTTGACTCTGTAGAGTATTACGTCCATCCATATTTAAAGCATCTATAACTTTAGAACCGGGTGTCATTGCTTTTTCGTGATGTTTCATAACTTGATCAATTTCATATCTCTGAGCATCTTTATAATTATTCATATCATATATTGTATTACCCGAACCTTGAAATAATGGAGGTTGTATTTCATCCGAAACTTTCTGTTTCTTTTCTTTATCTTCATTTATTAGATAACCCGCACCTAAAACCCCTAATAGAATGAGTGCTTCCATTTATATAGTATAAATAATATTTTAAAAATAATTAATAAATTAACGGAGTTTAAATAATTTAAGAAATTCAACTGGTATATTTTCTGTAAAATAGGATATCATATTATCTCCATCAAACAAACCTATAAGTTTAAAATGACACTCATCTTCATAGAGCAAGAAAACATTATCATATTGTGGATTATATTCAATCAGAGTATTGTACGTAGAATAATCTTTAATAGTTTCATTACTATTCAAGATAAATATATTCAATCTTAATATTTTAGTTATCTGATTTAATAGAATATAATCACACCAATAATTATGACCACTTTTTTTTATTATATCTCTAAATGAATCCACGTCTTTTATTTCATATGGATTCCATTCTTCATCAAAATCATCTATATCTTTCATTATTCTGTAATACCCTATCATTTCTTTGAAAATTTCATCTGTAATAGAATCGGCAATAATATATCTTATATGAGAAGAATTAAGTATCTCATGATCATTATTAAATCTATTATGATCATTCAGTGCATTCGATATACAATGAAAAAAACAATCTCCATCAGAGCTACAATCCATCACTCCAAATTGTGAATTTTTATTTTTTTTTTCTGTAATCTTATTTAATATTTTTATCCAGGGTAATGGTAATTTAACCCACCCGAAATCATTAAGATAGTGATGCCAATTATTATTCGTTATTCTCTTTAATTTACCACTATCTTTAAAAAAGGTTTTATTATCTTTTAATATAATACTTTCGGTTAAATAAAATTCCATTTAATAGTAAATAGGTGTAAAATTTTAAATAGAATTTAATTTTAGAAAAAAATAATTTCTATGATAGAAAATAATGGATAAAAAGTTAGTTAAGAAATCTTGTAAAGTTTGTTCGGCATTATTGATTGGAGTTATTGTCGGATATGGTTTAACTAAATTATTAGAAAACAATAAGAAAGATGAAGTTAAAGATGTTCAGCCATCTTGTGGATGTTCTTAGATAAAATCCATATTTTTCTGTAAATAACGGACATATTTTTTTATAATTATCCAATCTTTAAATTCTTCTTCATCATAGTGACTGGTTATTCTCTGATTATAAGATGAAGAATAATTCCATATTAAATCCTTGATATATTCTTCTGTATAAAGATTAAATTGTTTTTTTACATTCGGTATCAATGTATGATTACAATGAAAATCATTGGCTTGAAGATACCAATCTTTAATTTCTAATCTATCTAAATTATGATTTATATATTTAATTTTATCATCTTTAGGTTTTATATCTTTCTTAAATTTTTCGTGCCACAATTCTATAAAATAATTTAACATTTTCATATCACATTTCATTCCACCATAAGATCTTCTAAGTAATATACATTTTAAGAAATCGTTATCTCCTATAATTTCATGATCAATATTTTCTTTAAACGAATATTCATCATGCTTCGCACATGAAGAAAGAAAATAAATCATACCAAGTAAATATTGAATCATAACAGTTTTAATCTTGAAACCCTTAGTTACAGCAATCATTAACCAAATTATAATTGGAAGATCTTTATGTGGAATTACATCCTCAAACATTATAATAGGCAGCCTCCTGAGAAATGCATTAATATCTAAATCTATCAAATGTTTCGCAGTTTTCACGGATTTAGTGTGATTCATTTTCCTTATACATTTCTGTAAATGAGATACTAAATAAGCACGTTTCGTAAAAGGACTATTCCTAAATTCATAATCTTCTAAATCACCTATATTTCCATAAATTTCAATATCTTGAAAGACTTCTTTACAACCTCTAATTGATACAGAACATTGGAAATTATAAGTAGATGGTAATGAATCTCTAAATTCGCAGATAGAAGGTCTTTTATTTACCCATTCTAAATAAAAGATGTTCATTAAAAAAAATAATATTAATTAATTAACTTTAATCAAATTTTAATTATAATATAATTAATCATTCTTAGGATTACCGAAATCAGTTTTATCAGCATATTCAGCACCAACTCCTGTATTTTTAGTAAAATCGAATTTACAATCAGTTTCGTGTTTATCTAACACTCCCAATACAGTGTTATCACCTATCCTTCTAAAAGGTTCGATTGAATTTTTCTGAGGATCAAATGGTAAGAAATCAAATCTATTAATACCCACCCCTTTTAATTCGAAAGCATTATTAGTTAATCTTGTATTTTCCTCCGCCGAAGGTCCTCCATCCGAAAATTGAACCATATTATAACTATTGGTTTCATCTAATGGAGCATATTTCAGTGAGGGATTATTAGAAAGATCTCTTGTAATACCCTTTAAATCCGATTCAACGTCAAAAAAATTAGAATCCATTAAAGATCCCCCTGCTTTCTGTAATTGAACATTGGGAGCCCAAGGATAACTAATTTTATTTCTTAATTTAGAATCATCTAATCTATACATACCAGGACCCATAGACATATCTGTCATGCTTCTGTTATTAATGAGAGTTTCCATATTATATTTATATTGAATATAATATTTTAAAAAGATAAATTTTATTTTAAAGATTAATTAATCTAATTTGAAGGGACAGTCTTTTCTTGACATCTTCTTAAATAATCAGCATTTCTAACCATCTGTCTCGTCGGGAGACCTCCTCTAACCCAATCTCCCTGTGAATCTTCGGGGACAATATGTTTAGGATCTTGAACTTCTTCACTTAATTTCTGTATCATGGGGGTAAAATAGTTACCAATCGACACACCCGCCAATGAATCACATGGTTTCTGGTCTGTAGTAGAATCGGATGAGATAAGCACAGATTCAACATCAATATCTCTGTAACCCTTAGAAATATCCGGAGTTGTTAAAAATAATCTTTCCACAATTTGATTAATATCCCTCATATTAGTCAATTTATCTTTATCTTGTCTTAAATCACTATCATTATCTACAAGACACCCCTTTTCAGCAATCCAACCATATCCCCCAGAAAAATTAATACCGGGTTGCGATACTTGAATAGATCTTGCTTCCTTAAGACCACATTCGCATCCATTCTGATTATCCATATAATAAAGACCTGGGCCCTGTGATTGTAAAGAATCTAAATCAACGGTCAATCTATCATCATGAATATTCGCTCTGACGAAAGTCTGAAATGAATTTTTCTTACTTAAATCTGGTTTAGAACATTCTTGAACACTTCCCTCCATTGGTGCAGCATGACCTTCATATCCACTGTAACCTGACATTTATATACTTAAAAATATATTTTATTTATTTTTAAATTATGTTGAACCCGGACCCGTTCCTCCACCCGAATTACCCATGTCGCTCAAACAAGCCAATTTATTCCCTTCTTTACACGTTTTAGGTTGCCCATAACACCATTGTGCGAATGATCCTTGATCGTTGGGGACTTGATTCCCTGGAACAGTATAAAATTGACGTTGACTATTATTTTTACCGAATATATCTTTAACATCTCTATATAAATCTTCATTAAATAATTGCTCCATTCTATTCTGAACTCCAACATTATTATAAGATGGACACGATTTAGGCATTCTAACATTATCATTACTAAATTCATTTAATTTTGGATTCATAAAAGGATTATCTTTAGTTGGAACTCTGCATTCGGTGGCAAGATCATTAACCATTACAAGATCATCTAATCTATTACTCATTGACTCTTCTAAAATGTCGTCCACGTGAGTATCTGTCTGTCTTGACCATATAACCCAGGTCACGGCGGCAACTACGAAAGGCAAAACAATATATCTATTATCTTTATTAATTAAATAAACAATTAAAGAATAAAGTATCGACAATCTTAAAAGTGAATTTAATTTCCTTGTAATATCAAATCTCTTAGAAGGAAATATTTCAAATATGTAATCTCTATCATATAATACACTTGGATTTTTATACCAGAATGGAGTAGATATCATTTAATAATTATATTATAGAATTTATTTTAATTATTTAGTTCTTTCTTTCTTTTTCGCTTCTATTTTCTTTTTAAGTTTATCTTTTTTTTCTTCTTTAGTTGATTCTGGTGTAGATTCTGATGTCGATTCTGTATCGGGAGATTCGGTACCAATATTTCCGGGATTCATCTGCTTCATCAAGTCCCCGAATAAAGGATTATTCGCCATATCTCCGTACATATTTTCAGCTTCTTTCTTTAATATATCTTCATTTAATTCTCCATTCTTCATCTTACCTTCCATTACACTATTAATATTCTTGAATATATTCCCCATCTTTTCTGGATTCATCATCTGAGCCATCACATCCATCGGATTACTATTCTCGTCAATGTTTCCGAACATTTCATCTATTTTCATACTTGAAGCTACCTCTTTCGCAATAGACCCAATGTTGGAATCCATAAGACCCCCTAACATATTTTCCAAATCCAATTCATCTCCATCTTGTTCTGTCTTAACATCCTCAGCTAGTTTCTTTAATTTTTTTAAATCTTTCGCCGTCTGTTTATCTTTAATATCTTCTTTTTTAATTTCCCCTTCATTCATACTACTCAATGCCTCCTGTAGTTGTTTCGAAGAATTTAGATTAATATTAATAATTGTGAATGTCTGGAAATATTTCCAAATAGTGTTCCTAGTTTTATCCGAAATATTCTTTACCCATAAGTTCCGAAAAGATATTTCCTCCAGAATATCTTCAATCTCAAAAAACTTTTTATCTTTATCTTCAATCAACTTAGAATTTTCATTTACCTTGGTCAAGAAACATTGTATCTTGGGGCAACTATTCAATTTCAAATCTTCACCGACTATCTCTTGTTCGTAGTTGCGATAAAGACAGTTTTTTATTTCGGGGAATGTTTTACTTAAATCGCGAATAAAACTTGAAAAAATACTAAACACTTGCTTCTCAATATCCATTATTAATATTACATGAAATATTTATTTAAATAGTTTAACGTAAATTATTTTCTCGCCATACCATTTCCTACTTCACCTCTCTCCCTCTGCAATCTCTCGAAATCATTATCAAATTGTTGTCTCTTCCCGCTTAATTGGTTATCTTGTTTTTCCATATGCCGAACTTGTCCCTGTAAAGAAATTTCAGAGGCACCATCCAGAAATGATAAATTCGTATCTATTTTATGGTTTTTTTTAGTAAAATCATCATTATCTTCTGTAATTGTTGAATATTCCACATTAGAACCTGATCCACACCATCCCTCTAATTCTCCATCTTCATTTATTCTACACTGACCTTGATCTTTTTCGGTGTTCTGCCCTTCATTTACACGCTCTTCTTGTTGTTTTTTTCCTTCAACAAGTTTTCCTAAATATTCAAAAACGGTTGTTCCGGAAATAACTTGACCATTTATTAAAATACTCGGAACAGTTTTAATGTAGTTAGGAAATGCTTGCGTATCTACATTAATAACCTTGAAGAGTGACTTTAAAAATTCATATTGTGAAATACCAACAAGTATTTTTTTAGAATGTTCGCATCTACCACTTATAAAAAGAACTCTTTCAGACATTTATTTAAATTATAATATCTTAATTTTATTAAAATAAACTTAATAAATTTGATTTTACTTAAAATAAATAATAATAATATTATAATAATGAGTTCTTTTAATCCTGAGATCCGTGATGTTAAAGTAGAAAATGAAGAATTATGTTTTAAAATAGAAGGGGATGATAAATATGGTCTTGATAAATCTGTATTAAATGCTATCCGTCGAACAATATTAAATGATATACCATCCATAGCTTTCAGATGTCCTGGAAATACTAAAAAAGATATTAGTATGATAGAAAATAGCGGACAACTTCACAATGAAATGATTTTACAGAGATTATCTCTGTTACCACTTTACATTAATCCCAATTCATATATGAAAAATTATATGTTCGAACTTAATGTAGAACATGATAATAAAGATGTTTTCAAATTCGTTACTTCAGATGATTTTAAAATTTACCCACTAAAATCCGAAATTCAAAGTAGAATTGATAATCTGGATAATGATGATAATGATGAAGAACTTGACGGATTACTTAACTCTAATGATTATAATAATTATGATCTTAAAAATCCACTATCACAGAAAAAGAAAGATGAAATTCTAAGACCATTTGAATTCAGAGGTAAAAAGAATTATTGTCTTATTACAGAACTAAAAAATACCAATGATAATGATTTAAAACAGAAAATTAATTGTTATGGTATTCCATCTTTATCAACTGGAAAAGAAAATGCTATATTTCAACCCGTTTCATGTGCTACTTATTCCTTCTTAAAAGATGATGATCTAATTAATCATATTGTTCAGGAAAGAATTAAAATTGAAAATATAGAAGAAGAAAGACAAGAAAAATTTACACAGAAATTATTATTAGCTGAATCGGAAAAATATTATTTTAGAGATTCAGATAATGAATGTAACAAATATAATTTTAGAATTAAATCAATACATTATTTAGATTCAAGTTCTTTATTCAAATTATCATTGAAATTATTACAAGATAAATTGGATTATCTTAAAGTTTCTTTCTTAAAACTATTACAGAATAAAGAAACCTGTATATCAGGTGAAAAGATCAATGATTATGTTTATCATTTTATGATTTACAATGAAGATCATACAATGGGTAATCTTATTCAGAGTCATATAGCAAGGAGATGCTTAGATGATGAATCTTTATTACAATTCGTAGCTTACAAGAAACCTCATCCATTAGAAGAGTCTATCAGACTAATTGTAACAATCAATCCATCTCATAAGATATCAAAAGATAATGATTTAAGGAAATATCAAGGGATCGTTAATTTCTTGATAGAAGAATTAGAAAAAATTAAACAAGAATTTAAAATCTTATATAAAGTCGCCGAAAAAGAATTATAATTATTCTCCTTCATTATCTACTTCGGCCTCGGAAGCATCACCTTCATCATTAGAACTATCATCAACAGTTGGCATTGCTTCCCTTGAATTACGTGAACCTGAATCTAAATACCATAATAAACCGCCAACTAAGAATAAAAATACAATGGTATGAGCAATTATTGATGCATTACTTGTTTCCAGAGAATGTATTAATCCTTTACTCAATAAACCCTTCTGTGAGCCA
>Ga0206130_10005269_pt1 | contig 15387 bp, 8 predicted proteins | sample Helgoland_Spring_9_FD_148637 | JGI IMG/M metagenome (GOLD analysis project Ga0206130, IMG submission 148637) | Pelagic subsurface seawater microbial communities from Kabeltonne, Helgoland, North Sea - Helgoland_Spring_Bloom_20160512_1 | ecosystem: Environmental > Aquatic > Marine > Epipelagic ... | reverse complement strand
TTCAGTAGGAACTGGTCCAGAATCCAATTGGAACATCTTGATGTACGCCGGTTTGGATGCTGGCGCATTTGATAGCGTAGACGTGATCATGCACATCGACTTTGACCCATGCTTCGATTACACGTTAGAGGACATGTATTCGATTAACATCGGTTCTGCCTTTGATGGCAATCCGTTGACTGCGGCATCCAGTTTCTCGTCATTTGGTATCAATACCAATATGGGATCTTCTGAGATTGCAGCATTGAACCCTGCAGGAACTGGCTTTGATGCCACTGTAGAGGGTTACTACACATTCGCTATTCAAGTTTTAGACAACTGTGGCAATCAAAAACTATGGAATGAGATCACGGTCTATGTTCAATCAACGACTACTTCAGGTGGTGATGCTGTAGCTGATGCCAATGGTAACAATGTATATGACGACAACGAAGTCGTGGGTTGTGCAAATGCCGCGGCATGCAATTATGATTGTGCAGCGACCACAAACGAGGGATGTGAATACACTTCATGCTCAGGCTGCACGGTTGAAGATGCTTGCAACTACAACAGTGAAGCAACAATTGAAGACACGGAAAGCTGCGATTATCCACTGGACTTGTATGGAGCTTCTCACTTCGATTGTGCGGGAGCCTGCTTAAATGATGCAGACGGTGATGACGTTTGTGATGAGGATGAAGTGGTCGGCTGCCAGGACAACACCGGTTGCAACTACAACGCAGCAGCGACTGACGCTGGGAGTTGCACTTACCCAGCAACGCATTACGATTGTGCAGGTGATTGCTTGAACGATGCTGATGGAGACGGGATATGTGATGAGTTGGAAGTCGACGGATGTACTTCTTCTTCTGCTTGCAATTATGATTCATCTGCTACGGATGACGACGGATCTTGTGAAACAGCTTCTTGCGCTGGTTGCACCGTTGTAAACGCTTGTAATTACGATGATTCGAAGTCCATTTCTGATCTGAGTTCTTGTGTCTACGCTGCAGGCTGTGATTCTTGCAGTGGTGCCACTGATGGAACCGGAACGGTTGTAGACGGCGACACGGACAACGATGGAGTATGTAACGCTAACGAAGTGGCCGGTTGCACAACATCTTCAGCTTGTAACTACAATTCCGCTGCGACGGATGACGATGGTTCTTGTGCTACCAACGATGCTTTGGGCGTATGCGGTGGGTCATGTTCAGCTGATGCGGACGGTGACGGTATCTGCGACGATGCCGCTGACAACTGTGTTGATACAGCAGCTTGTAACTACGATGACGCAGCGAACGAAGCGTGTGAAAGCGTTTCGTGTGCAGGTTGTACTGTAGATACCGCATGTAATTATGACGACTCAGCAACGATCAGTTCTGATACATGTAACTTTGCAACAGGATGTGACTCGTGTAGTGGTGCTCAGGATGGAAGCGGAACAATTGTAGATGGCGACACGGACAACGACGGTGTATGTAACGCTAACGAGGTGGTCGGTTGCACAACGTCTTCAGCTTGTAATTACAGCTCTGCAGCTACGGATGACGATGGTTCTTGCGCCACCAATGATGCTTTGGGCGTATGCGGCGGAACTTGTTCGGCTGACGCAGACAATGACGGCATTTGTGATGATGCAGACAACTGTGTGGATACATCAGCGTGTAACTACAATGACTCAGCGAATGAGGCGTGTGAAAGCCTTTCGTGTGCAGGTTGTACTGTCGACTCTGCTTGCAACTATGATGATGCAGCGACGATCAGTCTTGATACGTGCACATATGCCACAGGCTGTGACTCGTGCAGTGGTGCGCAGGATGGAAGCGGAACGATTGTTGACGGCGATACGGACAACGACGGTGTTTGTAACGACAACGAAGTGAGCGGTTGCACAACCTCTTCAGCTGCAAACTTCAATCCTCTTGCAACGGATGATGATGGCTCTTGTCAATCGCTATATGGCTGTATGATCGGTACTGATTGCAACTACAACGACCTAGCCGTTTATTTTCAGTTAAGTGATTGTTCACCAGCTAATGGAGGAAGCACAGCCTGCTCTGGAGATATGATGGGTAGCCCAACTCCACTTGGTTTAATCGTGGACTGCACTATCCCATCAGCATGTAATTACAACGAAGAAGGCCCATGTGAGTGGAGCTCATGTATTGGTTGTACGAACGAAGCAGGTTGCGATTACGACGTCGATAATCTCTATTCGGCTCCTTGTGATTACACATGCTATGGCTGTACCAATGTAAACGCAGACAACTATGATGCGACTTCTACGATTGACGATAACTCGTGTGTGGTCTCTGGTTGCACCACAGTTGGAGCTTGCAATTATGATTCTACGGCTACGACGGATGATGGATCTTGTGAAGTGACTTCTTGTGTCGGTTGCAATACGGTAACGGCTTGCAATTATGATTCGAGCGTCACGCTGAATGAGCCTATTTCTTGTGTTTATGCAACAGGTTGTGATTCTTGTTCTGGTGCTTCAGACGGAACTGGCACTGTGATTGACGGCGATGCCGACAACGATGGTGTATGTGATACGGACGAGGTGACCGGTTGTTCCGACGCTTCAGCTTGCAACTACAACAGCGCTGCTACAGATGACGATGGCTCATGCCAGACGTTGGATGCTTGTGGTGATTGTGGAGGGACAGGAGTGGACACTGACAATGATGGTGTTTGCGATGCCAATGAGATTGATGGTTGTACGATTAGTAGTGCTTGTAACTACAACAGTGCTGCCACTGAGAATACGGGATGTGACTTCACGTCATGTGTCGGTTGTATGGTTTCTTCCGCTTGTAACTACGACGCCTCGGCGACTTTGAACGAACCGATCTCGTGTGTTTATGCAACAGGTTGTGATTCTTGCTCTGATGCTACCGACGGATCAGGTACTGTTGTTGATGGTGATACCGACAACGATGGCGTTTGTGATGTCAACGAGGTGAATGGATGTACGGATTCAAGTGCTTGTAACTATGACAACGCAGCGACGAACGACGATGGCTCTTGCCTCGCTCTGGACGCATGTGGTGTTTGTGGAGGGTCTGGTGTTGATACGGACAGTGACGGAGTATGTGATGCCAACGAGGTTGAAGGCTGCATGAACTCCGGAGCATGTAACTATGATGCAACAGCTACAGATAATGCTGGGTGTGACTTCGTATCATGTGTAGGATGCATGGATACGACTGCTTGCAACTTCGATTCCACCGCAACGCTCAACCAATTGTTGGATTGTGTCTATGCCGTTTCCGGCTATGATTGTTCCGGTTCGTGCAACACAGATACAGACAGTGATGGTGTGTGTGATGAATTCGAAGTCGCTGGTTGTACGGATGGAGATGCTTGTAACTATGCTTCTAGCGCAACCGATGACGATGGTTCTTGCACGTACCCTGTTTCTAGCTATGTGGATTGCTCAGGCAACTGCTTGGTAGACGATGACGAAGACGGTGTCTGTGACCAGGAAGAGGTGTATGGTTGTACCATTACTTCAGCTTGTAACTATGCTTTGGGTTCTACAGAGAATGATGGTTCTTGTGAATTCTCATCATGTGCTGGTTGTACGATTGAATCAGCTTGTAACTATGACGCTACAGCGACATTGAGCAACAATATCTCATGCACGTATATACCTGCTGGATGGGATGATTGTGATCAAACAATCTGCACAGATAGTGACAACGATGGCAACTGTGACTTCGATGAAGTTGCGGGATGTGTCGGTGAGTTCGGAGCTCCTCACATTTTGTTGAGTGGTATGCTTGAATTGGCAACTCCGGTTGCTGACTGGGCTGCCAACGATTACTCTACGAGTACGTCGGATGCAACAGGAGTTGAGGGCATCACGTGGGTAGACTATGCCGGTCGTTTGAATGACGGACGCTACAGCGTAACACGGATCTACACGGCTACCGACGTTTGTGGAAACTCAAGCGAAGCGGGACAGTTGTTGATCGCGAACGATAACAGTGCGAGTGGTTGTACCAACGCGAGCGCCACGAACTATGACGCATCGGCTGTCAATGACAACGGCTTGTGTGATTATTCACCAGCTTGCTTGGGTGACTTGAACTTGGACAACATCGTTGGAACTTCCGACTTGTTGATCTTGCTCTCTTCATTCGGATTGCCTTGCCCTGAGTAATGCTCTGATAGAATTGATTTACGAGCAAAGCCGCCTTTCTTACGGAAGGGCGGCTTTGTTGTTTTCAAGGCTAGCATTCCGTAAAAATAGAGGACAGCTTAAACCCCGAAGGATAGAATGGGAGAGAAGGTCAGACTTGCTTTGGTTGCAAACCGAAACCAGCTTTCAAACCAAGATCATGGGGATGTAGTACACCTTGACGACCAAACATCAAGGTGGACCGTGTCATGTCTTCTGAAAGCAAGTAAGTTCCATAGGCACCTTCTTGGGTGACAAGGTGTTTTCCCATCATCTCAGCGATGGATAGGGCGGCACGAGTGAGAACGCTGGTCTCACCCACTTGAGCTCCCACGATTACGCCCATTCCGGCATCCTTGCACGCAGCAGCCATTTCGGAAGCTTGCAAGAGACCGCCACACTTGCTGACTCGAAGGTTCAACAGGAAGCGATCGGAATGTTGAAGGAAGGGAAGGAGTTGGTCCACATTGCACACGGCTTCATCCAAGATCACCAGGCAATCCAATAAGGTGGAGAATTCAAGCAAATCTTCAAATCGAAGCGACGCCAAAGGCTCTTCGATTGCCCAGATATCTTGCTGAGAACCACGCGAGACATCCCAGATAGCTAAATCTTTGATGGCTTCCTGCACATGCTCCCAACAGTTGTTCGCGTCAATGCGGATCTTGGCATTGGGCACCAACGCTTTCAACGCCTCGAAACGCGATCGATTGCACACGGGATCTCGATCCCACTTCAATTTGAAGTCTTGAAATCCGAGATCTACATGTGCCTTCAATTTCCCTTCAAAAACGCCGCCGATGTCTGAGCCCAAAACCCCGCTATAATGAAACGGTCCTTGAAGGACAGACCACCCTAAATACACTTCCACCGATTGTCCTTGAATCCGAGCGAGCAGGTCAAGCATCGCCAATTCCATGGCGCACCAAGCGCTTGGATTCTGGAGAATGTCGTCGTGATGCTCTCTGCGAAACGTTTGCAAGGCAGCCAAATCATCTATGCAAGTGGAAGCCAAAGGAGCGATTCTATCAAAGAATGCTTCACAGCTTTCGGGTGTTTCACCGGTTACATAACTTCTTGGACAGCCCTCACCAATTCCAAGTTGCCCCAAATAAGATGCTTCTACCCAGAAGCTTTCGCTGACAGCACGTGTAGCGCGGTGGTGAGAGAAGGCCGATTGAAAAGGAATCGACACCATGCGGCAGGTCAACTTCATCGGGACCAGGCCTCAAAATCAAAGTCCAGATCGGCACGGTACTGAAGCAATACCGTTTTGAACTGTCCCTCACGTTGTCCAGAGGCTACAGCATGAGCTTTGATCGCTTGAAGCGCTCCTGGTTTCATGAATCGGCAAGTGAGCGCATGAAGCCTTCCGCTGCTTCTTTTATCTCGGTATTCCAAATTCAATACTTTCAAGGCATCATCGAGAACACGACTAGAAGCTTCTTCCGTATACGGCGTGTCTTCGCTCAATTCGGCATACACCACATAACGCGCCTGCTCCACATCCGCCACAGCTTGAACATGTTGACAAGCCACGCCCCAAATGTCAATGGCTTGTAAAACTTGGCCTTCGTAGAGCTTTTCTCCCGTGATGTTGCAAACACCTTTCCCTTTTTGAACGAATCGGATGAGCGGGCACTCGCCCTGATATCCCGTGACCAAAATGATGTCGTTCATGTTGTAACGATACAAACCACCGAATGTCGTAATGAAGATGTAATACTCTTGACCGACCTCCAATGCATCGAGCAAAAGGAATTGGGGACGCTTGTTTTCCCACGCATCTTTCGGGACAAATTCAAAAAAGTTATCTTGAAAGGTGGGCAATCCGGCTTGTCCAATGGGGTCCGTAGTGACCGTCGCACGAATTTCACTGGCGATATAACCCAAATCGATGATCTCTGTAGACGCAGGAAAGGCGTGTCGCGCAGCTTTCAATGCGACTCCGCAACTCCCGCCGGTCCAAGTCGAGAACAACCGAAGTTGAGGCCACAGTGTTTCGGAGGCCAAGGGCGCAGTCCCGCACAATAAAGGGTGCAGCGTGGCCAATCGATCGTCTGTTGGTCGAACACACGCATGAATGGTGTCAGGAAGGGGATGATGTCGAGCATCCAATCCCACCACTTTGCGGGCGTTCAAATCACGCCATAAATCCAAACGTCTTTCATTCAATATCGACACCAACTTCAATACTGTACTGGGGTTAGCCGTAGCGAAATAAGTGATATCTGGATGTTGCAAAGCACAGAGAACGACCGTGTAATACTTCCATTCGGGATCGGTGATTTCCAATACCGTGTAGGGGACAACGTACTTCGATGCGACCACTTGGGGCATGTTTTTGTAAAACCGACCGGAAGCCGATCCGATGGCAATGCCGTGTTCGTTGACGCCTTCCTCAGCGGGACTTGCGATGCCAAGAACTTTTCCAGCATACGCTCCGGGCACTGCTTTTTGTTGGAGATACACCATCAAGTCTTGGCTGCGTTGCAAGGCTTTTAAAACACGCGGAGTCACCGGGATGAACTTGGATTGTGACGTGGTACCGCTGGTGACATTGTGAAACAAAAATGGTTCACTGACTAGTGCATGAGATTCTGGATCCCGACTCTGCTCCTCGATATAGGGTTGCAAAGAATCGTACCCTTGGATGGATACGGCCTGTGCAAAGTCTTCAGGAGACTCGATGCCCGCAAACCCATGTTCTTGACCAAATCGTGTAGACGCATTGGCTTGCAACAATTCCTGCAACAAGTCCAGCTGGACTTGCCGAGCGCTTGTTGTCGCTGCCATGAACGGGCGATAGGTTTTCCAGCGAGTGACAGAAACCTTCAGACCGAGTAGGATGTTTTGAATGCGTTCTTTCATCATGTCACATCGATATCCTGTTGAACAGGCGCCTTCATTTGACCCCAGAACCGTTGCGGATACGTCGGGTTTTGAAGTCCCAATGTAGTGACAGAACGGTCTTTGGGCCAGTAGAATGTACCAAACAGCAGGTCCCAAACGATGACGTTGTTGCCGTAGTTGTTGTTCGATTCTTTCGCGTGTTGCGAGTGGTGCCAGCGGTGTAATTCTGTGCTGCTGACGATGTAGTTAAGCCAGCCAAAGCGAACATCGGCGTTGCAATGTTGGAAGAATCCATTGACTCCATATAGCACCAAGTGCAACGCAATGACCTCTTCGGAGATGCCCAATAACATGAAAGGCAACACGTCCATGAGGAATTGAAGGCTTTTTTCAACGGGATGAAAACGCGCGGTATTCAGCCAATACATTTTCAACACAGAATGATGCACGGCGTGCAATTTCCATAAAGGAGTCCACGTATGGCTGAGGCGATGCAATCCATACCGTAGCAAGTCAGAAATGAGAATGACGGAAATTTCCTGCCAGCCGATGGACCAGTGATGAGGCCACCACTCGTGAATTGGCAAGTCGAGCCCGGACCACCATCGCAAAACAAATAGCGCACTCAACCAGGTCAGTACTTGAGGCAGAATCGTCTGAATGAAGATAACATAGGTGCCATCGAGTTTCCAATCCTGCCATTTTGGTTTCCATTCTGATTGAAAAGGAATGAACCACTCCGCCCATATGATCAATGCCAAACACGCCCAAACGGGCAGGATGGTGGCCAAGAGGAAATTCCCGTCGGACGTCTGCAATTGAAAAAACAATACCGTTGCGAGCGTCATCGCCAGCGGGTAGATCCCCCAGCGCACGACATTTTGAAATGTGACCAGGAAGGACTTCATGGCATCAGTAAGTGCTGATGATTCTCCAAATGTTGGACAAAGCTTGCTCCGAAACGTGTGATGGGTGCACCATCCATTAGATCATGATCAAACCGAAGCGAAACACAGAGGATGTCCTTGATCCCGTCCGCATCATTGCGTTGAAATGTGGCCCCGGTGGCAATGCTAATGGCATGAGGCCCAATGGGCACGGGCCACCAGCGTCGCTCGCGCATCATCATTCCAAGTGTAGACAAAGCGACCGTTCCCAAAGCGGCTTTGTATTTATTCGGGTCTTTCAATGCACGTTTCATGATCCAAAGGCGCAATGATCGCGGCAATCCTTCCAAACGAGTGGTTGGCTTGGCCTTTTTGGCAGCTTCCAAATCATGGGACTTAGCGAGGCTCAAGTCAGCCACAATCTCTTCGTAGGTTTTCCGCTGGGCGCCCCGGAGAATATAGGGGTAGGGAACGGAACCTCCACCAGGCAAGTCTTTTTCTACCATGGTGGCGACATCGACATCTTCAAATACAACCAACTCTTTTCCAGAAGGAATGCCTTGCAAGGGGAGGTGCTCAGCCAGGGCGCGTCCCAAAGCCCAGATGGTATGGGCTACGAGAGAATGGGAATCAAGTCCTGCTTGCTTGCGGTTGTTCAAGGCTACGAGCACATCCGTAACATCCACTTCAGTCATCCCATGTGCGAAGTTCTTTCCATGCGCCAAATCAAGGAAATCCTTAACGGCTTGCCGGGCCTTCGGGATGGGTTTGCGGTCGGAGATGGTGAAATTCATGACGACTTTCGAGGTTTGAAAACACAAGGTAAAGGAACTCCAGGTTGCAATGTGACCAGTGCAGACAAGGATGGGTTCCGTGGCCCATTTAGTTCGATATCCAATGCATTCAACAAACGAGCGAGCACACACTGCATTTCCATCATCGCATAATGTGAACCGATGCACATGCGTTGCCCTCCCCCAAAAGGGAAGTAGGCAAATTTGGGACGACTCTGAACAGCATCCGGTAAGAAATGATCTGGATTGAAACTGTCGGGATGACTCCAACTTTTGGTGTGTCTGTGTATGCCCACAAGTGGCATGGTCACAGATGTATCTGAAGGCAAAAGGAATTCACCGAGTTGAATCGCGTCAAGCGTGCGCCTTCCAAAAGTCCAAACGGGAGGGAACAAACGCATGCCCTCTTGCAATACTCTTCCCGTGACATCGAGCTGACGAAATACTTCCATGGGCCATGGGCCATTGGGAAACGACTTCACTTCTTCTCGAATCCGATCGATCCACGCTGGATTAAGGGCCAAGCAGTGCAGGGTCCAGGTGAGTGCGCTCGCAGTCGTTTCATGCCCAGCAATCACCAAGGTCATGACTTCATCAATCAGTTCTTGGTCCGAAAGACCGTCGCCGCTTTCTTCATCTCGAGCCGACATCAACATGGCCAAGAGATCGGACGCTTCATGTTTGGACTGTCTTCTGGCGTGGACAATGCGTCCAATGGTTTCCTTGAGTGCCGCAATCGCTTGTTCACCGCGCTGTTTTCTACGCGGGTTTCCAAATTTGAGCAAGGAACCGGATCGAAACCGTTGAGCGGATAGATGGTCCCATGCGTCAGACAGGTGCAAGTGAAACGCGTCCATGGCATCGTCCCATTGCGTGTCAATAATGGAGCGCGTTAAAATCCGCAGTGTCAACTGGCTCATTTCCTTGTGCAATTCTGTGGGACTTGGGGCGGACTGCAATTTTGAATCAATCCACTCATCCGTTGTAGATTGAATGCCTTGAATTAACCCATTCAATTGTTCTCGTTTGAAGCCAGGTTGCAGCGTACGTCGGTTTTTGCGCCAATGTTCTCCTTCGGAAGTAATCAAGCCTTCACCCAACAATTCGCGCAGAAACGCGTACGATTTTCTCCGAGAATAGGAATTCATACTTCCTACAAGCACCTCATGCACCAAGTTGGGATCGTTGATCACATGAATCGTTCGGCCAAAAATTTTGAACGAATACAGCGGACCCATGATAGCGCTATTTCGCTGGAAGAATAACACTGGATTCTTGCGGAACACCCAAGCGTGTCCTAGCAATGGCCAGCCTCCAGGGGCTTCCTCGATGGGCTTCTTTGATGTCAAGGCGGTTTGTTTCTGTGAAGAATGACTGAAATCACAGTCTCAATCATTTCTTCTGTTCGGTAATTTAAATAAAAACCGTGTGTCCTGGAGGTGATCTTTAAACATCAGGAACAAAAAAGCCCAGAATGAACTGGGCTTCTTATGCGTAAATACGCACTTTGCGGAGGCTGAGGGATTCGAACCCCCGGTACCTTGCGGTACGCCGGTTTTCAAGACCGGTGCGATCGACCAACTCTGCCAAACCTCCAAACAGGATGCGAATTTAGATAATTTTTTCCTTTCCCGTATGTTTGGGGTCACATATATATTGTTCCGAACGAATCAAACGTAAAAGTGGGAAAATTGATCAGTGGTATTCAGCAAGTTGGCATAGGAGTCCCCGATGTACATCGGGCTTGGTCGTGGTATAGGAAGGCTTTTGGTATCGATGTCAGAATGTTTGAAGAAAAGGCTGAGGCTGCTTTGATGAAATCGTATACCGGAAATGAGGTGCAAACAAGACATGCTGCTTTGGCACTGCACATGGCAGGAGGTGGTGGGCTCGAAATATGGCAATTCACAAGTAGAAAGCCTCAGCCGGCTTCGTTTATCCCAAAACTGGGAGATACGGGGGTCTTTGTATTGAAGGTGAAGTGTCAGGATGCCAAGGAGATGCTGGAAATGCAGAAGGCGCGGGGGCTAGATGTAAAGGGACAAGTGAAGCAGCGCAGTGATGGCTCTTCACACTATTACATGAATGACCCGCATGGATTTTGGTTTGAAGTGGTCGAAAGCAATGAGTGGTTCGGTCCCACAAACTTTGGGGGCGGAGTAGGGGGAGCCGTGCTCGGCGTCAGCGATATCGATCGGGCAATCAAATTGTACGGAGGTGTGTTGGGATACGACCGGGTTGTCCAAGACGACACCAAGATCTTTGAGCAATGGAGCGATTTACCAGGAGGCTCTGAACGGTATCGCAGGGTGATTTTAAAACGATCAAAACCTGCAAAGGGCCCATTTAGTGAATTGCTCGGTTCGGGAGAATTGGAATTGGTTCAAGCTTTAGATCGTGAGCCAAAAGCGATTTATTCGGATCGGTTTTGGGGTGATCTCGGGTTCATTCACCTTTGCTTTGATGTGCGGAACATGAAAGACTTAGAGGTGGAGCTGACAGCTGCGGGGTATCCCTTTACGGTGGATAGCAGCAATAGCTTTGACATGGGTGAAGCAAGTGGTCAATTCAGTTATATCGAGGATCCGGATGGAACATTGATAGAATTTGTAGAAACCCATAAGATTCCAATCGTTAAGAAAATCGGATGGTTCGTCGATGTTCGAAAACGCGCCCAGGAAAAGCCTTTGCCCAAATGGATGTTGCGCTTGTTAGCGATCAATCGCATAAAAGATTGAGAGAATGTCCTTGTAACACGCTATGCCACTGCCTCACTTAACGCAGCAGACTTTGTAAACTAGCTAAAAACAAGCGTTCCATATCTGATTGGCTTAAATATCCAGCGCCCAATACACGAGTGAATTCATCCTCTAGGCGAACAACCCGATTTTCGTCAAATGCGGACATAAGATCATTGATCTTGATGGATTTTAAATCTTCGATGGTGCCGTCTTGTCGGAAAGCCGTTAGCGTTATTTCAGCATTCACTTTCAATGAAGCTTCGCGTTGCTTGTTCATGACGACAAGTGTGCCGCTTGAACGTCCTTTTAACGCGATCTCGCATTGAATGTATGTGTCTGAAGGATTTCGTTTGATTGCTTTTTTCAAGCTGGCCTTTGGAAAGCCATCCATACGACTTGGATGAACTGTCATGGACAATGCGCCAGGATACATAATGTGAACGTCTTCATACCCATAAACGTCAATCAAAGCGGCTGTCAACGTTTCACATATCGATTCCACGTAGCGGGAATTCAATGTTTCCCGTGTGGTTTCTGGAACCCATTCACCACGTACATAGTTGCCTTTAGCTCGGCCAGCTCCGTCATACTTTGGGAGTTCTTGTCTTAGTGATGGAGCGACATCGAACGTAAAGTCAAATAGCACGGCAGACTGTGACTGCATTTGCGTGCAAACGAGTATAGATAAAACGAGCGCGGCGGGTCGGAGTAAATAATGCATGGATGCACGAAGCTACAGGAAAATTCAAACGTTATGAAATCACTTACAGCCCCCTCCATTGAATGATAATTAATATTATGTTAAATAGAATAGAGAGACATAAAAAAAGGAGCGATGAGCTCCCTTTTCTATTGCCGTGAAGAATACCAATGTCTATTTGAGTAAACCAGTCATCTTCAACATCAAATCATCTTGTCCGGTACGTGCGTAAATATCACGCAATGAACGTATCGTATCTAAGTCTTCTGGATTCGCTGCATGAGCGGCTTCCAAATAAGGTCGGCCAGATAAAAATTTTCCTTTGGCAATCTCTTCAATAGATAGTTGTTCCGCTGTTTCAGCTTTGGACATTCGGGGTTTCCACATATCGTTCGCTGCGTTGATCCCTTCTACAGCCTGATTGAAGTACATCGCGCCCAAGTTGTAATTGGCATCAAAGTAATCTCCTTTGATGGAAATTGCCTTTAAATAAGCCTCAGCAGCCATTTCGGTTTTGTCGAGGTTGTCATAGACACTTCCCAGGCTAAACCATAGGATTTCATTATTGGGATCGCCTTCAGCAGCCAATTTCAAATTGTTCTCTGCTCGCTCGTAATCTTCGGCCTCCAAATAGATGTTGAGTTCCTCAATGATCAAGCTTTGCTCCCGTGGAAACTGCACACGTGCAGCTTGCAACTCTTTAAGAGCATCCTCGGTACGCCCGGCTTCACGTAAAATATTCGCAGCAAATAAATAGACATTTGGGACTTGATATCCGCTCGCGCCACACGTCTTATACCGTGCTACAGCGATGTCAATTTCATTCGATTTCTCATAGCATAGTGCTGCATTGAATATGGCCATGGTGTCAAGGACATCAAACATTCCGGCCACTTCTGCACTCAAGTCAAACTTGCGTGCCGCAGGTCCAAATGACTCAAGAGAGTAATCTGAAATGCCTTGATTGCCAGCTGTGGTTTGAACCAACCCGAGACCGATGATGATTTCGCGTTTGTACGATTCTTTCACATCAAGCTCTTGCGCCTTTTTATATGAATCGCGTGCAGTCCAAAGCGCTTGAGGATAGGCCAATGACAACGCACTGTCTTGCGCAATATTCAAGTAGATCTCTCCGCGATAGCGCCACGTTTTGTCTTTAAGAGCAGCCTTCTCGATGGTGATGGCTTCATCAATATAGCTCGCAGCGGATGCGAAATCACCGGTTTTGTTGGCATTAAAAGCAGACACGACCTGCTTTTGACCTAGCATGGTGCCGGCTGAGAGTAGAAATAAAAAAGTGATTACGTTCTTCATGAATCGAATGATTTTGCTTGCAGGCTTTGGTAATGTTTGAATGGGTAATCCAAAACAATGCCAAAGTTTATTTAATCTTCAGTTGTTTCTGGTGGAGCTTGATTTTCAGCTGACGCATCTGGAACAGTCCCATCAGCGCCTTCATCCAATCCTTCTTCTTCTTCTTCTTCTTCTTCGCTCTTGGGCACACGACATACAGAAGCGATCTGGTCATTTCCTCTGAGTGAAATCAGTCGAACACCTTGGGTTGCGCGCCCCATGACACGCAATTCTTCGACCCCTGTTCGAATCGTGATTCCAGACTTGTTGATGATCATCAAGTCCTCCTCATCGGTAACGTTCAGGATGCTGATCAATTCACCGGTCTTTTCAGTGACACTGATGGTTTTCACGCCCTTCCCTCCTCGGTTGGTGATGCGGTAGTCTTCAACTGCTGATCGTTTTCCATATCCTTTTGAGGAAACTACCAAGATGTCTGAATCGGCAGACCGCACACAAACCATTCCGATGACCTCATCATTAGGTCCTCCCAAAGTCACTCCTTTGACACCCATTGCGGTTCTTCCAACGGCTCTGGTCTTGCTTTCGTGGAAACGTATGGCCTTACCAGATTTTAATCCAATGATAATCTCATTGTCTCCATTGGTCAATCGCGCAGTCAGCAACTCATCACCTTCTCGAATGGTAATGGCGTTAATTCCATTGGTCCGAGGACGAGAATAGGCTTCCAAAGTGGTCTTTTTGATCAATCCTTGACGCGTTGCCAAAACAACAAAGTTGTCCTTCACGTATTCAGGATCCTTCAAATTAGATACCGGAATGTAGGCAAGTACTTTGTCATCTGACTCGATGTGAATCAAATTTTGGATGGCACGGCCCTTCGATACTTTCGACCCCTCAGGAACCTCATAGATTCGCATCCAGAAGCATTTTCCATTGGCCGTGAAGATCAATAACCAATTGTGATTCGTTGCTGTAAATATGTGCTCGACGAAGTCCGCATCCCGGGTCGTAGCACCTTTAGAACCTACGCCTCCCCTGCTTTGGGATCGGTAATCCGAGAGGCGTGTTCGCTTGATGTATCCTGCATGGCTGATGCTGATGACGACTTGTTCATCGGCAATTAAGTCCTCCATGCTCACATCGGCACTGCTGAATTCAATGAGGCTTCTACGGTCATCACCAAAGCGTTCCTTGATATCGATCAACTCGGCGGTGATGATCTCCATGCGACGTTCAAAACGTGCAAGAATATCCTCGAGATCGGCAATGGTAGCCATCAACTCGTCAAACTCTGCGCGTAATTTATCTCGCTCGAGCCCGGTGAGTTTCTGCAAACGCATGTCCAAAATGGCTCTCGCTTGCAACTCTGACAATTCAAATCGCTGCATCAGCCCGTTTCGAGCTTCTTCGGGATTCGCACTGGCGCGAATGAGCTTAATGACCTCATCGAGGTTTTCAAGAGCAATAATAAGGCCTTGCAAAATGTGCGCCCGCTCCTGTGCTTTACGCAACTCAAACTGTGTTCGACGTGTGACCACGTCGTGACGGTGATCAACGAAGTTTGAAATAAGCCCTTTCAAATTCAATAGCTGCGGTCGCCCGTGTACCAAACAGATGTTATTGACTGAAAATGAGCTTTGTAGCGCGGTGTATTTGTAGAGCTTATTTAAGACCACAGTCGCCATAGCGTCACGTTTGATCTCATAAACCACCCGCATGCCCTTTCGATCCGACTCATCTCGGATTTCAGAGATACCCTCGATGCGTTTGTCGTTGACCAATTCGGCCGTTTTGCGGACCATTTCTGCTTTGTTGACCATGTAAGGGATTTCCTCTACGATGATCACTTCGCGCCCAGACTTGGTTTCCTCGATGCGGGCCTTGCCGCGAACAACAATGCGCCCTCGTCCTGTATGGAATGCCTCATTCA
>Ga0206130_10005265_pt1 | contig 15397 bp, 36 predicted proteins | sample Helgoland_Spring_9_FD_148637 | JGI IMG/M metagenome (GOLD analysis project Ga0206130, IMG submission 148637) | Pelagic subsurface seawater microbial communities from Kabeltonne, Helgoland, North Sea - Helgoland_Spring_Bloom_20160512_1 | ecosystem: Environmental > Aquatic > Marine > Epipelagic ... | reverse complement strand
TAACCTTTATTTTAATTTTAAATGCTTGGCTTCGCGCCTCATTTACCCCGTAAATATACGAACCCTATCTCGGGAAGCCACATATTTTTGCATATGTTTTTAAAAGCCCTCAAAAAGGTCTCCTCTCATCATATAATAATATCTAAATACGTATATACCAGTATTATGGTGCTATAGTTAATTCGAAGTTACCAGTTGAGCGAATAGCGTAAGAATTAGGTGGAATTGGTTGTAGTGGAGTAAATTCAAAAGCCCCTCCAATTGAGCCAGAGTCAGGCATTTCAATTCCCCATTTTGTAGATTCAGTTACTAATGATGAAGAGTTGATTGAGTTGAGGAAGCCACCGAATGATCCAGTTATTGTAGTGTTTGTTCCACCACTTAATCCACCGGCTTGATCGACCGCGATTTCACTACCGTCAAGAACTAAATATGATGATCCTCTTAAGGGGTAATTGCCGTCTCTATTTTGTAATTCGAATGTGTAAGTGGTTCCTGCAAGAAGTTCTTGTCCTGGTGTTCCTACTCCATTCATTGATCCTGAAGAATATGTTGCCATGCTGAAATTTTGTTATAAATATATGCTAGTTGTGGGTTCCATTTATAATAGCCGAAGAGCTTAAGCCTTCATAGCGAGGTAAGTAGATAATTTCACCTATATACTCACTTCCTATGATAGGTTTATCCTTATAGTCATCACCAATTATCATATATGTGGGGGCATGCGCCTTAATTAAGTCTCGAAGCATATCATCGCTATGAAAAGCGTAAACTTCATCAACCCACCTTATCGCGTGAAGAAATTCCATACGATTTTTTAAGGTATTAATTGGTCGCGAAGGACCTTTCTTTTCCTTAATTCTCTCATCCGTATCAACTCCAACTACTATCTTCCAACTGAAGCTCCTAAATTCATCACATGCTATCTCATGCGCTTTTTGGAAGAGTTTAATGTGCCCCATATGAAGCACATCAAACGTTCCATTTATCCAAATAACTTCATTACGATGCATATGATAATGCTACTTCAAATAGCTCTTTATTAATCTTCATATCTTGTTTGAAGTTTTTAATTTCACGTGCTTTACGTGCTTTATTACCTGCTCGGTAATCGAAATCACCTGTAATGATTTTTTCTTGAACTACATTAAATACTGACCAAAGATCATTACCTCGGTCTTCTTTACGCACTGGATTAACAAGCTCTTTCAAATCAATTTGAATTCTATTCATTTCCTTTTCTGAAAACCTTGTATTAATTGCTGCTCGCGCAAAATCAAGAATTTCTTCTTCTGCCATTTCTTTGGCTTTCATGATATTCATTGACTCTACTGTTAGTGGTAGCTTTTCAACCATCTCTTTAATCATATCTTGTAGATCTTCAAATGAATAACCCATATGACGCATTTTAACTGCTTCAAACTGCGTATCTGCAATTACCAAACCATTTGAGCAAATCAAACGAAATAAACCTGCTTGAAATTGAAATGCATTTTTTCCATCATGCGAGTTAGTCATTAGGATTTGTGGAAAAACTGTATCACCATCATCTCCATTAATAACAACTTCTTCATTACGGAATGTAATAAGGTGTTTTTGGAAACCTTTTGTTGAGTTCTTACGAGCTTTAACTTCGGTTGCTTGAATTGGCTTCCATCCTAGAAGCTCCATATCATCAATTACCCTTTCGGTTGGAATGTGTGTGTAGTGCTTAGAAACTTCACTACTTGGCTCACTTGCGAATACTGATGGAGCTATGCTCGCAATATTCTTCTTTGTTAAATACTTTGCATCTTGCAAATCACTGGAATTCATCATAACTTTTATTTATTTAAATTATTAAAACGTGTTCTATTGGCTTCATGCCTCATTTACCCCGTAAATATACGAACGCTTCCTCGCTACTCCAAGTACTTCACCGGAAGCCTTCAAAAGCTTTTAAAGTGCTAAGGTAAATACCACAATCATTATAATAATGTAGATGGCATTTGTAATGTCTATTTTTTTTCTCATGTTGATAGATACAAATAACTTTTATAATAACCACTATTTTCATATGACCCAATTATTAAGTAGTCTATATAAGTATATATTTCATCGATGTCAAAAATTTTTTTTATTATATGTTTGCGCATATATGAATTTTGAATCCCGTTATCCTATATGGACTTGCATATAATATATTTGTATATACAATCGATGGGGTAGTCTCGTTTACGATCTATAAAAACCGCTACACCTTTTTCCCCGCATATCCACGCGCGATGGACGGCGGCGCACCGTGGGTATTTATTACGTACGTACGCCGTACGCCGCATGACCTATTATAGTTATTATATTATATCCAGTCAGTCATTATGTTATATTACTTATGTTGTACTATATAGTAAGGTACCCACCACGGTAGGTTATGTCACCGCGGGAGTACCAATTACGATTGCCGTCGCAACCTTATTTATTATAATAACGTACTAGTACTTATGATACTTGGTACGCACCCTCTACTACACGCCTATAACCATCATACTGATAATTACCATTGTCAATCACCACGCCATCCTTAATCGCCAATGCGTGTTTATTCACTGCTAGTATGTAATTACCTTTATTAAACCGCTGTGCAAACGCTTTAACTGTATATGCTACTGGCTTGTGCTTATATTTTGGATTAACCATGTCACCACCTTGCTTTGGACCATGTCCTAGCAATTTTAACGTTCTAGTAATGCCATCATTAAATAGACTCAATTGGCCCACCTCATCAAACGTCATTTCCTTAACGTTGTCCAAAGTAGACATAAACTGTTTTGTACCTTCACCTTTCTTACGTTTGAAAGTGTCGGAAACATATTTGTGTGCTTGGGAATAATTCACGTCACAAGCATTCGCAATGGCTCTCACCACGCAATCATTACTCTCGCCTTTAGCTGTTTGATCAGAACCACTAACTGCATAACCACTTTTAAAATTCTTTAACATAACCTTTATTTTTAATTAATAACCTTTATTCGATGGACTTATCTCATCATTTACCCCGTAAATATACGAACAAAGACTCGGGTATCCAAGCCTTTTGGCGGGAGTCTTTAATTAAACCCAACCAATTGATTTACCATAAAATGTGGTAAGTGAGCAGGTGAGCAAACCTGGACGTGGGTGATTGAGCTTATCGTCACGACGCTCACCGTAAATATTCTTACCAGTGAAATTACCATATCGACTGTAGCTCTCCTGGTAGTACACTTTATCACCATCAACATCAACCTTCAAACACAGACATGAGCCCGTATTACTGTTGTTATCGCTAAATAACTTGCCCTCATACTCCATGATGTCCTTAACATCCCCTTCACTTAATTGTCTTACACTATACATAACCTTTATTTTTTTAATTTAACTTGCGTTCCCGCCTCATTTACCCCGTAAATATACGAAGGCTCCCTCGGGGAACCACATATCTTCGCCGGTGCCTTAAAGAAATAGTTATGAATATTCGCGAACCGCGCGTTTCCGTTATGTTCACAAGTATATACTCGTTACCTAGTGGTAAGGTTGGATGCGCGGGCAAGAGGGGTTAACGGCAGTGCCACTTTAGTCCATATACCCTTATCAACGTTTGTTACATACGCTTAATCTCATCCATCCACGTGTCATATTTAGCCATTTGTTGGTCATACTTACGCTTAGAACGCGCTCGTGAACGCTCCTCTAACCACGTCCACCCAAATGCAAATAGGAATATTGCAGGAACACCTATTAAAGCAATTATTATCTCATTATCCATATAATGTTGATTTTAATTATTAGTACTCATTTGAATCATCTCCCACGTCGTTATACTCTCCACCGCGACGATTTAATTTATCTCCACCGCTGCTGGAATCCCATTCATTCTCATCTCTATCCACCCATTCGTCATTTCTCTGCTTTGGGTTTTGAGCAAACATCTTCAGTCGTTTAATTTCATTTATGTAATCAAAACGCTCTTGCAGTGTCATTTTACTCATCAATTCTTTATCTAATTCTACTCCCATTAAAATATAAGTTTAATTACTAACCCACCTAAAATCATTCCAACAACACAACCACCAGCTATTGTAATAAACCAAAAGAATGCTTCCTCATTTTTCTTACGCTTAGGGCTATCATAGTAAGGATGCTCATCATATTTACTTTTTACATCATCATATTTTCCATCTTCCAACTCACACCAATTCCACTTTTTACGATTGTATTTTCTACCTGTTTTATTTTCCATTTGAAGTTATATTATTGGTCTATATTAAAATATTCATCTACATTGTTTGGTTGAAAACCAGCCCCTAAAGCTAATTGCTTACATATTTGGTAAAATTCACCAATTGTTAAATCGCTATGATCTCTTTTTATCACAACCTCTTCATCCCAATGTTTAAAACTTAATGTTGATTCTTGATTTACTATCATATTATATAATTTACATTTCACGTTTATCCCCATGTATTACTTTTACAGTTGGGAATCTTAAACTAATACCACCTTTATCATTTTTGGTTTCCTCAAAATATTGAACCGTAATTACTTTACCTAAAATTGATCCATCCATATACTCCAAACGCTGCTCTTGGGTAAATCCACTACCTACCTTCACAATATGTCCTTTATGTTCAATCCAAACCTGAGCCAACATCGTCATCGACTCAGACTTACCATCTCTAACTACCTCATGTGTATCATTATCCCACCCTAACACTTCATACTCAGCATCATGGAATTTCTTTACCTTAACCAAGTTTTTAGTACGCTTACCTTCATAACCACAATTCTTACGTAACATTAAACCTTCCCAATTATCTTTACATTCAATATTTCTCCAATATTCAAAATGATCCTCACCTGTAATTAATGTTTGATCTGTAAAACGTAAAATATCACATTTACTTTCTATCATTGGCTTATCTAAATTATTTCTAACCCAAGACCTACATTTAAGCAAACGTGTTTTTAATGGCTCTGTACCTTTACCACTATCAAATTCATCATTTCTCAACATATCAAATACCATATATGCTGGGTTTTTAATTTGATGATCTTTACGTCTCAATTGCTTCATTACACCTTGAAAATCTTCATTACCATCTTCATCAACTAAACAAATCTCACCATCAAATGTAGTACTAATAATACCAGTATCTTCAATAGCTTCTTTAACTTTATTTAATGTGGTAAATTCTTTACCTGTTCTACTAAATAATGAGCAATTACCCTCACTATCAACTCTAGCTATACATCTAACTCCATCTAATTTTCTAGAAACATACCATTCATCACTCCATTCACATTTACCTTTATACTCTTGAGCCAACACTACGTTAAACTCAGGAATAAGACCTGGTACTGCTTTATTAATAACTTTAGCTCCAGCCCTAATACCTAAATCTTTATCAATAATTTTATAAACATTATGTCCATAAGCAGTAGCCATTTCAAACCCATTTACTTGATGAATTGCATCATGTCCTGTGTAAACTCTATTAGTTAGGTCATTTAACAAACTAAAAACATCCTTATGTGTGTTATATTTGAATTTCCCTTTATTTTTCTTACACGTTTTACTGGTGACATAGTATTGTTTGTAGGGGTTATATGTCGCTTCAAGTACATCATGAATAAACGCAGAACTACGCTTAATAATGTCTATTTTGTCCGTAGCACTGCTCGTACTTCGCATTTCATTTATAAAATCTTCTAATTCAGTCATAACCATTATCTTTCTAATATTACAAATGAACCAAAATACTTATCAAATACTTCAATTAGATTCTCATAATCACCTGAAGTCATTTCATCACTTATCTTACTAAAATCTAATTTGAGTTGGTTGGCAAAGTTTTTAGCAAAGCCTAGTAATGCAAACGCATTACCATCGGGACCTGTCAAGTCAATTATCATTGGAGTTGACGGTTTTAAATCTTGTTTTTTTCTAATCATAACCTTTATTTTTTTAATTATTAATTCGGCTTCGCGCCTCATTTATACGTAAATATACGAACCCTCTCTTGCTTCTCCAAGCAATTCACCGGGAGTTTCAAATTTGTCTATCAGGATGCCAATTATAATCATCACCACCCTTATGTTTAGGTTTACGTTTATAATCTTTTTTACTCTTATGAATATTACCTCGCATAGCCTGCCAAATTTCTTGTTGAGTGAGTGTTACTTTCTCTAATTTTTTATTTTTATCCTTTTCAGTACTCATCACTAATTTTTAAAACATCATCTCCATTATAACTAATATATCCATACCATCCATTCAATATGTGTCCAAACCCAAAATAATTATGAGGTGCATTATCAATATTACAATCAAATATTTGTTTATTAATGTGAAATCTTACTTTATTAACTTTCCACTTTTCATAATTTTCATACATTATATCTAATGTTTCTTGATTACTTACATAAATAATAACTTCATCATATTCCTCCTCAACACTACCATTATAAATTATAGTATTATCATAATACAACTCATTCAATAGTTGTTTTTCATAAGGCTTTATATCTGTTTTTATAAAATTAACTCTACTATTATGTGATGTTTTATGAAAATCAGCTTCATAAAAAGCCCAGGCTAACTTATTAATTGGTAAATATTTTAAATCAAAAGTACACTCATCATCATCTTTCCAAATAGTACTATACTTTTCTTCAATCCTACATCTTTCTTCCTCAATTAATCGCTCTGATTCATTATCATAACCATCAAATTGTCTGTGTGAGAAACTACCTTGACTAGCATAATTGTATTTATATAATTCTCTAGGTAAAAACATTACTTTACCCCTAGCTTCAATATGTCTCCAAATATTAAGATCATTTTGAAAATAATCTAATTTACCATCATAATCAAAATGTGGTATTACATTTCTCCAAGCTCGGCCATAAGTCATAATAAAATTACTCTGCGCCTCTAAATTAGGAGCAGTCCACTCAAACAACTCAACACCATTTTTATTTTTTAAAGCACCACAACATATCCCAATCAATGAAGGATCTTCCATAAAATGTTTAGCGTAAACTTCAAGTATATTAGGGTACATTGTGTCATCACTATCCATCTGGAAGATAACATTACCACTAGCACCATAATTAGGATTATAAAATAATTCTTTTTTTCTAGACTGAGTGTAATAAACTACCCTATGGTCATTTTTAGCTATCTCTTTTAAACGCTCTTCAGCATTTTTATCGGGAGAAAAATCATCAGTTACAACCCATTCCCAATATTTGTAAGTTTGAGCTTTTAAACCTTCATAAATATGGTCTACCCAATCACTTCGTTTATAGAATGATGTATTAACCGTAAAATTAATTCTTTCTCCCTTCATATTTAAAATGGTAATTCTTCTTGTTTTTGTTTACTAATAGGTTCAGAATGGTCTTCTAATTTTCTATAATTAAAAGAAGCAAAAGGTTGTTCACCTAATTCTAATATACCAACTCCACCACCATATTTACTATCAATTTCTTTCTTCATTTGATGAGCTCGTTTACGAGCCATATAATCATTTTCAGCATAAACATACATATCCATCTTTACAACGTATCTTTTTTCTTCTTTACCCATCATTACTTTTTTTTAAATGTATTATATAAATTATACAAATATAAACCTAAAGCTGCAGGCCAAACTAATATACAAACAGCTCTTTCTATATTTGAAAATTGATTCTTAGTCCCAAATAGCAACCAGTCCCACAATGAAGTGAGAGCTGATCCTATTACTATGTAAATTAAAATATACATTATGCTGTCATGTTTATCGGCTCATCAAATAACCAGTTAACTTTATTTTTACTGTTCAAGTTGAAGAACAATTTATTTCCACTACCACCTCGACGGTTTTTACTGAAATGGAAAAAACGCTGACCATCACCGTCAAATTTTAAATGACCCATTGCTGTTGTCATATGCTTAATCTTATTTGACCCAACAAACGTTCCACCTTTAGTAACTTGTTGAATGATCAAAAACGTGCTATTAATTTTATCATCATTATTTGCTTGGTTATGCTCATCAAGCAACTGCAAAATTCGGTTGGTATTTGACTTACCAGTACCACCAAAATAATCAACATAATTATCTGAAATCTCAGCAAGCGAATCAATTAATACACAATCATAACCCTCTTTAAGTGCAGTTCGAAGAACAACATCAGGATTAACTTCACTATAATCACCCATAAACAAGATATCTAAATCTCCAAATTTTGGGAATCGCTTAACATAACCAACCATGTCAATAGCATTCATTTCACCTGAAATGAACAAACATTTTTTACCTTTCTGATTAAGATCAGCAAGAACATCTAACAATACTGTTGTTTTACCAACACCTGGATCACCAGTAACTACAACATTTGTACCAGGCATTACTCCACCTTCCATACTGAAGAATGGATCAACCTTTGTACCTGTTTTCATTGGCTCAAACAATTTCTTGTTGAATTCCATATTATCCATTTTAACTGTTTTAACAACAACACTTTGTGTTGGGTTGTTAACAACTTTCTTACTCGGACGACCTCTTTTAACTTTATTTACCATAACCTTTATTTAATTAATTTAACATTTCTGGGCTCTCACCTCATTTACCCCGTAAATATACGAACGCTTCCTCGCTTCTCCACATATTTTGCGCATTATTTTTAACTTAATGTGGAATTCTTTAACATTTGGTTGAGATGAGCTGTGTTTCTAGCAGTTGAACACATTCTAATCACTTCAGCAACTTTATCAGTTGATAACCAACCTGCAACTTGATCACCATTACCTAAAACAACATCCTTATTGTTACCTGTAATCATAATCTCAGCAGATGTGGCTTCCCAAAATTCACCCTTCATAGATTCATCAAACGAACCATCATTTTTCCTGCTACAGTAGTTACCTACACCCCATTGAACTGATATACCAAACCCGTTTTCAAAGGTCATATTAAACCCTTTATTAAATGTACTAACAAATTTACTCATAACCTTTATTTTTTAATTATTAATTCTAAATTATTATCTTCAAATTTGATACCAACAACTTCATGTCCATTATCAACTTCTACTTTTTTGATGAACTTATTCAAATCAAACGATCTAAACATGATACCACTTAATGCTTCCCCATCGAAACCATCTTTCCAGAATATCTTTTCTTCAAACTTTTCCATTTTTATTTTTATTTTGGGCTCGCACCCCATTTACCTTGTAAATATACGAAGGGGATCTGGCTAAGCCAAATCCCCTCGCATGAGTCTTTAATAAATTTACTGTTTGTCTTTTGTGGGTTTAGTAATTGGTTTAGGAGCTGTAAACGAAGGTGGGGTTACTACAGGTTTTGTAGGTCTTGGCTTTGGATTTACAGGTCTTATAATTACTGGAGGTGTATTATAATAATTGTAGTTGTAAGGATATCTATTAATCCCATTATCATAATAATAGTTGTTATAAACTTTTGGTCTTAATGAATTGACATCAATAAGAATTGTATCACCCTGAGGAGTGACACCTAATACTTTAACAAAATTATACTCTGTTGAAGGTTGGTAAGAAGCACAACTTATTATAGATAAGAGTACTAATACTACTAAAGATTCTTTCATACATTTTATACTAGCGGAGTTCCTAGCATTATTTTTTCATGCTTTGTACCAGCAATGCTCCTTGTATATGAACCATCATCGTTCATAATAATATCTTTACCAGCCAATGCTTTCTCAATAGTAGCTTGGTCAGTTACCTGAGGTACACCTGCTTTAAGTAAGATATCTTTTATTTTTCCTGATACTTCAACATAAAAACCTGGTTTTTTTAACCTATCTATTTTATGTGTAATAACAGCTCTTTTAGCTTCACGAGAACCATCATGGCCTGTAGCAACGAACTTTTCACCAGCAGCTTTACGTTTAGATACGTTAACTGCATCAATATCTCCATCATCATCTAAATCAATCACTTCATACTCAGCACCTCTGCCTGTTTCTTTATCTACGTCACCAACACTTTTAAAATTACTATGACCTCCAATGTAGGCATAAGCAGATTTAATTAACTCTATAATATCATCAGCTTCATCAGAAGCTTCTGTAGAACTTAATTTATCCCAATCCCCTTCTAGCAGGTATTGATTTTTAAAGTATTTTTGTAGATTAAAACTCATATTATTCTCCAGTTACTAAATCTTTAGCACTAATAATTGCTTGTTCTAAACCATCATGTACAGCATCACTACCTATATGATAAAATTTTTCTTTAGCATCTTCCATATAAGCAACAAATTCCATTACTTCATCTGCTGAAGGCATATTCCAAACACCTTCTTTAATTTCTTCTTTATCTTGTTTAGCTTCATAAGCTGCTTTAACACTTTCTAGTGTTGGTAGTGCTTCACCTGTCTTTCTAGTATCATACCCAGGTGAGTTTTCATTTAATAGTGATTTTTCACCAAGAAATTTTTTCAAGTTAAATTTATCCATTTTATTTTATTTTATTTTTATTTTTATTGACCTCTTCCAAATTCAAAAGCAATACCAAACTCTTGGCCTACTTCTTCTAATACATCTGATGGGTCTATTCCTGTATCTCTAATCATTTGAATTATTTCACCTATTACTTGGCCAGATCTTTTATCTGTACCCGCAGCACCAAAGCTTATTTCAGCTAATCTCAATTGCTTTTCATCATACTCCATTTCTTCTCCATCAGCTTTTTTAACTGAGTAAGCATTAAGATCAGACCCAAACATCCTACGTGTTTTAGTAATCTCCATTTCTGGACCACCATTATTCATGGTTACTTTATCACCAACTTTAAATTTAGCTTCGTTAAGATATTCTCTAAAATTATTTAATTCCTTCATCTTATTTAATTGTTTTATTATACATATCGCAAAACACATCAAGTGGCACTCTATGTCCCATTGTTTTAACGCGATGAATTTGAGATTGCATATACTTACCGGCAACATGGTCTTTAAGGTAATCTAACGTTTTACTACCATCAATAACGGTGTCTTTTTCACCCAACACCAAATGAAAGTTATCAGGAACATGCTCTTTTACAAATTTAGGGAAATTAGGCTCAATTCTTCTAGAATGCAAAGCAGGATTAAAAGCAACAACTGGAATTTTATAAAGCGCTCCTAAAACGAATGCAGAATAACCACCCATTGATGAACCTATAATTACATCAGGTTTAAACTCCTCAACTGTGCTAATAAGGAATGGAAATATATCACTCCTTGTATAATCTAACTCAGGTGCATGAACAAATGCTTTAGTTGCTAAGAAATCAACCTTATCACCACCCTGTGGACTTTCTAAACCATGTAAATATAATATTTTTTGTTTCATAACTGTATTGGGCGTGCGCCTCATTTATACCATAAATATACGAATAATTTCTTGCTTCTCCACATATTTTTGCAGAAGTCTTAAATATAAAGCGGCATCCGTGCTTGGTTATGTAACCATGCTATTTCAGCCATATCATCATCAAATTCAAACCCCCAAACTCTAAACATTGACATTTGTCCTCTCCATTTCTGAGTATTGGTAAACCTCATCCCAATAGTAAAATTATCCCCAAGTGTAGTCATTGCTGTAGAACAAGTTCCACTGGCAACTGGACCAGCAGTGTACCCATTCCCACTACCATAATATAATTTACTAGTATTGGTTGAAGAATTCCCAGTCATAACACCATGATGTCTAATACTACTATCACTTCCATTATATTGAAGTCTTGCCGACCAATTCCACCTAAACCCTTGATAGCCCATATAATTCCAAGTTCCACCATCATTCCTACCATCACACAAATATTGATCATCAGTAACATTATTAGTGTTTCCTATATACTCATAAGTAAGTTGCCCGGTAATTGCTGGATCTGAAGTATTTGTAATTCCAGCAGCATTATTAAAATTAAATGTAGCATCCCAAGGCCATGAAGTGTAAGCAGCAGTTTCAGAGGGTGCAGTACCACTAATTGTATTTGCTGATTGATTATGACTATCTACATAAGACGTTAATGTGGTCCCATCCCAACACTCATCCATGTGAAACTCATAATTATGTACAGGTCGTAAATCAATACTTTCAGTACCTGGTCCTTTTATTGGAGGCCAACCACCTTCAGTCCAAAACCAACCACCTACTCTATAAAGCTGTAGTACAATAGTATTCCAATCTGTAGTTGAATCTGGTGTGTTACCTAATGTAGTAAAATATGGAAGCGAGAGTAACCAATCTACATCTAAATGATCACCTTCCCAAAAATTTATTATATTTTCAGGATTTTCTCTTGATAAAATATCATGACAACAAAACACCATTTGTGGATCTCCATCTGGGCTTGTATTTGCTCCAGCACCTAACCCACCTTGATGACTAACCCAAGTCCAATTATTTGGATTAGCAACATCATTAATATCAACACGAGGTGTTTGTGTATACAAACGCAAGCCTGAAAATTGATTTCCATTATGAACCGACATAGGTCTAAAGCCTTCTGCTACTTGAAAAACACTTGCTACACCATGTGACTTCCAATCATTCCATTTTCTCATTTTTGATTATAAATATTGAGCCTACAACTCTTATTCCCAGTCTTCCTCAAGGCGAGGACGAGCTTTCGTAGGCCTCTTCTTTTTATGCGCTTCTTTTGGCGCAACCAAAACCTCACCACAATTATCGCATGTGTATAAGTCGGTTATCATGTTTATACTAAAATCATTTCCCCCACACTTCAAACAGGGGTGGAATGGATCTTCTTCAATCCAATCGCCATAATTAACTTTTGACATTTTCTTCTAGAATTTCTGCTTCTTCAATGGTTTCACACATTAGGAAATGGGTTTGAGATCTAAGAACGTGATCGCACCCAAGGTAATCTCTATAGTCTTGTAAGAGTTGCATGTTTAATTTATTTTGACCTTTAACTTCAAATACGTGGGTTGGTACCTCACGCTTTACAATGTAAGCATTGTCATTTACATATTTTAAGTAATCGGTTATCATCGTATATACGTATTAACTGGATATTATTTGTATAAAAAGCTTTTTAGCTTCTTTTTCCACGTTTTGTTTTATATTCATTTATTGTTGCTTTGCCTTCTTTTTTATTTTTTTCTGCTACAATTTGTCTATAGATTGGACTATTCCATTCACAACCTCTATATTCTCGCTTTTTCATATGCTTCTTCTAATGTTATTCCTTCACTTTCGGGCCTAAACCCAACCATAAATCCTTTTTCATCAACATCTAATTCATCTAGTTTACCATCAAACCAACAATCATCATGGTAGTGAGCCCACCATCCATTTTCTAGTAAATATTTTCTTTTATTTACTTCCATAATACTTGGATACAAATTAAAATTAATGATAGACATAAACTAACAATTGTTTTAGGATTTAAAGTTTCACCGAAAAAATAATTAACACCAACAGCATAAATTATCATCCCAACCCCAAATCCTACAAACCTAGCAGGCCATAATAAACCTTCAAATCCACTAACAGTATATTTAGTTCCCCAAATATAGAAAAATGATAGAATTATACCCGCTGCTGCTACTAACAGTTCATTCTTTCTAAACCAATCTGTTTTAAAAAATTGTCCGTTTAATTGGAAGAATGTTAGCACATGAGCTATACTAAACATGAATATTCCAATTAGCATATCCTTATACAACATAACTTTAAATTTTATTAAATTGAATTCTATGAATTAATTCTTCTAAATGTTGCATTGCTTCGCTATTGTTACGATCTTCTACTAATTGAAGTATTAAATTTAATTTTCGATATAGATTTTCCTTTTCTAGTTTATCCATTTTGTTTATTTTAGTGTTACATTAAAGTAATCTGTTAAAAAGTCACTTGGGTAAGTATAAACCTCACCAGTATAATAACTTTCTTCCAGTTGTCTAGTACCATGTTTAATGCCTGCTTTAGCAGCGGCATAAGCTACTTTTGTACCTAATTCGCCACCAGCAGCTCTACCTAAATGGTCGAATAGTGAAATATATTCACCTGTGTATTGTTTTGTATTTGCCATATTATGAGTTATAAATTTCTTTTTCTAATTCATCTAAATCCACCTCGTAGATATCATCTTCTTCTACCTCCATTTGGTTTAAACGATCTGTTTCTAAATCATCTCTCCAAGCAATTTCTGGAAGTAAACCTGCGTTTTCAATTAATGACCAAATTCTTTCTTTCCATAAATTCATATGAACTCCTTCAATGGTACTTTCATAACCAAATTGCCTAGTAAATTCACCTAAAATATCAACAAACTCACTTGCTAATTCATTTAACTCACCATCAACTGGGAAATTATCACCAAACTTATCAGAACCATTAGTTCCAGTTTCATACATTTCTTTAACTACTAACCACTTGGGGGTTAAAAAACTTTTTTCAATTTTTGCCATAACTTTTATTTTTAATTAATTAATCTTCTATATCTACTGTAATAAACTCTTTAGTAGTGTCTATTTTATCTAAATGGTATTTAACATTATCCATAATCTCCCTCATATCATTTACCATACTCTCTAAATCTGAATTTCTTACACAATTTTTGATTTCATAAATGTAATCATTCACCGTGCTTAATTCATAGGTAACATCTTTTAATTCTGGGACGCAATCCCAACCATCATGTATTGTTTTAATTTTCATACCTTATGATTTTTTAATACACATTAAACATATCCCACCAAGCATAAAGGACATAACACAAAATGCCATTTCATTATCAATACCCTCAAAAGGGATATAATTCTGAACGGCACCATGCATTGTTCCTATACTAAGCATAAATGCACTTACTGCTCCTACTAAATACTTAAAATCAATTTTCTTCAACATAACTTTTATTTTTATTAATAATTGGGTTTGCACCCGTTTTACCCTGTAAATATACGAAGGCTTCCTTGCTTCTCCAAATTTTTATGCGCGAGAATAAGGACCATTATATTGATACATAATTCCTAATGTAGGGTGAGTGATGTTATTACCATGTTCTAATTGGTCTGATAGCACCTTAGACATTGCTAATGCTTTTAATGCAGTAACAAATACAGTACCATTAATAACTTTTGAATTTGACGGATTTAAATTTACTTTTTTCATATAACCTTTATTTTTATTTGTGTTCTATTGGCTTCATGCCTCATTTACCCCGTAAATATACGAAGGCTTCCTTGCTTCTCCAAATTTTACGCGAATATCTTCCAATTACTTTCTTCTTGAGTTGCTGCTATTTCATAAGGATGGTTATTACAATCATAACCCATATTGTAATATCTTTTCATCCATGATGGAGACTGTAAATAATGTTGGTATTCGTGTA
>Ga0206130_10005263_pt1 | contig 15397 bp, 8 predicted proteins | sample Helgoland_Spring_9_FD_148637 | JGI IMG/M metagenome (GOLD analysis project Ga0206130, IMG submission 148637) | Pelagic subsurface seawater microbial communities from Kabeltonne, Helgoland, North Sea - Helgoland_Spring_Bloom_20160512_1 | ecosystem: Environmental > Aquatic > Marine > Epipelagic ... | reverse complement strand
CGCCCAAGCCAACTTCGCCCAAGCCACGCTCCGCTGGTTCAACGCCCACCTCCGCCTCGAACGTTCCCTCAACGCCTGATCAACATGATCCGCACATCCCTCTTCCTCACCACCGCACTGTTGCTTACAGCTTGCGGAGGCTCAGCGCCAGAAAGCGCGCCTGCCACAACCAACGCTGATGCTTCTGCTGAAGCGCGCAAAGTCACCACAATCCAGGCAGAGCCCTCCCCATTCGACCATTTCTTTACCGTGCAAGGCAACGTCGAAACAGACCGCCTCGCCCAGGTCTTCCCCATGACACAAGGCACCGTACTGCGCATCCGCGTAGAGGAGGGCCAAACCGTCCGAAAAGGGCAGGTCTTGATGGACCTCGACAACGAAGCCGTTGCCCGCAACCAAGACGAATTGGACACCCGATTGACGCTCTCAAAGGACGTGCTTGCCAGACAAGAACGCCTGTGGGAACAGGGCATCGGCACCGAGGTGCAGCTGCTCGAAGCCCGCAGCAATGTCAAGGCTTTAGAAGAAAGCATCGCCGCCTTTACTGAGCAGGTAGAATTCGGAAAGGTGACGGCGCCTTTTGCTGGCACCGTCGACCGCATCTTCGCCAAAGAGGGCGGCATGGCCTCCCCCATGCAGCCCGTCGCCCGGGTCATGGACCTAGACGACATGTATGTCCGCGCCAAAGTGAGCGACCACTATGTGGGTAAGGTGCATGCCGGTCAACGCGTGGACATCGCCATGGCTGGACGCGAGACCCGCACCAGCGCCATCTCCAGGGTTGGACGCTACATCGAACCCGCCAACCGCACCTTTGAAATCGTGGTGCCCGTGCCCAAAGGAAGTGAGCTGTTGCCCAATGAATTTGCTGCGCTGCACATCAACGATTTGCACCTCGACAGCGCCATATCCTTGCCATCGAGCCTCATCCTTCAAAACCGGGAAGGGCTTGACTTTGTGTACACCATCGAAGAGGGAAAAGCCGTCCGTCAGCCCGTTGAAATCGGGCCTTCCACCAATGACCGTGTGCTGATCCTGAAGGGCGTTGCGCCGGGCATGACCATCATCAACCGCGGCGCGGGTCAAGTTGTAGAGGGCGAAGCCGTCCAGACCATGCGCTAACCCGCCGTTTTCCAAGCGACACCCAAGCGACCCCATCCCATGGATCCCCAGACACCCAAGGAATTCGGCCTGAGCACCGCCTCGATCAAAAACCGCACCACCGTAGCGGTCTTGATTGTGATCATTTTGATCTCCGGTATCTCGTCCTACATCACCGTCCCAAAGGAAAGCTTCCCAGAAGTCGTCGTTCCCGAGGTATTTATAGGCACCCCCTATCCAGGTAACAGCCCTGGCGACATCGAGAAACTCATCACCCGACCGATTGAGAAAGAACTGAAAGGCATTACGGGCATCGACGAGATCATCTCCACGAGCCAGCAAGGCTACAGCTCCATCGACATCAAGTTCGACTTCTCCGTGACACCAGAAGTGGCGCTGCGAAAAGTCAAAGACAAGGTGGACATCGCCATGAGCGACCCCAGCTTTCCGGACGACCTGCCCAGCGACCCCAACATCTTCGACCTCAACTTCACCGAGCTCGTTCCGGTCATGCAGGTCAACCTTTCTGGCGACTACCCCATCGACCAACTGGAGGACTATGCCGAAATCCTGCAAGAGCGCATCGAGGACGTCGAGCAAATCAACGAGGCCGAAATCCGAGGGGTGAACGCCAAAGAAATGGAGGTCGAAGTCGACCACTTGCGGGCAGAAGCCATGCTCGTCAGCTTCAACGACATCGCCCAAGCCATCGGCCAAGAAAACCTGTCCATTTCTGGCGGCGACATCCTCATGGATGGACGGCGACGCACAGTACAGGTGGTCGGCGACTTCCGCGACGCCCAAGACCTTGAATCCATCATTGTCAAGGCCGAAGGAGGGACACCCGTCTACCTGCGCGACGTGGCCAACGTAAAATTCGTGGACCAAGAAGCCACGAGTTTCGCACGTGAGTGGGGCAATCCTGTGGTGTCCCTTGATGTTCGAAAGCGCGCCGGCGAAAACCTCATCATCGCATCCGACGAAATCAACCGCATCATCGAAGAAGCCAAGGCGGAGTTCTTGCCTTCAGACCTCAACGTCAGCATCACTTCCGACCAATCCGATCAGACAAGGACCCAGGTCGACGAGCTCCAAAACAGCATCATCCTCGGCGTACTGCTGGTGGTCGGCGTTCTGTTGTTCTTCCTCGGGTTGCGCAACGCGCTCTTCGTAGGTGTGGCGATTCCGCTGTCCATGTTCCTCAGCTTCGCCATCCTCAACGCGTTGGGAATCACCTTCAACGTGATGGTGCTCTTTGCACTGGTACTGGCGCTCGGCATGCTCGTGGACAACGGCATCGTGGTGGTCGAGAACATCTACCGATTGATGGACGAGGGCATGTCGCCCTTTGATGCTGCGCGTTATGGTGTCGGTGAAGTCGCCTGGCCCATCATCGCCTCTACTGCCACCACATTGGCAGCGTTCCTGCCCTTGGCCATTTGGCCCGGCATCATCGGAGAGTTTATGAAGTACCTGCCGATGACCCTCATCATCGTCTTGTCTTCCTCGCTGTTCATTGCTTTGGTCATCAACCCCATGTTGACAAGCCTGTACATGCGGGTGGAAGAAGCTGAAATGAACGTGCGTCGGCTCTTCATCACCACGGGCATTCTGGTTGTTTTGGGGCTGTTGCTCTTGGGAACGGGCTGGACCACCTTGGGCAACCTCTTCATCCTCGGCGGCATCATTGGGATCCTCAACCGGTACCTCTTGACACCGGCTACAGCTTGGTTCCAAAACAAACTGCTCCCAGCCCTCGAGAACAGCTACGAGCGCCTGCTGCGTTTTTCACTCCGGGGCAGCAAGCCCTGGCTGTTCTTCTACGGCATGATCGGACTGCTCTTTGCTTCCCTGGTGCTGCTGGGCGTGTTCCCGCCTAAGGTGGAGTTCTTCCCACAGAACGAGCCGCAGTATGTCAATGTCTACATCGACATGCCCATTGGCACGGACATCGAAGAAACCAACCGGGTCACCAAGGAAGTAGAGGACATGGTCATGAAGGCCATCAACCAGCCGGCTTTCTTGCGCGAAGGTGCAGACGGCTCCTCCGAGCAGTTTCTAGTCAACTCTGTCATCGCGCAGGTGGGTGAAGGAACCTCCGACCCTGCCGAAGGACCACAATTGGGTGCCACGCCAAACAAAGGCCGGATTACCGTCAGTTTTTTGAAGTTCCAAGACCGGCAGGGTGTGCGCACCACCGATGTCTTGAACGCCATCCGCGACGAGGTCAAAGGCTACCCAGACGCCATCATCCGAGCGACCAAAAACTCAGACGGTCCACCGCAAGGGTTGCCCATTAACCTCGAAATCACCAGCACCGACTATGAGACGGCCTTGACGTATGCCGACGGCATGAAGCGCTTCATTGAGGCCACCGGGATTCAGGGGGTAGAAGGACTCAAGCTCGACGTAGAAAAATCCAAGCCGGAAATGCCCATTTCCATCGACCGGGACAAAGCCCGTCGGTATGGATTGAGCACGCAGCAAATTGGCTACGGCATCCGAAGCGCCCTCTTTGGCCGCGAAGTCAGCCGCTACAAGGACGGCGAGGACGACTATCCGATCAACCTGAGGTTCTCTGACGCCTACCGCAACAACGCCGACGCTTTGATGAACCAAAAGATCATCTTCCGAAGCGCCTCAGACGGCCAAATCAAGGAGGTGCCCATTTCCGCTGTCGCCACCGCGGGCAGGTCCACCACCTACAACGCCATCAAGCGGAAAGACCTCGACCGTACCGTAACCCTGTCGTCTAACGTACTCGGCGGATACAACGCCAACGAAGTGGTGGCGTCCATCAAGGAAGCCATGAGCGACTACCCCGCTCAAGACGGTGTACAATGGGAGTTTACAGGCCAGCAAGAGGAACAAGCCAAGGAAATGGCCTTTCTCTCCAAAGCGCTTGTCATCGCGCTGTTCCTGATTTTCTTGATCATTGTGGCCCAATTCAACAGCATCTCCACGCCTTTCATCATCGGCTTCAGTGTGCTGTTTTCGCTCACCGGCGTGTTCCTCGGCCTGGTGGTTTTCCGCCAAGACTTTGTGATCATCATGACCATGATCGGCATCATCTCCCTCGCAGGGGTTGTGGTCAACAATGCCATCGTTTTGATCGACTACACCAACCTACTGTTCGACCGCAGGAAACGCGAATTGGAATTGGGGGAAGACGACTTACTGCCCTTTGCAGAAATTGTCCCGCTCATCATCAAGGGCGGACGTACACGTCTGCGTCCCGTGCTGCTGACCGCCATCACCACCGTGCTCGGATTGCTTCCGCTGGCCATTGGAATCAACGTGGATTTCGTGAGCCTCCTCGCTGAGTACGACCCCAAAATCTACATCGGAGGAGACAACAACATCTTCTGGAAACCCATGAGTTGGGCCATCATTTATGGCTTGACCTTCGCGACCTTCCTGACCCTCGTCATTGTCCCCATCATGATGTGGTACTTGACCCGTGCCGACTACAAGTGGCTCAAGCGCCTTCCCATCGACCCTGCCTGAAAGCAACAGTAAGCATGCAGCACAACACACTCCTCATCACTGGGGTTAGCGGATTTCTTGGTGGACACATGACCCTCGAAGCCTTGCGTCAAGGCCACACTGTGCGTGGCACATTGCGGTCTATGAAGCGCGCCGATTCCGTTCGGAAAATGCTCGCTTCACATCTCGGCGCCGATTCCGAAGAAGCCCTAAAACGCCTCACCTTTCACGAGGCCGATTTGCTCTCCCCAAAAGGATGGCGGGATGCCGCTGCCGGCTGTGACGCCGCATTGCATGTCGCTTCCCCCTTTCCTTTGGCTGCGCCCAAGGACGAACAAGAGGTCGTCGGGCCCGCCAGAATGGGACTCAAAAACGTATTCGACGCATGCGCCGCTGAGGGCGTGAACCGTTTCGTGCAAACCTCCTCTACCGTGGCCATTGTGTACGGTCATGGTCGCCAAAAAACAGACTTTACCGAAAAGGATTGGACCCAACTCGATGGCGGCATGATCTCGGCTTACATCAAGAGCAAGACCCTCGCAGAGCAAGACCTCTGGCTGATGGCCAAGCAACAGCCGAAAATGGCCGTTTCTGCCGTCAATCCAGGTTTCATATTGGGGCCCATCCTCGATCGAAAAGACGCCGGTACCAGCGGTGACGTTGTCCTCAAAATGATGCGCGGCGAATTCCCTGGGGTTCCCCACCTCGGCTACCCGACCGTTGACGTACGTGACGTAGTGAGCCTGCACTTTCTGGTGCTCAACGACGAAAAAGCAGACGGACAGCGGTTTGCTGCCACCGCCAACACCCTTCCTTTTCGAGATTTGGCAAAGGCACTTAAAGCCGCCTTCCCCAAAGAAGGCCGAAAAGTGGGCACCATGGCCATGCCCAACTTCTTGCTGCGGTTCTTCTCTTTGTTTGACCCTTCACTGCGTGTTGTACTCGCCGAGTTGGGCTACATGGCTTCCGTATCGTCCGACATTGCGCGCAAACGATATGGCTGGAAACCCCGGCCTGCCGAAGAAGCTGGCGTCGCTGCGGCCCAAAGTCTCATCGATCTCGGGTATCTCGACTGATTCCCTCACAGCCGCTCTAAATTCGCAACTCCGGAACCTTCCGGCACCCGATGAGCGACCTTCTCCAACACGAGTGTGGCATAGCCCTTCTCCGGCTCAAAAAGCCCCTGCAGTATTACATCGACCACTATGGGACGGCCTTCTACGGCCTGAACAAGATGTACCTCCTGATGGAGAAACAGCGCAACCGAGGCCAAGACGGCGTGGGCCTGGCCAACGTCAAGCTCAATGTTCCGCCAGGACACCGCTACCTGAGCCGATCTCGTTCAGTCGCCAACCAACCCATTGAAGACCTGTTCTCTCAAGTCATGGGCCGGTTTGCCGACACCCAAGAGTTTCATCCCGAGAAACTCAAAGACGCCGCTTGGCTGCAAAAGGAGTTTGCCTTTACAGGTGAAGTCTTCCTCGGGCACTTGCGCTATGGCACCTATGGCAGAAACACCATAGAAAGGGTCCATCCTTTTTTGAGACAAAACAATTGGCGCAGCCGCACCTTGGCGCTTGCAGGGAACTTCAACCTCACCAACGTCGATGAACTCTTCGATGTTCTCGTAGGTCTGGGTCAGCATCCCAAGGAAAAGGCCGACACCGTCACTGTTCTCGAAAAGGTCGGCCACTTTCTCGATGAAGAAGTAGAAGCCCGTTTCCGTGAATTCAAGGAGAAAGGCCATGAAAACCACGAGATCAGCGACCTCATCGCCCAGAACCTCAACGTTGGAAGCGTCATCGAACGCGCCTCAGAAGCTTGGGACGGTGGTTATGTCATGGGGGGCATCATCGGGACTGGCGACGCCTTTATTGCCCGTGATCCAAACGGCATTCGGCCTTGTTTTTGGTACGAAGACGATGAAGTGGTTGTGGCCGCGTCAGAGCGCCCCGTGATACAAACTGCTTTCAACACCACTACCGCTCAGGTCCGTGAGTTGGAGCCCGGTGAAGCCCTTCTTATTGGCAAGGATGGCACGACCCAACTCAAGCAGGTGCGGCCTGCTGGACAACGCACACCCTGCAGCTTTGAACGCATCTACTTCTCTCGCGGAAACGATGCAGACATCTACAAAGAGCGCATGGCCTTGGGTGAAACCCTTGTCCCAAAAGTGCTGGAGGCCATTGAACACGATATAGACTCCTCGGTGTTCAGCTTTATTCCAAACACCGCGGAAACCTCGTTTTACGGTTTGGTAAAGGGCATTGAAAGCCACTTGAACAAGAGTAAAATTGAGCGCATCATTGGTTTGGGTAAATCCCCTGATCCTGCCGAAATCAAAGAAATCCTCGAAGAGCGCCCCAGGGTTGACAAAGTCGCCTTGAAAGACGCCAAACTCAGAACTTTCATCGCAGACGATGGCGCGCGAGACGACCTTGTCGCACATGCTTACGACATTACCTACGGGACTGTCGAACGACACAAAGACCAGCTGGTGGTCATCGACGACAGCATTGTTCGGGGAACAACCCTCAAGCGCAGTATCCTGCGCATCCTCGACCGACTCGACCCAAAACGCATCGTCGTAGTCAGCAGTGCTCCTCAAATCCGGTACCCAGATTGCTATGGCATCGATATGGCCAAAATGGGGGATTTCATCGCCTTTCAAGCGGCCATTGCATTGCACAAGGAACGCGGAAACGAAGCCCTCATCGAAACGGTGTACAATGCCTGTATCGAAGAGCTCAAAAAGCCTTTTGCGGAGCAGGGCAACATGGTCAAGCCCATTTACGAGAACTTGACACCTGAAGAGACGTCAGACAAGATTTCCGCCCTTTTGACGCCAGCAAACATGAAGGCTGAGGTAAAGATTATCTATCAAGGGATCCAAGGGCTGCATGCCGCCATTCCAAACCACAAGGGCGACTGGTATTTCACCGGAGACTTCCCGACCCCGGGAGGAAACCGCGTAGTGAACCGCGCCTTCGTCTTTTGGAAAGAAGGACGGACGAAACGGGCTTACTAAGGAGCCTTCACGCGGGGCAAGGATTATGGCAAGGGACTCAACCCTTGTGCAATCCGCACTCTTTGGAGGACTGCTCCCACCACCAACGGCCTGAACGGGGATGCTCACCAGGCGCCACAGCTCGGGTACAAGGTTCACACCCTACACTCGGGTACCCTTGGGCATGCAATGGGTTTACAGGAATGTCAATCACAGGGAGGGCAGCACGAATTTCCTCATCCGTCCAGTCCAACAGCGGGTGCAGCTTCTTCAGCCCCCAATCCGGTGCCGGCTCCAGCATCTCCAGTCCTGAACGGTTGTCACTTTGTCCACGCCGAAGGCCGGTGATCCAAAGAGACCTCCCCTCGCACACCTTTTGAAGGGGCAACACTTTGCGCACAGTACAACACCGCTTTCGGGCGTTCACATCGAGGTAAATGGCCTCCATCCCATGTTCCTTCTCGAAGCCAGAAACATCATCATCCTGCGGGTGCACTTTCTCAATCTCTACCCCTAGAATTTGCTCAGTCAATGCGTGCAATGCCATTGTCTCAGGAAACAACTTCCCCGTATCGAGGGTCACAATGTCCACAGGCAGCTCAGCCTTGACTATGGCCCATGTCAGAATCTGGTCCTCCTGGCTCAAAGACGTTGTAAATACGGCCCTCTCCAAAGGAGACTCACGGTGCACGAAATCGGCAATAAGGCCCCCAAGTTTAGACAGCTTGGAACAGGCAAGCATGGTAGTCATGCCTGCAAATTTAAGTGTTAACACACTATTCCCATTAAACTTATAGGAATTAAATCAGGTCCTGAAGAGATCTGTGCTCCAAAATGGACAATTGTGCATCCCGGGCTTGCACCATTACACGCCTCAAGCCGCACTCCTCCTCTTTGCAGTCTTCACAGCGCTCGTAATAGTTCAAGCTCACACAGGCCAGCGGCGCTATTGGGCCATCCATCAAGCGGATCACCTTGGCCAAGGTGACCTCATCAGGTGCCATGGCCAAGGCGTGCCCTCCCGATGAACCCCGGCGGCTTTTTACAATGCCAGCAGACCTCAATTCTCCCAAGATTTGCTCCAAGAACTTCACGCTCATGGTGGCCGCGTCCGCAATGGAGCGCGCACTCGACCATTGTTTGGCCGCCTCATCGGCGTCGTACAAACGGGTCAACACCGTTAATGCACGGAGGGCATATTGCGCTTTTTTAGTGAGCAAAACAGAAAGGCTTACTGGACGATGATCCGAATGGGATGGGCCCCTTTATAAGGAACGTACAAATATGGTCCGCTTCTCCAATCCTTCGTAGAAACCTGCAGCACGGCGCTTTGCGCTTCCTGCCAAGTCCAAACCGTTCTGCCACCGAGGTCCATAACGAACCCTCCAGACCTTGCACCGCGGAGGCTCACAGCGCTTCCGCGCTCAATCGGATTGGGCCAGGCAGATGCGCCCACCATCACGTCCTCATCCACGCTCAACACTGTATTGTCATACCACGCTACATCCGTCACATTCAACAGCTCTTCTCCCGCATTATCCGTCACCACCAACTCCTCGTGAAAGAAAACCGGCAAGACAGAATCCGGTGCGCAGTACATCACTTGATTCAGGTACCAGTTTGCCGTATCCCCAGCGTAGGTTTCCACGTAAAACTGATTGTAGTCTACGCGCAAAACCTCTGAAATGACCACGCCATTTGGAAGGACGATGGACCCCCACGCATCACAGGTACTCGTGACATTTCCTTGCAAGGAATAAGGTTCGCTAAACAACACTTGATCGGTGCTGAAAGCATCTTCATGATAAAACCCGAACACCATTGGGTACGGCCATTGGGTGAGGGGGTCTTCGAAAGGAAGCGTCACACCATTGGCGGTGTTGGCGTTGCCATAAAGGGTAAAACCACTCTCCGTAACGTCCAAAAACGACAGCAGGTCCCCGTTGGAAATGACCCACTCTGCTTGTGGAAACATTGGAGCATACAACGACGTGGTTGCCGGGTTCAAACCCAACGTATTGACCACATTGCCATTCACATCACTAAAGTCCCAGCTCTGGGCAACCTCACTTCCCGCAGTCGGCGCTATAAATGCCGCTGCCAAAATTTCGCTGCTATACCCATTCGGAGGTGCGGTGGGCGAATTCAAGGTTGGCTGTGACCATGCAGCTGCCGCATAAAATGTCGAACAACATAGGAGTGCCGTTTTATACATGAGGTAAAGATGATTCAAATACCACAATCACGCCGTCCCATCACTTCTGCCTTCACGACGAAGGCATTGAGACCTTCAGGCGGGCGGTGAGTTAGTTGGCCCAGCGCCAAAAGGCTTGAGACTACCTGACATCTTCTTCGGCGGCGAAAGGATTGGAATTAACTAAACTGCCCAATGGGTACCCTTCAACTTTAGCATCACAGCATCCTTGAATGCCATTTTTTGCATCACCATAACAGTATGAATACTCCACCTTCGGCCACTCTTGGGTGACGCAAAGGCATCCCTTTCGAACCCGATTTGATCAAAGCGAAGCTGAGAGATACTCCCTATCCCACTCTCTGGCGAAGCAAAATATAAGGCAACCAATAGAGGAGCTAATTCGAGGCAAGGTGCTCAGTTCATCAACAATTGGTACGCTCAACCGGTCATCTTGAATGAACCATGGGCCAGATGTTGTGGGAACTTCGTCCATGATGTTTCCAAAATCAGTCAAGTTGCCCATCCGCCATGATCCTAGCAATGCGTCGCAAGCAGCAAGGCATTTTGCAACGTGCATCTGCCCCAAAATATAATCCTGTGCTGTCATCATTTAGATAGATATCAGAGGCATTCCACTGCGACCCAAAGATTGACAGCACCACAAGCGCATCGCCCTCTCCTATATAGCGGTCAGTCTCAGAGTCTGGATTGTACGGGAGCTGGAAGCCGTAACCTGCGCGGTGACGTTAAACCCGGCGAGGATCGCCAGGCAGGCAAGTAAATGTTTCTTGCCGCCAAGTTCTCACCGCAAGCGCAGAATGCCATGACGCTGGCGAAGTGGGGCGGTTAATCGGTTGGTGGATTAAGGAAGAGGCAAGTAGATCAAGGATTACTCGACTGAATCTGAACGAGGCTCCTTGTAGCAAGCATTTCAAGAATTCAATTCTAGTCCCCAATAAAAATCGCATAATTTTTCTTGCCAAGCAGGGTGCTGTCCTCCTTGAACCTTGCTGGTCCGTGCTTCACACCAACAAGGATTCGACTCCATTACTACAATCCACAGCGCCCGAGACGCAAAAAATATTGCGACGACTAACAGTATTGGTCAAGCGCATTTCATCAGGACAATTTGCAAGGGGTATGGCGCTCCAGAAAATGAGAGGCTCGGCGGGGAATATCGCCGGTGTCAAGCGTGTGTCGTCGAGATCATTTTGAAATGTTCCCCAAGTGTTCCACGGTGCATTAACTTCCATAAAACTTCCATAATTCGCATAAATGGAAGTGCCGTTTTGCAGAGCTGGTGGGGCCTGTAGCCATTTCACTTCCACACTTCCATAGTTGGTAGAGGAAGAGAGAACGGGAGCGGAAATAGCTGGTATTGAAAACTATGTGCCAGAGGCTATGGCACACTAACACTTCAAAAGCGCCTAGAACCCGTGTAAACACTGAGGTTTATTTGTACCCGGAGTGGGAATCGAACCCACACTCCAATGGAACGCGAGTTTGAGTCGCGCGCGTCTACCAATTCCGCCATCCGGGCAAGGAGGACGACAAATTTAGCCCACTTCTGCCGAAACCAAGGGCAAAGTCACACGGAAGGTTGTTCCCACCCCTTCTTCACTCCGCAAAACCACAATTTGCCCCCCGTGATATTCCCGAACAATTCGACGTACTAAACTGAGTCCTAGTCCCCAACCGCGTGTTTTCGTGCTAAAACCAGGGTCAAAAACTTGACGCTGAACACTGCGGCTCATTCCTCTTCCCGTGTCCTGAATGTCTAAAATCGCCAAGCCAGACTCCACGACCAGCGTCATATTCAAGCTTCCATTGCCTTCCATGGCATCGACAGCGTTTTTGGTCAGATTCTCCAAAACCCAACCAAACAGAGCGGGATTGAACGCCGTCCAAACCACTCCGCCAGAAGACTCCACATCAAACGTCACAGCCCTTGGCATCCGGCGCTCCAGATAAACCATGGTTTCAGAAACAAAAGCCCAAAGGTCCCCTGGAGACAGCTCGGGCTCCGACCCAATCTTGGAGAACCTGTCCGTCACGGTTCGCAAACGGTCAAGGTCCTTGCCCAACTCATCCAGCACAGACTCATCCACCCCTTCACTGCGCAACACCTCTACCCAAGCCATCAATGCCGACAATGGAGTGCCCAATTGGTGGGCAGTCTCTTTGGCCATTCCCACCCAAACCCGGTTTTGCTCGCTTCTGCGAAAGGCACTGAACGTCGAGTAAGCCAAAAGCAAAAAGCCACCAATAATCAAAAGCTGAACCACAGGAAAAAACCGCAATTGCTTCAACACGATCGACTCATCATACAGAATCCAGCGTCGCCCGGCATCAGGCAAGTCCAATGCAATGGGCGGGTTCACCTCCATCAATTTGGCAATCAAACCCAAGGTGTCCGACAGGGCGACCTGGTCAAACCTGTCTGCCCGTAAAATCGTGGACAAATTGGAATCCGCGAGCAAAACCGGTATCGATGCCGAATTCAATACCGTTTCAGAAATGAACGAGTGGATGATATCATCCATCACAGTTTGCAGGTCACGAAACCGGTTACTCTGATCATAAAACAGGGTCAGACCCTGGTCAAACTCAATCACTGATCCACGGTCTGACATCGCATCCCTCAATGAGTCCAGCTGCCTGGGAGACCGCATCGACGGCGCCACATTGATGTCCGCTTGCAAAACGCTGTCCTTGTATACCAGCACTGGAATTGTGCGGTTTGCTTGAATGAACCTCGTAATAAAAGTGAGGTCAATCGGAGCACCAGGATCGGCCTCTTGAATGATGCGATAAGCCTCCCCCATCAAATCCGCCTTGTCCCGCTCCTCGTTGCGCAATGAAGCGAACAGGTCTTCAGTGTATCCCACCAATTGAGCGCGCTGCACTATGGCTTCAGACCACAACTCAACCTTGCGTTGCTCCTCTTGTCGCAGCGTGTGGGCAATGTGCCCGCTCGACCACAAGGTCAATGCCACAATGGCTGTGGCACCTGCAAGCAGGAGCACCCTCGAATATTGCTTATTTCTAATCTGCACTTATGTGAAGCCTGGTATGGAACGCAGAAAACCTGAAGCAAGGTATTGGGGACTGCTCCATACTGGGGGCGCTCATCCTCAAAAACTGAACCTTTTAAACATGAAAACGTCGACCGCAGCCGACGTTTATCAATGACCTTTCAGAAAGACAGGATCAATTTGGTTAAGCCCTCTCAAGCAGGTTCAACTGCGTTTGCGAGGACCGCTAAGATATGAAATATTAACGTTGGACCAATAACAACTTTAATTCGTCTCTTTTTAAGGAGAGTAATCGTCGTCGTCGTCATCGAACTCCACTGACTGTGGGCTTTTTGGAGCCTGATCCACACTCACTGAATCTTGACGCACGGACTCCACCTTTGACCCCAACCCATCATTTACTGTGTTTTCTTCTCCCAAAATCAATCCGCGTAACCGCCCCAAAGCAGACCTTCTTTCATCCTGCCGGTGAAGCTTGTGTGCAGAGCGGTCATACCCAAATTCAGGAGCGTCTAAGGTGCCTCCAATCGCCAAGAAAAAGCGGTGACCTAATCCGTCATCTGCAGTGGTTCCAAACTCCTCTTGGTCCGACTTCAAATCGCGCAAGGCAAAGTCCAGTGTGTAGTCCAAGCCCCCAGAGAGCCGCTGCCAACCCGCAATACCAACATCCATGGCATCAGAAATCACCTCTGTGGGGTCCAAGGTGAATACTCCCCTGCTCAATGTTACCCTTGCCTGAAGTGGCTCAAACCGAACCTTCCTTAGTCGTTTACTGAGGTCCTCTGCATCAGAAATGAACCGGTACTTTCCCTCTGCTTTGAGTGTTTCCGGAATGCGTTGCAACAGTTCGAAGTCCAGCAGTTCTCCTTGCTCAATCCTCACGTCCATTTCCGTCTCCCAAGCCAAATTCGACGCCTTGCCAAAATGATGTTCCAGTTTTCCCTCTGCCCAAGCCCTGCCGCGCACATGCGAAGGCAATAGAGTGCTTTGACCGAGGCCTTGGGTGCCTTCTAAAAAGGAAGAGAGCTCCACATCCACAACCGTACCCTGCAATTGCAAGGCCTTAAAATCCCACGCTCCGTGTGCTTCAACATTGCCATCAAAAGCAAGGGCTTTGACAGCACTCAACACTCCTTTTTTGCGCTCAGCATTGTAGGTGCCTTGGGCACCAATAGAACGGGCGCTCAAGACGCCCCAAGACAACTGGTCCACCTGCACTGACCATGAAATCAACGGCAAATTTTCGACACCCTTGCCTTCCTTAGGCCTCACCTGGGCAAACGCATTTAAGAGGTCTGTCACATCGCATTCGGCCACGGAAGCCTCGACTTCAATGGACCCTTCATCGAAGTTCTGACGGATCACAACATCCCCGTTCGTGCCCACAGCCTCGAAAGCTTTGAGGCTTAATTCCCACCCTTCAGGACTGGCATTGGCCTCTGCTTCCGCCACATCCAAAACAAGTGCGTCGCCATTTGCAATGGAACCAAAGGACAACCCCAGGTCGGAAGCATCGACATGCACTTTTCCTCGGGACCAAGTCCAAGGTTGGCGGTTTGGCCGATCGCCTTCTAGATCAAATTGGGCCCGCATCACCCCCCCCTTCTTTATCTCCCATCCTTGTGGCATGGACAGCGCATCACCCAACCAAGGCAACACTCCCTCAGGCCGGGCCACCATTTCTCCTTGCAATGCCGCGTGGTCCGCACCATCTGAAGAAGCCCATTTGCCGGAACAACGGAACTCGCCTCCACCTGCCGCACCCCGAATGTCTTCGAGGGTCAGGCCCCAGCCCTTGTTCATCGGATAGGCCGAAACAACGCCCCCTCTCAACTCGGCCCGCTCTCCATTCCAACGCAACGCCAATGATTGGGGCACCACCCTCACCGCCCAACCGCTAGACCATGCTTTGTCTTGAGGACCAGCCCACCCTGCGGGGAGCCGTCCTGACCCCACCAGAACCTCCACATCCGTCGCTCCCGAAATCTGCGGAAGACCCTCAATCCTATCAATCAAGCCTGGGGGCACCAGTGACACAAGGGCGCCACCCTCGGCTTCCTCACACAACAAGGCCAACGAAAAGCCCCCCTGATTGCCCAAAACAGCGTCGAACTCCACAGACCCCACGCTGTTCCGGGCCACGGCCCGCTCCAGTGCGACTTGCAACACCCCGTCAACCACATTTAGATGCAATGGGGTGTTTAAGTCCACAACATTGAGCCATGTCTCACCGGAAGCACTCAGTTCAGCTCCTTGCAAACCAACGTTGCCGTCGACACGCCACGCTCCATCAACGCCTGGCTTCAATGCCAGCTCAGCAGAACGGCACATCGCAGACCACAGAACCGGCTCCTCAGCCCCTTCAGCCCACCACTCTCCGTCCAGCTGCACATCGCTCAACACCACGGACTCCACCGTCCAGTCCACCCCAGAGTCTTCACCCTCATTTTTCTTCCAGAACTGCCAATTTTCGCGCCCATCACGGTAGCGCTGAACATTGATTCGTCCCCCTTTAGCCAACACCTCTGCCACCTCAAGCCGGCCAAAAAGCAACGGTTGCCATGCAAAAAC
>Ga0206130_10005261_pt1 | contig 15399 bp, 13 predicted proteins | sample Helgoland_Spring_9_FD_148637 | JGI IMG/M metagenome (GOLD analysis project Ga0206130, IMG submission 148637) | Pelagic subsurface seawater microbial communities from Kabeltonne, Helgoland, North Sea - Helgoland_Spring_Bloom_20160512_1 | ecosystem: Environmental > Aquatic > Marine > Epipelagic ... | reverse complement strand
AAGAAAATTTCTACAGTAAAAAAGAATAAGACACCCAAATGTCCAAAAGGTACTCGACGAAATAAAAAAACAGGATTATGTGAGCCGATTAAGAAATAAATGTCTCATTATGTTTATTGATATATGTTTGTATAGCACTTATCAATATACCCTTTTCGCTTTGCTTAACTCTTTTCTCTAGGTCTGATAATGTGTCGCTTTTGAAAATAGGTACTTTAATTTGACAAATCAGTTGTCCTTTATCCAAATCTTCGATAACTTCGTGTACCATACTTCCTGTATAAGTAATTTCACCATTTTGAAACGCATTGTATGCTTTTTGTATACAATTTAATCCTGTAAAAGAACCGTATAATGCAGGATGTAAATTAATAATATTATCGAATTGTGATATGAAAGACCGTGTTACAATGTGTTTCCATCCTGCAAAAACGATGAGGTCGGGGTGTTGTGTTTTCAGAATATCTGCAACGTAAACGTCATAATCGTGTCTCGTTAGGTGTTCTTTTTTGTTCCAACTCAATCTTTGAAAAGTAGTTTCAGGGTCGTATAATTTGAAATCTGAGTGTACAGTTTGTATTGGACATTCTAGTTGTTTGATATTTGAGACAATGGTTACTATTTTTGCGTTTAATATATTATATTTTACAGCGTGACATATGCACTGTACAGTAGAACCTGTACCAGAAGAAAGAATAGCAATACGCAAAGGGTTCATTCGAGAATAATATAATTGTCTCAATGATTTATCTTTTATTATGAATAAAAAATAAATAAATATTAGGAGGTGCGGCGCTAACGCGCCGCCATATCTGTCTACAGACAGATAAGCCTATTCCACTAACTGTACACGTATTTTTTTCCGCATTTGGTCTTCTCTCTCAAATACGTATATTCTACATTTTATCATACTGTACATAAGAAATGGTTCTTCGTTATTACTGTACACAAATGCCATCCATTGAAGTTTTTCGATGTATACTGAATATTTATTATCGCCTGCCCTATTCAGTACAATTGCGGATAAAACACAATTGGTCCATTCAGGTTCTCTGGTAACTTTATCTAAGATTTCACAATTAGATTGCACTTTTCGGATAGTTTTCATAATTTTATTTAGTTCATCTATTTTTGATAATTGCTCCTGTACAAATAATTGTGGTTCTTGTCTCATATTCAATGGTTTTACAACTTTCTGTATCCACAATATTTGATTAAGAAAATCAACTAAACGTCTAATAGGACTAGTCGCGTGAACATATTCTGGTACACTCATCATTTCATGAGTGAAATCTTGCATTTCGTCTGTTGTACTGTACACAACATATTCTCCGTGCATTTTCTGTTCCCAAACTCGCATAAATGTTTTTACTGTAGAAGATAAATCGTGTTCAATAGTTGTTTGTGTTAATTGAGAGACAGAATCATCAGGAGTGTAATCAGTGGATTGTACTGTACGATATATTCCAAAATGGTGTGCACGCATCAATGACGCCATTTGTGTATTCATTTGCATCATCCAAAATGCAACAACATCGTGACTATCTTTTACAGTATGGTCTAATTCAGTGGTAACGTGTCTCAATCGTTTGTAATGTACATTTTTTAGAAGTGTTGGTTCTTCATAATCAAAATTATGTTGTACTTTTATTTTGCATTGGAAAACTTCTGGGATGGTCTTGAATGACACAGATGTCTCAGTTAGATGTACAGTAAATACCATTGCAATTGCGAACCGTTCTCTATTTTCGTCCAAACTGCATAAATCTTCAGCAATTGCAGTTGGAAGCATTGAACGTTTCATATCTGGCAAATATACTGTAGATACACGTGTACCAAGTTGTTTCCAGATATCGAATATCTCGGCCCATAACCATACATTTGCAATATAAACAGTGATTGTGTATTTCATTTCCTTAGGATTATTTTCAGGACATAATGGTGTTCTAGTAATGGAAATTGCATCATCGCGGTCCTTGCATCCTGTTGGGTCTACTGTAAATATATCATCCCTGCTAGTTTTTAATATTTCACCATATTGTGCAGGGTTTGTCTCGATTTGTTCCATATATGATTCGATTGACTGATCCGCCATTTTCTTTTTACAGTAATGGATAGCAGGTGTAATACTATTGTGTAAGTTGTAGCAGTATAATTGGTATTCATAAAAAGAGGTTGAGTTGTGTACATCACCAATTACTTGAGACAATATACCATAAGGGTGTTTGTCGTCTGGATTCCAATGGTCGAACTTAAATGTCACATATTTATTTTGAAAGTTTTTATGAAATCCCATAGTAATATTGTACGGTATTAAGAAATCTGGATATTGTGGGTCATATGGTCTACATTTATATAACAACCGTTTTTTATTTTCGGTACGTCCATATGTCCGATTGTTTTCCAAAATAAGAATTCCAGGAATATTCTGACTTTGTCTCAATGGTGATAGTGTAATACAGTACACATCATTCGGTTTAAATGTAATTTGGTCACCGTGGAATAGTTTGTGATTCAAAGGGTGGAATTCTTCGGGTGGTGTTTCGTTTGTCTCGTCAATAGAAACAAATTCCCACGAATTATATTGTCTATCATTAATTTTTACAGTGTACATGACTGAATATATGGTACTGTATAAAAAAATAAATGTGTATTATCAATTTTATGTTCTTACTTTTATTTGCTAATAATATTATAAATGAATAGAATCAAACTGTAAATAAAATTCATTTTCTGCTTCCAACATATCTAATATCGAGTTACCTACACTGGTGTTTGTTTTTTCGTTTATAACAAATACAAACATTTGTTTTACAATGTGCATTTTTCGCTTTCTCTCATAGTATTTTTTATAAAATAATTGATGGTTTTGTCTAATTGAGGAAATTTTCGCGTTATTTTGTATTAAATATGCAACAATTCGATAATACCTTTCTTCTCTATCAATCGGCCACAGTTTATAATACTTATTATACTGACCTATGTTTGTTTGTCTTTCGTGATTTCTGTCAACAATACTACTGTAGCTAATATACCATATTCTGAGTGCATATCCAAGTAATGAAATATCTTCATCATAATTGAATTTTGCTCCGTTGTCTCCTAATATTTTTATAACGTGAATGTGTCCTTCTCTTATTGCTACATACATAATGGGATAATTTTTACGTGTTATATATCCTCTATTATGCTCGCAATATAAATTTGTATTAGGGTTTACTCCGTTTTTTATAATGGTCGTAATTTTTTCCATTGCTTTATGTGGAGGTGAGCCGAATTTCACTATATTGAATAATTCTTGTTCCATTATGTTGTAATTAATACTGTAAAATAATTTGTTGTATGTTACAGTATGAGACAAATAAATCAATTTTTCATAAATCAATCAATCATTTTTGATTTTAGTGATACAAGTGTCCAGTACCATGATAGTTATGAATACACAATTAATAAAAAAAAGAATATACAATATTGTATCAGATTGTATTTCCCCAGTATACTGTACTATATCCATTATAGGTATGACATATTCATACTTTTAGGTCGGTTTTTTTTAATTTGTTCTTTTACCATTTTTCTCATTTTTTCAAGTTCTTGCTGGTCTTTATCTAACTGTTCTTTTACAAAGCCTGTATTGAAAATATCGTAAGAAAATGGATTATAGAAAGGATTATCAAATATGGTTTCTTCTTTCTTTTGCTCTTTTTTCTCTACGGGTGCATCCTCCTTTTTCTCTACAAGTTGTATTTCATCAAACGTGGCTTCATCTGACTCCTTGGGGTTTTCTACATCATTCAAAGGTTGTGATTCTTCTGTCTCACCTGTATTCTTTTCTTTTTCCTCCTTTTTATTGTCATCTTTACTGAAAACTTCTTTCCATTGTTCTTTAAGTGACTTAATTATACTTGCGTTTCGCTTTTTTAAGTAGTACAGTTTAGGATTGTACAGAATATTCCAATGGTCAAATAGTTGTTGACACATTTTATTGTAATCTTTCTTGTCAATAACTGGTTCGGTTATCATATTATCAGGTTGCTGTAACAAATCATCTTTAAAATGTTGAATAATATCACTGGTTGAGACAAGTTCTTCATATTTAGAAAACTTTTCTTCTAAAAACACTTTACCATCGACCTTTCTATCAATGCGTGCAGTATGTAGAATTTTGAAAATCTGTACACTCAATAAATAATATTCTTTGAACTTCATGAGTTCTGTTTCCATTTTACCCTGATACTGTAAAATAGCTTGAATTACAATCATTAATGCAATAAACACGGAAATACCGCAATTGATATCAGAAATATACGCTTGTTTCAAGTACTTTCGAATACCTACTGCAGCGTATGCATTGATAGAGGTCAGTACAAAAATAGGTATACGTGTTATTGTAGACCTAGATTTAAAAACTTCGTATTGCTCTTTATGGTATTCACTTAAGTTCACACAGTTGAGACGAATCATATCTAAAGTATGTTCAATACTATCTGTCCACTCATAGTCACACATTAGGGAAAATATATTGTATACAATACTTACATAAAAATATAAAAGTATAAAAGAATATAATAATAGAATATTTTGAACGCGTTTCAACAATAAATAAATGTATAAGAAGAAGAAATGGACTGGGCCGAAAAAAGCGACAGCGGCAGTAGAAATGAAAAAAATAAATACATTAAATACTCCATATTTGTTGATTGTTGAATCACCATCTAAATGCGATAAAATAGAGAAATATTTAGGTTTTCAGTATAAGTGCATATCTTCTAAAGGTCATATTCGTCAATTGTCAAAGATACATTCTAAGAAAAATAATTACAAACCTGAGTTCGAGACAATTAAGGAAAAATTGTCTCACGTCAACTATATGCGTAGTATTATTGTACAGTTTGATGTAAATAATATATTTTTAGCTACAGACGACGACAGGGAGGGTGAAGGTATTGCGTGGCATATATGTAAAGTGTTTGGATTGGATGTAGAAAAGACTCATCGAATTATATTTCATGAAATAACGAAAAATGCGTTACAAAATTCCGTACAACATCCGATGAAGATAAGAATGAATATAGTTAAGGCACAACAGACGAGACAAATACTGGATAGAATGATTGGTTTTAAAATATCACCTTTTTTGACTAGATTGTTAGTACACGAATCGTCGGATTTCCTGTCAGCTGGGCGTTGTCAAACTCCTGCATTGCGGTTAATATATGACAATGAATTAGAAAACGATAAGAAGAAAAAAGATGCACTAGAATATTCTATTACAGGAACATTTTTTACCCATCCTTCTACTGTACAAATGACACTTGATAAGCGGTTCGACTGTACAACTAATACGTGTTTATTATTTCTGGAAGAATCGAAGAAGTTCTCGCATATTGTCTCGATATCATCATCTACAGTAAAAACGAAAACTCCTCCAAAACCATTTAATACAAGTAAATTATTGCAAACGGCAAGTTCACAATTACATTTATCGCCTAAAATGACAATGGCGCACTGTCAAACATTGTATCAAAATGGGTATATCACATATATGCGTACAGATAGTACAAAATATGCAGATGCTTTTCTAGTGAAAATGAAAGAATATTTAGTGGGGAAATACAAAACAGAAAAATATATAGGTGACTTAGATGCTGTACTAAATAAGGATAACTCCAATCCACACGAAGCTATCCGTGTTACAGATTTGAAATGTGAGACGATAACAGACGGAGATGTAAAGGTAAAGGCGCTTTATAAGCTGATTCGTATGAGAACGATTGAGAGTTGTATGCCAAACTATGTAGCGGAACACACTGATGTCTCGGTTAGTGCACCAATGAACTGTACATATCATTATGATTTAGAGATTGGACAAGTTTTAGGATGGAAACGTGCAACTATTGCAGAATCAGATTTCCTAAAGGAACAAGAAAAGCACAATGGTATGAGACTATATTTTGTCTCACAAGTAGGAAAACAAATACCGTACCAACGGATTGTGTGTACAGTTGTCTCGAATGAGAAACCAAGACATTATACAGAAGCTGGATTAATACAGAAATTGGAAGACATTGGTATTGGAAGACCATCTACATTTTCAATGTTAGTTGAGACAATAAAGGAACGCAAATATGTTGCAAAAGAGGATACATCTGGTGAGACATTTGAGTGTAATGAATATACTCTATCAAAAGTGGATGGGGATGAAATCCATGTGAAAACAATCGAGAAAATATTTGGTGCAGAAAAGAATAAGTTGATAATACAGGATTTAGGAAAACAAGTTGTTTGTCAATTAGTGGAACATTTCTCGTCTCTTTTTTCCTACGATTATACGAAACAAATGGAATGTGATTTAGATGAGATGGTACAGGATGTCTCAAAGGATGGTGTAATCATTTGTACAAATTGTGATGACGAAATTAAGAAATGCAAAAGTCCATTGGAAAAGAAGATGAGACAAGCATACGAAATAAACGAAGAATGTTGTCTCGTGTTTGGTAAAAATGGTGCATATATTAAATACAAGGATGAAGAGAAAGGAAATCGTTCTGTAAATCCAAATGTTGAGATTGATTTTGAAAAGTTAGAGAACAAAGAATACCGTTTAGAGGATTTATTAGAAATATCCGATGATTACCTAGGATTTTATGAAGGTAATCCACTGTACATTAAAAAGGGTCAGCACGGTGCTTATGCAGAATGGGGAGACAAAAAACAAAGTTTCAAGTATTTAGGCATTAAGAAAGCGATTGGTGATTTAACATTTGCAGAATTGGTCGAGATATTAGAAGAAGTGAAAATGAAAAAAGCGGAAAGCAATAAAGGTGTTTTAAGAAGATTAAATGACCACACAAGTATTCGTACAGGAAAATATGGTGCATATGTGTATTACTGTACAAAAGATATGAAGGCACCCGAGTTTATTTCTCTTAAAAAATTCCGCGGTGGATTTATGACTTGTGAATCAAATGTTCTATTAGAATGGATTGAAACACAGAAAAAAGATTCGGGAGTTTAATCACTCTTAATATTATAAAGAGTAATTAAAAATGTCTGAAACCACAAAGACAACTACAAATTCAATAACAAGTGAAGAAGATTTAGGTTCTAATATAAAGATGGAGGACGCAAAAGAAATGGGTAAAAAAACGACTACATTTGTCAAAGAAGGTGCAAAAAAAAGTGCAAAGAATATGAAGGAATTATTCGAAGCATTGTCTCGAAACGTTTCTTTAGAATCTGGTAGTTTTGTTGTTCCCATTATACTGTACATAATATCGTTTTTCCAATTATTTCATCATCGGTCGACAGAGTATTTATCTTGGATATTGTTATTTATTTTGAATAATACATTTCCATTTGTGTGGATGAAAGAGTTTGTGAAAATGGGTTCATTGGTTGGTAAAACGCACAAGTCGTCGGGGAATATGATAATGTACTCATATATGTCTATTATTGTCACATATTTGTTGCAATTTATCATTTTACTGTTTGTGATTCTAAAAAATGAGAATGTTAGGCGTGGTAAGGCCCGTAGAGGAGAATTTGAAAAGGAAGGTAATCACAACATTAAAACGAATGACCGTGCGGTTGAAAAACGAGACAAAACCGTCAGTATACTGTACATCATATCCAATGTTCTTATTTGGGTAATGATGGGTGACCAATTTAGCACATTCTTAAATTCAAATTTGTTTGATCCTAAAAAGGTGAATAATCCTGATGAAATGCTTCGTACAGAATTCCCCATTGGTACACGTATTAAATCATTTACTGACTTTATGCCGAGTGTACTAGAATGGATGGATAAAAAATGGCACGGAATGCTTAGTTTATTAATGCCATTCCCAAATCTGTCAAAGGCATTTTTGATGTACTGTATAACATTTTTGATAGTTATTTTTACGTTTTTCATTCGATTGAAATATAGGAGAGCGAATACGAAACACGGAGATGCGAATAATAGACCGTTAGTGACAGATGGTTATGACGTGGTCAATATAGGGAATCTGTTTGGTGGGGATTTTTACCGTAATACAATCCATTATCGAAATTTGGCAAAAGTTATGTTGGTTGTCTTGATTACTTTAATTCTTACAGTAGGTTTTACAGTATTTTGCATTATTTTTGGTAAAAGTTTTACACATCCTTTGATTGGAGAGTTTACACCTGTACATATATTATTTGGTATGGTAATATGTTGTATAGTTGCATTATTCCCTGCGTTCTTTGCAAAGCATGAAGGAGAAAATAAATTAAAAGAAGAGTTATTTGAACCGCACGATAAAACATATTATACTGAAGATATTACATTTGACGATTTGAATATAGGTGATACTACTACTATCAAAAGTAATTTCCCGACTCAAAGGGTAGGCGAGGCAGAAAAGGTTACTTTATCTGGTGACAAAATAAAGATCAAAACTGTAATCGATAATACTGCACTTTTCTTCAATCAACAATTATTTGTCTACGATGATGATAATGATATTAGTTTTTCGTACGATGTTGATAATGGTAATGTAAATAATAACGTTGATACAAAACAGAATTGGGAGTATCTTGTCAAAAAGTATAAAAATTTAGAAACTGAAATACAGTACATAGATGAAGGTATGCGAAGTAAATTTACAGCAGACCAAGGTTTTATGATTCACTTTCAGCATAATATGGAACAAATATATGGTAAGTCGAAGAAGGTTCAAAAGAATTATATATTAGACCGCGAATCTATCCAAAATGGTAGATTTGGTGATAATTCATTTACCTTCAATGATATGCCTGAATTCAAAGGAAAACGTAAAGAACTTGAGTCAAAACGAAACCATAAACCGTTAAAACGCTTTATTTTCTTCTTGATGTGTCTATTTTTCGGTATTATGGGTTCGCCTGTCGTAATTACATTATTCGAACTTGGATTTAAAACTGTACAAGATAAGTGGTTTTTGGCGGAAACACCGAAACGATTGTTCGTGTCATTTATTGGAATTATGGTAGCGTTGACAATGATTATGTTTGGTATAGGAGTTGACAAAGAAGGAGACAAAAATAATGTAGATGACTTTATTAGTGACCAAAATTATAAAAAGATGCAAACGTTCTTGGCTATTTTAATTACAATGGTAGTTTCAAGCTTCTTTGCTTTGTCTACACAGTACAATATATTCTTAGGTATGTGGAGAATACCAGGTTCTATTATTTCTCTGTTTACAAAAACATTAGGTCCCTTGGCTATAATGTTATTTGCGAGTCTTTCAATGTTTTATTCATATGAAAATTACAAAAAATTCCGTAAAAGGACAGCAGAGTAAAAGTAGGCGTCAAAAAATAAGATATAATAGGTGGAGATATATAAACAAGTATTATTGTTAGTATACAGTAAATAAATCAATGAAATATCACGAAAGTACTTTTGAAGACTATATAAAATCAGTAAATCGTTCCAATTTGCATCCTGAATTAGAGATGGTTGACAACAAATTACCAAATAGTTTACCAGAATTTAAAAATTTAATATTGTACGGTCCATCTGGTGTAGGTAAATACTCACAGGCATTGAAAATAATTTCGAAATACAGTACAAATAATTTGAAATATGATAAACGAATTGGTGTAATTACAGATAAACTAGAAAAGAAGAAATGTAAAACAGATACTACAAAAACCAAAAAGGGTACAACCACTAGCGAGACAAAAACGAACGGCGAGACAAATAGTAAAGCATTAGCACTTCCAGCAAAACCTCAGGAATTCACATTCAGAATAAGTGAGTTACATTATGAGGTAGATATGTCACTTCTTGGCTGTAACTCTAAAACGCTGTGGCATGATATTTTTTTCCAAATAATAGACATTGTCTCATTGAAAAAAGAAAAGGTTGGTATTATTGTATGTAAAAATTTTCATCACATTTATAATGAATTACTCGATGTTTTTTACAGTTATATGAAACATCCACTTCATCGTTATAATATACAATTACATTTTGTACTGCTTACAGAGCATGTAAGTTTTATTCCACAAGACATTATCGATAACTGCCAAACTATACCTATAAAACGTCCGACTCTCCAATTATATGAATCGTGCATTGAGACAATACCCGCTCATTTGGGTTCTATAACTGCGAGTAATATTTTGAACGCAAAGGAATTACACAACCTAAAAAGAGTGTCTCGCATTGATAATTGTCCAAAAGAGTTATTCGATATTGTAAATGATAATATTATTTATTTTTTGATGAATCCAGAATTGATTGATGTGAAAACATTTCGTAATCATTTGTACGATATTCTTATTTTTAATGTGGATGTAACAGAATCATTTAGTCATATTTTATTTTACTGTATCGCGAATGAATTGTTTGTCTCAAAAACCGATATTACAGACGTGATTTCAAACTTTTTTGTACAACTAAAATACTTTAACAATAATTATCGTTCCATCTATCATTTAGAGAATATATTTTTCTTCATTCTGAATAAAATTCACTATTCGGAATATACATAAACATAGAATTGTTTTAGTTACAATACAAGTCTATGTTATGAACATTAGAGAAGCGTGTGATATACTGGAAATAAGTGAATCCGATACACATACAGTATGTTCAAATCCAAAATTATTGAGACAAAAATACACAAAACTAGCGTTGAAGTATCATCCAGACAAGAATCCCCACAAAGATACATCAGATGATTTTAGGGAAGTACAAGAAGCATATAGTTTTTTGAAAGAACTGTACACGAATAATTATTCATTTGATGTCAATTTTCACGAACCACCCGAGTATGAGACAAATGTGCCATCATATTTATCCATTATGCGTGTATTTTTAGGTACAGTAGATGACCCAAATGCGATTCGGTATTTAGACGATGTTTTAGATAAAATACTGAGTGTATGTGAGAAACAAGCAGAACAAATGATAACCCATTTAGAAGGTGAAAAGTTCAATATCATATATAAACTCTTAGATAAATATAGACATGTATTCCAGCTATCGCCAAAGTTATATGATTTAATGGAAAAACGGAAAATCTTTTTACTGCACCAAGAACAAAATCGAAATCGTAGAAGGAATACGCCTGTAAATGATAGTAGTGGAAATGTTACTTCTTATAAAACAGTATATGATTATGAATGGGATAGAGAATATAAGATAGAAATAGATGAGACAGAAAAGAAAGTAGACAAAGAAAACGAGTCGAATGTCGACAAAGATATTTTTATGGTTGAGCCATCATTAGAAGACCTATGGAGTAATAATGTATATCAATATACAAAACTTGGTGAAACTATATTGATTCCATTATGGCATCACGAACTTGTATATGATATTCAAAATAAGGATTTAGTTGTTAAAATCAAACCACGTTTGCCGTCAAATTATTGGATAGACGAATACAATAATTTGCATAAAGTGCAAGAATATACAATGAGTGAATTGTGGGATGGTGTAGTAAACGAGAAGGGTATCAATGTTTTTTTCGGAAAGAAGCGTTTCGTGTTTTATCCGTACAAACTAATGTTAAAAACACATCAAACGTGGAAATGGGATAAGCAAGGTATTCCTGAAATTCAAGAAGATTCTATTTACGATGTATCACGTAAGCGAGACATTATTTTACATATTCGAATTACTAGTATTCATTAATTCTTTACTGCATTTTTCTATAAGAACATTTAAAAATTCAGTTGACGTTTCTGTTGTACGATATATGTTGACAATTTCGGCAGGACTCATAACGTAGTCGTTTATTCTGCTCTTATATTCTTCGGGTATATCTTCGTGGTAATAGTGATTGTACAGTTCATTAATTGTCTCAATTGTAGCATTTGTCATTTCCAATTTTATATCGATTCTTCCTGGTCGTACAAGTGCTTTATCGATTTGATCAAAATAATTGCTAGTGACGATTAATATTCTACCATCATTTTCATCCAATCCATCAAGGATATTTAGGATAAATGATAATGTCAATTTGTTTTCCTTTGTTGAAAAATAGTTATTTTGACTGGATTTACCATCTTTTACTGTAGAGACAACATTTACTAAATTTTCAAACATATGGAAATCTTCTTTTTTGCTCGATGTTTTTGTCTCAGTTAAGTCGGTTGTTTTGTGTTGTCTATCTAATATTAAATCGCTCATGCAATCTAAATCTTCCAATACGATAATCTTTTTACTGAAATCAACGGAACCGTATTTGTTATTACGATTATAAGTAGATTCAAAATAATACTTGTAAAAGTCTTCTTCAGATGTTATTCGGTTAAGAGGTATTTGTATCAAATGTCTCTTTTTTTGTTTGAAATGATTTGCAATACTTTTTATAATAGATGTTTTTCCAGTACCTGGTGGTCCAGACAATCCAATTCCTAATGTGTACGGGTGTCCTTCTTTCTCATACCATTCACGGTTATTTTCAAAAAACTCGATTTTCCGTATAAGTGCATCTTTTCCTGTAAAATAAAGATTTTCAAATTTTCTGGTAGAACGAAATGGTCTTTCCATCCATACTGTACAATTATTGTCTTCGGAATCTCCGTGATTATTCGTATTCATATCAGTATTTCCGTGTAGTGCATAAATGAATACTTTATCTCGTCGTTTGTCTTCTTGTTTTTCAATATATGTTCGTGTGATTTCATCTACTACTTTGGTCAATTCGTGTACAGGAATCGTAAAACTATATATTTCAAGACGAATTGTCTCGACTTTACCACAAATTTCAATCATTTTATCAGAATCGCCATTATTGTCTTCGATGTATACTGTACAATATATGTCTCTGTCTTTCAATAATCGAAATGAGACAGACCCTTGATCTACTATAAAAATATTATCAGATACTGGTGTTTCTTTACCGCTTATTTCATCATCACAGTTGGTATGTGAACACTGTATTTCTCTCAAACATTTTACTCCACTGTACTGAAGTTCATTATTAATGAAATCCCATAATGCGTCGAATCGTAGGCTCCATATATTTTTGAAACTGGTATTCCAAGAAGATGAACGAAAGGTACGTCTTCCTTCAATTATAACTCTATTACGAAATCGTTTTTTGATATTTGAGAAAAAATGTAAGAGTATTTGGTTATCTAATAATCTATGTCCTTGACTGACTGCGATTGAAATAATACCAGCTACAATAGTAGATATAATCATATCAATGAAAGCATCACCTGTACGGAGATTCATAATAGTATTCATTTTGAACATATCCATAAATCTACCATTATTCCCTGAGTCGGTAAACATTTTTAGTAAGTAAATAACTGTAAAAATATTTATATTTATTTTAGTTTACTTTCCAGTAGACCCAAAGCCACCAGTGCCTCTTGATGTACTGGATAACTGTGACTCATCGCTTACTAACTGTACAGTAAATGCATCCATAGTTGGGTGTATAATTTGGACCAATCTGGTTCCTTGTTCGATTTTATAATCATTTTGACTAAGATTTCTCAAAGATGCTTTCATAAAACCTCTATATCCAGAATCGATTATTCCAGCAGAATGAGACAACATTAATGGTGTCTTGGATAGTGAAGACCTAGGATACAAATAATATGCGTATGACTTATTGTTATCTTTCATTTCGCCCTTAATTTGTAAATCGACTAATGTACCATTCATGTCGGACTTATATGGTACAGTATTTGAAGCAGGGATATACAAATCAAAACCAGAATTGGGGAATGGGTCATTTAGGACGTGTTCATTGTGAGACTTAATTGCTTGTTCATAAAGTGTTACCAAGTATTTATTTTCTTGGTTTACATACAAATATAGAACAGAAGAAGAAGCTGACATAATTTTATACTGTAAAAATATAATTAATATTTATATAGTTTGCTCAATGTTTTTTACAGGAAGAAGACCTTTACCAGATAATATAAATAATGGTGTTTTGAAAGGACAAAATGCAATGCCATTAAAAGATGGCGTAAGCAGTGGTGGAAATGTGTTCAGTATGAACCGTAGAAGTTATGCACGTTTACCTAGTTACACAAAAGAAAGAGAATTACCAGTAAAAGATGTGAAAGCGAAAAAGTGGTATGGAAATAGTAATTCTAGAGATGCATCTATATTGGCGAAACAGAAAGGAACAAGAACTATTGGAAATGTCTCAAAGGTACCAGGTTCAGATGGAAATATATCGTACACAACACATAAAGATATAAATGATTCGAGACAAGCGTTGCATAGAGTGCGCAGTGGTGGCGCGACAGTACCTTCAAAAGTAGCTACAAGAAGAACAGCGACAGGAAGAGCAGCAGGATAAATAACAAATGAATAAAATCTGCTATAATAATATAATATTTTTACAGTAAAAATGCAGAAGTATTTAGCAGAATTTTTGGGTACTCTCTTTTACGTATATGTTATTTTGGCGACAGGAAATCCATTGGCGATCGGTGCAGCTTTAGCACTTTCCGTACTATTGGCTTCTAAGATTTCAGGCGGTCATATTAATCCTGCAGTGTCAGTAATCATGGCTTCATTAGGAAAGATTAGCACATCGGAGTTGGTACCTTATATTGTAGCACAAATACTAGGTGCACTAGTTGCACTTGAGTTGTTTAAGAGATTTAAGCTATAAATTTCTTGTAAAATTTGAATATATTTGAAAAACGGATATATTCAAATGATTAGTTTCGCCGCTAACGCGGCGAAATATCTACCTAACAGTAGATGCATCATTAGTAGTAGATGCATTATTTCACATATCGATATACGACATATAATCCAATAACAGACAACGTACCAATATAGAGTTGTAGTACGAATGGAAAACTGGCGGTCTCATTATTATTTACACGATTGTTTCGTTTTGGAGGTGATAATGCAATTCTCTCATCTTCTGTAATAAATATCATATTAAGTGGTTGTACAGTATTATACTGTGTTTGTGTTTGTTTTAATATGGGAATGTATTCGTTTTTGTCTCGGTCATATTGTAAATTAACAGATTGAGATGTCATTGAGAATGTGTTATATAATATAATGCTAAAGTTTATATACCAATTTAGCAACTTATACAGGTTTCAAGTTATTATCTGCTTCGGGGTTTTTCGTAAAAACAAAATTTAGATGTGCATCGACGACAGGATTTCCGTATTCCAATTTTTCGTAGGGTTTAGGTGGCCAGAAGTAGTACATACCTACAGTATGATAAGTATAATATTCTTCTGACAATGATATTTCTCTTGTAAATAGATTATCAATGTACTGGTAAACGTTAGTTGTGTTGTTATGAATCAATTGATTTTTGACTTCTTCTTTCTTTTTGAGAAGCCATTCTAAACGCTTAACATCTTTCACTTTTTTGTTACGTTTAAGTGATTGTAAATCTTCACTTCTTCTGTACAAAGAACTTGTCTCACGTT
>Ga0206130_10005260_pt1 | contig 15400 bp, 16 predicted proteins | sample Helgoland_Spring_9_FD_148637 | JGI IMG/M metagenome (GOLD analysis project Ga0206130, IMG submission 148637) | Pelagic subsurface seawater microbial communities from Kabeltonne, Helgoland, North Sea - Helgoland_Spring_Bloom_20160512_1 | ecosystem: Environmental > Aquatic > Marine > Epipelagic ... | reverse complement strand
AGTTCTACCACCTTCGTATACGAAATCCAAGTAAGAAAGTAATCCCATTGGACCAGCCATAGGAATTACCGGTACTAGATCAAGACCGATAGTTTGTGCAGCAACTTGCATTGCCAATGGAAGAAGTGTTGGAGCTTTGTCTCCTGAACCTCTTTGATCAGCGAATGAGTTCGCCATGTTTGGAAGAGTTACAGCACCCATACCGCCTAGATTCATTGTTGGATCTAGAGACATGATGTTTGCATCTTCATAAAGTTTGTGATTGTGGCAGTAAGTTGACATCCAAGCCAATTTGTTTGCATCTTTGATACCTGTAGATTCCTCAATTACCGGAGCCCAAGTACTTCTGATTTCTGCCTCATTAATTAATGTAGCCATTATTTTAAAGTTTTATTTTTGTTTATATTTAGTTTCGACTTACATTGGGTTTTCTGCTTCTTTCACCCTCTTGTCGAATAGTTTGTTAATTATATATCTTTTTTAGATTCTATTATTTATTGAATCTTTTCTTTAGTTCAGCACCATATCCAGTTGCATCGTATCCAAGACCTTTAGGAGCTTCAACTTTAGACTCGTTAATAGCCTCTAGTTTTTCCATCTTTGATGTACTTTCTCTAAGATCTCTTGTTTCCCAAAAGTTTCTAACTTGATACTCTGTGTTTAGTGTAAAGTATTTAGATTGCGCTGCGATTTGAGTTTTCTTACCTTCAGAAAGAGCTTCCCAAGTTTCTTTGTACTCAGTTGGCATTGCTTCAATAAAGAATGGAGCTGCGTTTTTGTTTTCTACGATTAGGTTTGCAGATTCGATAATTGATTCAATTTGACCCTCAGTCATAAATCCTCTTTTTGATACTGCTCTTCTAACCTCAATCTTAGCATCTTCATTTAGAGAGTTATATTTCTCCTGTACTTTAGTAGATACGATTTTAAAGAATGTTGGGTTTTCATTTTCTTTCTTAGTTGCAGTTTCTACAAGGTTTGAAAGTTTATTAGAAATTTCAGTCTTATAAGATTCTACTGGTGAAATTTCTTCTTCAGCTGCTCCGTCTACTCCAGATTCTAGTTCTTTTTCTAGTTCTTCAGAATCATCTTCAGCACGGTCTGCTGCTTTATCATATTCTTTACCATCAGCATCAACAACTTCTGGAGTCTTATCTTCTAGCTCATTGTCTAGTTCAGTAGGCTCTTCACCAATTACGTCTTCAGTTTCAACTACTAGATTTTCGTTAATAGACTCTGCAATATATTCAGCGTATTCAGAAACTGATTGTAAATTTTCTTTTAGATAGTTAGTGTATTCTACTAGTTTCTCAGCAGATACTGTATTTTCATTATGAGCTTCTGCTAAATAGTTAGCGTATTCTTTAACATTAGAAATACTTTCTGCAAGGTGCTCAGAATACTGGATTCCTTGATCTGCCTTTTCAGCAACATGTTCAGTGTATTGAATATTATGATCTAATTTCTCAGCTAGAGATTCAGAGTATTGAATACCTTGATCTGCCTTTTCAGCAACATGCTCAGTGTATTGAATGTTTTGATCTAATTTCTTAGCCATATATTCAACGTATTCTTTAATACCTACTACGCTTTCAACAATATGATCGTTGTGTAGTTTAATGTTATTAATTTCAGATACTTCACTAGAATCTGATTTATTTTCGATTGTTTCTTTAAGTGACTTAATCTCTTTTGCAAGATACTCAGTATACTTGTTAAAGTCATTCGCTTGTACAAAATCTGCCATTTCTTGATTTTCTATGATTTGTGTTTGTTTGTTTGTTGTATTATTTATCTCATAAATATAGAGACCATTGTCGTTAGAGAATCCAAATGATTCATTGACTCTCGTAAGCTCTGCGTTTTCAAATCCAGGATCAGCTACTAAGTCATAAGTAAAAAGTTGCTTAATCTTTACAGTTCCATTAGATTCTACAGCACCTGCTGCTCTACTTGAAATTTGAAGAGGTACTCCAGCATCTACTAGTGCTTTTGCCTGTTTACCAGCATCCGTATCTAATAGTCTAATTTTACCACGTACTTGCTTTTTATCTCCGTCGTAATAAAGTTCTTCGATTACGTGAGATACGTTCTTTAAAGAAATATCAAACTGCGAAGGATGATCTAGTTCTCCAAGTAATTTACCTGATTTTATCTTTTGTTGTAATGCTTCAATTTGGGGTACATATTCTGATTCAGTATAGATTCGTTGATTTTTATTTTTAACGTCTATTTCACCAAATATTCCCTCTAAAACATAATCTTTCTTTTTGTCGTCAGATACCGATAGCGCGCTCGAAGACATCTCAACGATCAACAGATTATTTTTATTTTCCATATTTTTAGATTTTATTATTTTTTTATATATCTTTTTTTTGAGAGTATTTTTATAATCTTATAATCCTGCCAACGGATCTTCTTCTTCGGAGCCTTCAGCTTCTGCCTCAGCTTCGCGTTCAGCTTCTGCCTCTAGTTCTTTTTTCTCAGTAGAATGCTCTTGCCAGAACTTTTTAAGAGTTGCCATTTCGCCAGCCTTAAATGCGTTTTCACCATACTTTCCATAAAAGAATTCCTCTAATTCTTTTTCACTTTCAGTATTTAAAATAGCACCAACGGCCTCTGCTGAGCTTATAACCCTGCCGTCTTCTAATTTAATATCGTCAATTACGACATCAGATTCTTCACTAGGTGACATCGCGTCCTCTTTAATGAATTGCTCGAATAGTTTGATATATTTCATGTTTTATATATTGTATTTATTTAGAAGCCCATTCCATCTTCTGCTGGTTCTTCGCCAGCATCATCCGCAGCATCTTTTGCTTTAGCCGCTGCGTTTGCTGTAATGTCATCGTCTTTTAATTTAAGGTATCTCTTAACAAGATAGTCTAATGAGAAGTAATATTCTTCTTCCATTGTTTCTTGGTTAGTCGTCATTAAACTGTCTCTCATATTGCCGATAAAGTCTAGTCTCTTCTCCATGATTTCCATGTCCTTTAACTCGGCAAATACATTTTCTTCATTAAATCTAAGAGCTACTTGAGTTTTGAATTGAGGATCGTTCTCGAATTCAGGGTATTTTAAACACATTTGAATATAAAGCGGCTTAACAAGCGCTTCCTGGAATACCGAACGCAACCTCTTAATGAACTTAGAGAATTTAATCTCATCTCTAATCATTCCATCGGCTGCCATATTAAAGTCTCCGCCACCGTCTTCATATAGGAAACGTGAATATGGTATCTTTGAAACCTGCTTTAACTTATCACTAAAGTATTTTAGAGCTTCAGTGTCTGATAGGTCTGGTCCATCTCCACCAAGTGTTTCAATTTCAGGACTCTCTCCCTCTTTTGAAGGTAACCAGTACTCTTTGTTGAATGCCAACATTGGTTTACCATCAGTTGAAAGTGAAGCGCTATCCCAGTCAAAATCAACGTTCTCTTTATATGAATGCATTAGTTGAGCAAGGGATTGTTTTGCTCTAGTTTTAGATTTACCACCAACTGGGATAATAAATTTCATTCTAAAACTTGAGTTAGTTGTTGCCCAAATAACTCTTGTATGTTCCATAATCCTTAATAGGTTAAAAGAACGTACTAGTCTTTCAATATATGAAACTCTTGATGATGTTGTAATTGACGAATATGATAGGTAAATTATCTGAGAATCATATAACTTTCTTTGCTTAATTGGATCATCTTTATATTGTACCCAAACTTTCTTACCGTCGTCGTTATTATATCCAGGTATCAGGGTTACTGGGTCTAGTTCTTTAAATCCAATGATAGTTTTTTGATCTGGTGAATAAACGATTTCAAATGCTAAATAACCATCAATTAAGAATTTTCTATAATAATACCATGCCGATTGGTCTTGTGTGAATCCAAAATATTGGTAAATTTGCTTAAAATATTTTTGAAGGTCTTTCTCAACATTTTCAGAAACGTCCATTCCTAAAATTTCAGGTTGACAAAAGAAGTTTTTATCATCATATACTATAGTCTCATCACAAAGTATATCTAAAATGTCCTCAATTTCGTCATTGAGTGCAAATCTTCTTAGGTCATCTCTTTTACCAGTATAGTCCTTATCAAAAAATGGAATGTTTTTCTTTAGGTTGGTATCGGTCATTGACATTGCGGCGAATGCTCCGTAGATGTCATCGTTATCATATCCTAGTGGATTGATTTGACCATATCCTATCGCGTCCTCCATTGGACCAATCGCCTGTGATTGTCTTAATACTAGGTCATCGTATCTCATACCAAACGACGATAGCTGTTTCAATGAATTTGAAAGGCTAAATGCTCGCTTGTTGGTACTTAATGGACCATTTCTATCTGTAAATCCTGCCATGTTAACTTATTATTGTAATCTAGTTAGTTATATATCTTATTTCTTGAGGTGTTGTTTAAACCTCTTCTTCATTTCATTTAGCGTAATCCCCTCAAGGTCTACAAAATCACAAAGTGCTATCTTTGCCCAGTTTTCATATGAGACTACCGCTTGTTTAGTTTTAAGATTTGGTATATATTGTCTAATTGCAAAATCATAACCATATCTTTTAAGGTATTGTATCGCTCCTTTATATGTAAAATTAAGAGGTCTTTGCATCTCTGCGTTCTTTGCTTTAGCACCGGTTGAATTACTTTTAATCTGTCCGGAAAGCTGCTCATATATCATGTCTAGCATTTCTTCTTTAACTTGAATTGGCAGCAAGTTTAGGTTAATACCAACATCATTTCTATCGTGTCGATCGAGTGCCAATACTACTGGGTGTTTGTCCCACCATTCAAGGGTCTCTAGTGTTTTTGGTTTTTTATATTCAAATACGTAAATTTTACCAGGTTCGAACCTACTACCAATTGAGTGAACCTCTTTATTAGCCCTCTTCTTATTAGTTTCGGTAAACCAGTCTTCAGCTTCTTTTCTGGCCCTGCTCTTGCTGCCAGCCTCCTTGCTTAGTTTACGTATATCTTTTTTAATTTTACCCATTATTTAAGTGACTTTTCGGTAAGGACTATAAATCTCCAGCCCCTATCTTCTGCCCATTTCTTAGCATATTTGTATTTATCTCTGTTAATTACAAACTGCTCTGCTAGAAATTTATATGATTTAAGCGCCTTTTTTGAGTTTACATCAGGTGGCTTGGGTTTTTTGATTTGTTCAGATGGTTTAATCTCAATTAAAAATTCTTCGTACTTGCCGTTACCCTTATCAACTTTCATATAAAAGTCTGGATAGTACTTTCTCTCTTTAGAATCAAGAGTCGACCAATACTTAATCACGACTGGTTCACTAGACCACCCTATTACATCATCTCTATTATCACACATAATCATAAACTTACGTTCCCATGATGACCTGTAGATGATAGGAGGGTTTCCTAAGTACTTTTCAGGATAGGTTGGGTTATAATACCCTTGGCTAAATCCTGAGTTTTTTGTCGGTTTAACATTCTTAATTGACATCTAGATATTAAACAATCCACCCGATTCTCCATCAGATCCTCTTCCAGAGCTGCCTTTATCAAGGCTTAGGGTTGATTTATATTTTTGAGGGTGGATTTTGTTCCATCCTTTAGCATATCCTCTTTTCGCGATTTCTGTGAAATATGCAAAAGCGTTTGTGTATTCTGGGTTAAAGTTTCTCCAGTATTTTAAAAGGTCAAGCAGTGCAAATTGTAGACAGTCGTTTCTGTCATCTTCGCTAACGTATGTCAGTTTTCTAATTGACCTTTCAGCCAAAAGAACTATCATCTTTTCTGCTGTTGGCGTTAGTTTGTCTTGATTTTTAGATTCAACTATCGCTTCATAAAAATCTTTATTATTGAGGTAATTCTTTTTTCTAGCCACTGTGTTTATGTTTGTTTAGCTATTATATAAAAAAAGGGCTAATTGTTTCCAATCAGCCCTTCAATGTTATTTATTGATTTGTAGTTAATTATATTGAGTCTCTAGGACTAAGATCTACTAGATTCTTAGCTATTTTTCTAAGTTCTCCATTGTGTGATATGGTAACTAAATCATCAGATGACGACGTTGTATAGTCTAAGGCATCTACTGATACTTCGGTACCCTGTACTAGATCGTCGCTATCTCTTCTAAGTGTCGCCCTTGTATAACCATCACTCTTTGTTAATTCATCAGATTCTAATACCTGAGCCACATGTTCTAACTTTAAGATTTCTGAGTTAATTAATGAATCAGCCTCTTTAATTTCAGGAATGTTTTTATTAGCATCTGCTAGTACATTTCTCTGGTCTTTTAAGAATGCAACCATTTCATAAGTTTCTTGTAATCTAGCATCAATCTTAACTTTCAAAGAATTTTGAGATTCAATTACTTCTGTAAATAGATCTGAGATGTCTTCTCCAGTAGTTTCTGCAATATAGTCTATTGTTCCAATTGCTGAAAGTTCTTCTAGTTTGGTAATTTTAGCCTCTTTATTGTTTCGGTAAATAAATGCCTTTTCGTTTGCTTTAATCACGGTTGTTGTAACTCCCTCTTCTGTGATTTCTACTACATTTTCTGCAGTATTAAATGCATTAAAGTTTTTTGCAGCAAATTCAAATTTAGATAGGATTGGCTTATGTGCATATTCAATTAAACCGGATGCAAATGCTCCCTCAGTTAAAGAATCCATTGCTACCTCTCTATTATTAATAAACAGCTTGTTTGATTCAGCAACATATCTATAAAGTACGTGTGATGCTGCTGGTTTAATTGCGCTAATCTGTGATTTTAATTCACTAACGATTACTTTAGCTTCATTTACTTCTGTTATTTTACCAGCACTTCTATGCTCAGTAATTAGCTCGTTAACATCATTAATTTTTGATTGAATCTCCTCAATTTTATTAAAAGCCTCGATTGAAGCATTTCTTTGTTCTTCTTGAAAGTCAATGCTGTTTACAGACTCAGTAATTTTACTAACTGATTTTGATCTTAGGTCGTAGTAAAAATAGAGTCCCTCAGAAGAAACGTTAAAGTTTTCTAATGCATATTCCAGTGCTTTAAGATCGCTATTTGGATTTAATATTTCAATTTTGTCTTCATATACATTAAAGAATGTTCCAGCGGAATAGAGTACTTTAGAATCTCCATTGTTTTCGAAACAAACAGTATAGATGTTTTTTGTTAGTTTTGCCATTATATTGTTTTCTAATTTTGTTTATATATCATTGTTTTATTCAGTAAACGGTAATGTAGTTCCTGGATCAGTTCTTGGGTTGCTGTCTCCCTCTCCAATTCCAGGTCCACTAGTAGCCATTCCGACACTAGACAGTCTGTTTCCAGCGTGCCTTGCTGTTTCAAAGTCGAACGCCGGTAGGAATGAATTAATCTCAAGAGAGAAGTCAATTTTAAAGTGTTCTTTTTCATCGAAACCAAATTCAATTGGTCTCTCAAGTGAATAGTCATCAGGTACCATGTATTGTGAGGAGACTCGATAGGTTCCCTCTTCTAAATGTCCAACCTCTACATTATAATAATTAGACTTGTACATTTTTTTAATAATAGCCTCAGCTACTTTAAACAGGTCTAATTGACTTGATAGTAATATCGTTACGTCAATTCCAATAACTATTGGTATCATGTTAAACTCGGCGACATAGGACTGCATTATTCCATTTTCATCTAGAATTGAATAGTTTCCAAGATTTCTTTTGTTTACCAGTTTAGAAGGGTCAACACTCATTGATGTCATATTAACGACTCCTCTTGGAACTTGATCGTAGTTTCCATCTGCTTTGTCCGGAGTAGGTGCACAGTTTATGCCATTTACCGTAGAGAATAAAAAGTTATCTCTCAAAAAGTTTTCATCTCCCGTTAACGAATAATAGAACGGAAGATCGATTTCGGACCTTTCATCGTTTGACAACTGCCTATGAAAACTAAGTTTATTGTTTAAATCCGACAAAAGTCCGACAATTACATGTCGGACTACACTGTCATCTTTATTAAATTTTTGGTTATATGTTGCCATACCTTATATATCATTATTCTATTCTCTCGATTTCAAATTTCGAGAATCCATTCTCCCTGAATATTTGCAGTTTTTTATCAAATATTTCATGTGGTAGAACTGAGTGGTTTATCACAAATGTATTTATCTTATTTTCCTTGATCACTTGTGCTAATATTTTTAAGATATTATAGACTCCATCATTATCGACCGAACTTAATAACTCATCTAAAAATAGTAGATTTAATTGCGGAAACCTTAACTTTAGTATCTTAATGATTGCGATAATAACGATAAAATCAGCCTTTTTACGTTCTCCTGTAGAAAGTGTCATTGGGTTGATTTCTTCTCCTAAGTGATTAATAACACAATTGAATTTTTCATCAAATCTAATATGGAACTGTAAGTGCATAGTTGCAGCCATTGCTGCAATGTTAGTATTTAGTCCAGGTAGAATAGTTTTAACCGCTAGGTTCTTAACCCCATCCTCTCCTAGAATGTCCTCTACCATTTCCATAAATTGATAGTCATTTGATAGCTTACTAGACTCTGTTGATTTAGCCTCTTCTTTTGCCTCAAAGTCTTCTATTAGTTTCTGAAGATGTTCAAACTGGTCTCCGGTAGATGTATCTTTAATCTTAATTAGTTCTGATTTTAAAGACTGCATTTTATACTTAATGTCGGTTACTTCAGAGTCAAGCCTTTTCTTTTCTTTAGAAAGCTCGTCTACCCTACTCTTAGCAGATTCCATTGCTGTCTTTTGAATCTTTATTTGAGCAGCACTTGTGTTTAATTGCTCAGTAAAGTTATCTAATTTCTGTACGTGCCATTCACTATCTAGCCGGGTTTCACAAGTTGGACAATTACCACTGTTATATAGGTCTACCTTCTTCTTTAAGTATTCCATATCATGCTTAATGGTTCCTGCAGTAGTTCTTGCAGTGTCATACTCTTCGTTGAATTTACCGATAGTTTTTGTTACACTCTCTTTGTCTATTTTTAACTTTGCAGCATCTTCATTTAGGCTAATCAATTTACTCTTCAGGTCTTTAATCTTTTCCTTGTTTTTCTGTGAAGATTCTTCTAAAAGAGTATTTAATTTTTGTCTAACTGAAGAAATAGACTCCATTATTTGACTAAGTTCTGACTCATAGCTTGCGATATCATTCTTAATTATCTTTCGAGCCTCTTTAATTTGCGACTGCATATCATTTAGCACTGAGAATCCAAACATTTTGTCAATGATTTGTTTCTTATCCCCATTACTCATCGTTAAAAAAGACTTAAAATCATTAATCGACAAGATAATAATGTTCTTAAATACATGGTATGGTATGCCGAATACCTCTTCTTCAAGGTAATCTTGAACACTCTTTTTACCTGCCTTGTCGAATTCGACTCCATTTAATTTTACTCCAAATACATTTGGCGCTAATCCTCTCTCAATTTCAACATCTATGGTACCGCATCTTAATTTGATTTGTACCCATAGCTCTCCATTAATTCTATTCGGCAAGTCTCCAAGCTTTACGCCTTCAACCTTACCATAGAGTGCATATATAATGGCGTTTGCGATGGTAGTCTTACCATCGCCATTCTTTCCTAGTGTTAGGAATAATTCCGAAAATTCTTCATCAAATTCTATCTTTTGAACTTGATTTCCATAACTTGCAAAATTTTTAAATGCTATTGAATCTATTCTCATCTCTCTATATCGTGGCTATATGCACAAAGATCATGCAATTGTTTTAGTTTATTCTTGAGCTTTTGTTTCGTCTCATCGTCATAATTAAGATTGTCGACATAAGAATTACAAAGATTTAATACGTTGTAGTTCTTATAGATTTCGTCATCTAGGTCATGAAAGTCCTTATCAATAATGTCATCTTCTTGGTAAATGTTAGGTTCTAGTTTCCGACCAACGTTCTGTATTTTGTTAATTAGAGAACTTAATGAATGTGAAGTTGCTATTTTACTAGGAACATATAGGTCAATAAAGTTATTTCTAATCTGTTGTTTAAATTCACCGAGAGTTATGTCGAACAACTTGGTTATATTAAACTTAAGAAACTTTGGTGATATGTCATTCGGAAAGAAAGTCTCCTCCATTGTCTCTAAATCAACCAGGTCAAACCCCTTTTGGTTGTTGATGTCAGATCTAGTCAATTCATAGGGGGTTCCAACCATTAAGAGCTTTCCTTTTTCTTGTCGGTAATGAATATGTCCACTGTAAACTCTAGTGAATTTTGCGTATTCATTTGGTCTGGTTCCATGCTCGTTCTTAACCTTTGCATTCAAATAAATTCCACTAACTTCAGAGTGACAAAATACTATATTTGCGGTTGGATATTCAGCTAGTGTTTCAGTCTCATGTTTTGAGTCTCTTCTCCATGGCATTAGCAATACATTTCTACCGCTCCATTTTACCATTTTAGGTTCCTTATAGATCTGAACATTTGGGATCCATTTCAGAGAATCAATTGATGTTATGTCATTACTCTTCTTTGCCCAAATATCATGGTTACCACAAATAATATGAACTGGCAATATTTGACCTAGTCTCTCAAATAGGTCGACAGCATAGCTTAAAACTTTAATATTAATCGACTGTCTGTTATCAAACGTATCTCCTACCTGGACAAGTACATCTCCTGGTTTTACGTGCTTCTTAAGAGTAGGTATAAAATAACTCTCGAAGAATTCTTTTTGAATATCTAGCCATTCTTGCGAATTTGCTCTAACGCCAAAATGCAGATCTCCTAAGATCCACACCCTGTTAGCGCCATTATTAAATGTTTTGCTATCAATCATATTAAAATAATTTTGATATGTTTTTTCTTTCTAGGATCCCTGTCTTTAGATCCAGCTCTTGTATTAGGTCTTCTTTATATATGTTAGATAATGAGTTATAGAATTTAGTTGGATTAACGTCAAAATAAATACATAATTCGCTGAACAAATCGATTCGACTGTAATTTTTTGTCATTTCGCCAATGATATAGCCATATACGTCATTTATTTCTACTTTCTTCAACTTAGTATTTCTACCATGATCGTCTATTTCGTTAAAAACTTTAAACCTAGAATTTGTTATAAGTTCATGAATTTCATTCGCGATTAGCGCATAGTGAATTTTATCCTCTTCTGGTCTATTGTCTTTCCATGATGGTTCAACCTCAAACGAGAAGTTGGGTATCATTTCAAAATCAGGTGATTCGAAGTTATTGTCAAATATTTTATCTCTTTTCATTATATTCCGTGTAAATTACTGTTTGTTATATTATCCGTCTCAATTAATCGCATATATTTCCAATTAATATTTAACTGACATTTAGTTCCTTTTCCTTCTCCATCTCTCATCTTTAGGATTTTAAGCCAATACTCATCATTTGCCCTCATTAAGTCATCTTGAATAATACCAAACATGACGTCAGCAGTATGTGAAAGTCCTGCGGATTCGGCGATGTCTCCCATTGAAATATCACTTGAATTATAACCACCTCTTGTAATTTGAGTTGCTGTTACGATCAAATAATCATGTCTTTGTCCCATTGCTCTTAAATCTTCCGCAATTTGCTTAATCTTTAAGTAAGTGTTTTCACTGTTTGGATTCCTGTAGTTTGCTAAAATGTTAATGTAATCAATCACGACAGCTCCAATCTTAATTTGATGTTCCTCTTCAAGCTGTGTTAAATAGGCATCAATATCAAGTACAGTTGCCTGTGATGTCGGCATCTGCTTAATAAATAGTTGACCAGGTGGAGTAAAACCATCGCCTACAGTTTCTAACCTTCTTTTAATACTGTCCTTATTCTTTGCCTTTTCTGCATAATCATTAATATCAATTGAAAGCAGGTTTGCACCAATTCTCTTAACAAATTTATGAGCTGCCATTTCTGCCGTAATCACAACAGTATTAACTCCCATCTTAACAAAGTTTGCGGCGTCATTTGCTAAATAGATTGATTTACCAATATTTTGTTCTCCAGCATATACGACTAAGTTACCTCCCTTATCATAACCACCACTAAGAACTCTATCTACAAAATTATAACCAGAGCTTACCTTTTCAGATTCTTTTTGGTCGTGGTCATCCGCATTAAAGAAGTTTAACCCTAAGTCAGAGTTGAATGTTATATTGTTTCTGTCATTTATTAAACCCTTGACCTTCTGGATGATACTGTCAGCATTATCTGGAGTTACTTGAGTTGTTTTAATAAATTCAATAGTATCAATTAGCGACGTATCGAATGTTCTCCATTTAATCCAAGATTCTGCAGTTGTCGACAACCATTCATCGTCATATTGATCCAGGTCAACGTCAAAGATAACATCAAGAATTCCATCAGTTATCTTTTCTTTTGCCTGCTTGCTATTTTGCGCTAGTAATTTAAGTTGGTCCTTTCCTGGCGCCTCATTAAACTTAACGTAAAACTTATTAGCAAGATAACTTAAGACATCAATCTCCTCTGATGTATAGTACCCTGTTTTAATACTCTGTAGATACTTTGGTTTTATTAAAGATAGCCTAAAGAATATTTTTTCAAAATCCTGTCCGAATTGCATATATTTTTTATTTAAAGGTTATATACAAAATTAGTCTTCTGTTTCGTTTAACATCTCTTCAATTTCAGAGGTGTTTGATTCTGAGTTATAATTAAATAGTGGTTGAATATGATTATTTATTTTTTCTAGTACTTCTTTTGTGAATACTTTCGGGGTAAAAAACTCAGAGTTAGATACAACTTCATCCAGGTGATCACAAATCCAACCTCTTGCAGTTGACTTAGGAACTTTAACACCCTTCTCAATAGTACCTCTAGTGATTCCACAAATATCCCAGGTTGCGTACTGCTCAAGACCTACATAGGGATTCATTCCCTCACTAAAGTTTAAGTGAAACTTAATTGGAGTTGGTTTTGCAAAACGATTCTTTGAAGGTTTAGCCGTTACAATAATACCAACCTTATCTGCGCCATCTTTTAACTGTGCCTTATTAAGCATTAATACAATTGAAGCCGCATATTCTGGTCCTGTTCCTCCACCTGCAATTTGCATTGGAATAAAAGACTGTGACTGGTATGTGTGGTTTGTAAAGATAAATGGAATCTTTAGGTCGGCCAACGGGGTCATTATAATTCTAAAGATTGATTTAAGAATCTTTGAACGTGTCATATCAGACTTTTCAGAACCACTTGCAGCATCATCAATTTCTTTTTGAGTTGCTAAGTTTCCAGCACTATCCAAGATAATCATCAGCTTTGGAATTTCTCCGCCTGCTCTTTTGATTTCTTGCATCTTTTTAGTAATTGTTGTTACTGAAGTTCTAAACTCCTGTACCGTATTGATTGGCTGATAGTTAACCTTCTTAATATCAATACCAAACTTAATCATTTGTTCCTTATCAACTGCTGCTTCTGAATCATAGTAGATGATATTATAACCCATGTTGATTGCCTCTCTTACGGAGTTTAATGTCAAGAATGTTTTACCAGTACCTGAAGGCCCTGCTACTGAACAAGACCTATTGTTCGGCCATCCACCAAAAAGAGATCCACTAACACATGCGTTTAGGTGATAGTTTCCAGTGTGAATCCACTCAGTTACTTCACTGAAATTGGACTGATCCATTACTGATCCTAGTGGGTTTAATTCCGCAAGTTCAGCGTTAAGATCATCAAAGCTAAATGTTTTATTCTTTTTTGCCATAATTGTTAAATAATTTTTTGTCTTTTTCTCGGATAGACTCTAAGTCTTCCATTAATTTATTTGCCTCTGCGCTCAATCCCTTCATTTGGTCTTCGAGGAGAGCTAGTTTAGCATGTACTACCTGATACTGCTTAACTATTTCTTTTTGGTCTTCTGTTAATTTACTCTGATCTATCATTGGATTCTTTAATTTCATCAAATATAGTTATCTGACCAGGTAGTTGCTCGTCCGTGATAGATTTACTTTGAGCTTCTTTCATTTTCCAAACAAGAGATCTGACTTTATCGCCAAGCTCCGTGTTGTTTGGTGTTTCTCTTTCTAATAGGTATAATATTTCTTTCAAGTCCATCTTTTTAAAATAATGCCGAGGCGTAAATTAAGTTAGTATCTAGTGTTTGTAGTCCAATCGCCTTAAGCACCCTGTTTAATGGGTCAATCATCGATTTTTCAAATTGAGTATCATAGTCAATTGGTGGAGCAAATTCATACGGGTGTTCATTAGGCATATAAGCGAATACATCGCTAATGTTACCCTTAACATTGTATAACTTTAACTTTTCACCATTTGCAATTAACTTGTATTTGTTTTTGTACTTCTTATTATTGTTTAGTAGGTAATTATAGAACCCAGCTGCCTTTACGTTCGGTGGACATTTTAGCCCAACTTGTAATTCTATCTGGTCATCAATAACGTACTTATCAATATTATTAGTTCTCCTATTAAAAGAAATATCGTCAATGTCGGCTAATTTAAACTCTTTCTTTACCTGCTTCATGAAGTTAACAAGTTCTTGTAGATCTTCTGCTGTAGGTTTTTCGTGCTTCTTGAAAATTATCTTTAAAGCCTCTACTAATTTAGTTCTTGCAAAAGAGGGCGTTGAAGACTGAATAGTGTCATATCCGATCGTTTTAATTTTCTTTAACGAAGGGTGTCTGTCATCGGTCTCTAGTTTATCTTCCCATGCAATGTTTTGAATGTATTTCTTTTTACTCATCCAAATGCCGTTATATGCTACTGACTCCAGTTCAAAAATCAAGAAATTATCAGTATTTCGATCTTTCGCATATTTTGCCATTGCCTTTTCAATATACTCTTTTAGCCTAATTGCATAAATTTCAATAATAAAGGTATCGATTGATAGTTTTTCTCCTAGCCATTCGATTGAGTTGTACATTTCTTCAAACTGGACATAACACGAATCAGTGTCAATGTAAATAACTGACGGCCGTTCTAGTTTGTGTCTTACCTTAATGTTGAAGTGTTCATGTATCTTTGTATCTTTATGAAAGAATTCATGAAAGTACTTATTTAGAATATTCTCAGAATATAAAATAGCATCTTGTCCCTGTAATGTTATCGACTCTGCGATATCAATATTAAAGAAGTGAAACCACTTATTACCGAATGCGCCATAAATAGAGTTCAAAGTAACCTTAACTGCCTGCTCATATGCTGTAAACTTAGCAGCAAGCTCCTCATAATGTTTAATGAGGAGCTCTGCTTCGTCTTTAGTCAATTGATCTTGTGGTTTATTTTCTAACTCAGTTATGTTCATTCTATGTTTTTTGGCAAGTTGATACTGTTAAAAGCGTTTCGCTATCTTTAGATGCGAATACTACTTTTGAAGAAGATATGTAAACATTTTGTTCTTCTTTGTCAAGTAGGTTTAGATACTTTTTGTAAACAGTAACATTACCGGATCCATTACTTTCTGGATTGATTACAAC
>Ga0206130_10005257_pt1 | contig 15408 bp, 12 predicted proteins | sample Helgoland_Spring_9_FD_148637 | JGI IMG/M metagenome (GOLD analysis project Ga0206130, IMG submission 148637) | Pelagic subsurface seawater microbial communities from Kabeltonne, Helgoland, North Sea - Helgoland_Spring_Bloom_20160512_1 | ecosystem: Environmental > Aquatic > Marine > Epipelagic ... | reverse complement strand
AGCTCACTGGACATGCAATCACCCATCAACTACGAACTAACAGCGGCCTAAGGCCGCACAACCAACCGTGTCAACCGAACCGGGTCAACTCCACTCTGATGACTTTGAAGCCTTCGGCTATCCGTTAGATGGCATCCCCTAGACGAGGCCTAGCATCGCGGACCATGGTAGTCTCGGATGCCGTGGACTTGTGCATCGTGATTCCGGCGCACAATGAAGCTGACACGATCGGAGACCAGCTGAATGCACTCTCGCATCAGCGGTGGACGGGTTCATGGGAGATCATTGTCGTTGACAACGGATCAACTGATGGAACCGCAACTGCAGCGACCCACCCGCTACTCACTGGCCGTCTACGGGTGATCAGGGCCACCAATGGGGCGAGCGCCTCGTACGCTCGAAATGTCGGCACGCAACATAGCCAGGCGGCCGCGTTCGCGTTCTGTGATGCGGACGACTTGGTCGGACCGTCTTGGGTTCAAGCGATCGGCGATGCTCTCCGCAAGTGTCCCATCGTCACCGGTCCAAACGAACTCGACCGACTGAACCCCAGTTGGCTGGCTGACTCTCGCGGGCGTGGCGACGAAGCTTCGGTCGGCACTTTCCACGGAATATTCCCATGCGTCCGCGGAAATAACTTCGGGGTTCGGCGGGAGGTCTGGGAAGCACTAGGCGGACTCGACGAATCTGTCACGCATTGCGAGGACCTCGAATTTTCTATGCGAGCGTGGAAGGCGGGATACGAGATCTTTGGCGCACCAGACGCCTTTGTGCACTACCGCTACCGGACCACGATCTCGGCGCTATGGAATCAAGGCTTCAACTACGGTCGACAACGACCAGGGATTGTCCGACGACTCCGTGAGCTGGAGCTCGCAACACCGTCTAGATTCGTTGGATGGAAGTCGTGGATCAAACTCGTATTTGATCTGCCAACGCTGGCGACTGCGACCGGGCGTCGCCGTTGGGCGTGGACAGCGGGCAACCGCGCCGGGCACCTCGTTGGCTCCATCAACTATCGGACTGTTGCCCTCTAGATAACCATGCTGAAATTGCTCTACGTCAACGGCACCCACGAAGGTGGCAGCCTCGCTAGTACTCGGGAACTTCTTCGAGCCCTTGCCCCCGAAAAGGTTGAATCGCACCTAGTGTCTGCGCGCCCTGAGCGGGCTTTACCTTCGTATCTGACCCGCCGAGCGACGAACCTCGCCGTCAAGCTCGGAGGACCCGAGCCCAGCAACGTTCTTGAACGGCTAAATCGTCTGCCAGGCCGGACATCGGTTGACCTGAATCACAGCGAGTCGAGCAGCACGGCCGTCGAAAACGCTACCCGGGCGAAGTTAGCGATTTGGAATCCCGACGTGGTCGTGGCTTCAAGCGTTTCGAGAGTCGCTTGGCGACGGATTCGCAAGGATTGTGCAGATCAGGGTGTTCCTTGTGTTCTCTACCTTCGAGAAGAATCACTACTGCCCCACCTTGCGCTCACGACCCCTCCGGAAGCGGTGTTCGCTAACTCTCGGGGAATCGTTGAAACCTGCAAACGTTTAGGCTGGGCCGCCACGCTCGTGCCATCTGCTGTGGATTTGGCTCGCAGTAGCACGAACAGCACCCGTACCACCGCTCTACTCATTAACCCCACCCGTCCGTATGGCCTAGAGCTAGCGGCCGATCTGGCCAGAGCCTGCCCTGACATTCGTTTCGTCTTCCAAGAGTCCACACGCCTGAGCGAACAAGAACGGCGCGAGCTCGAAGCAACAACAATCAGCTTGTCAAACGTCGAGCACCGATCATTCGTTAGCAAGCCAGCTCTCGTCTACAGGGACGCACGGGTTCTGCTAGCGCCATATTCGACCGTCCTTGAGTCGAACCGGCCTCGATCTGTCCTCGAGGCTCAACGCAACGGTATTCCAATCTTGGGTGCCGAGCGCTCAGGGCTTCGCGACGCCGCTGGGGACGGGGGGCTATTGCTCTCCCCCGACAGCCTCCTGGCCGATTGGTGCGATGCCTTAAATCGTTTCTTCGAGGAGACCTGGTACTACGCTCATATGAGTTCGCTCGCCCGTATCCATTCGATGCGGCCTGAGGTCGAAACCAATGCGATTGCTAAACGTTTCGTCGATGCACTTACGACGCTTGTCTAGCGACAATATAAACGGCGAGGTTACGTCCAGTGCGAGAAACAGCCTGGCGTTTGACGTGACCTACGCCTAGTGACGGTCACCGCCACGTCGATGCCTCCACCGCTTTGAAACGCTCGCAAACTTCCACTGCAAACCACTTCGATTCGCCGTTCCAACGCTTGATGAAGACACATTCTTGTCGAGAAAGTTTCCTACGTCTGAGCCAAATGGCAACTCGACGAAGTCAAATATCCGCTCAACCACCCGCTGTGGTTCAAGACAGAACTCCTCGTATCCGATTTCGAGATATTCAACGCCGGAGCCAGCAACGGAGTCGCGAACTCGTTCGACATGAGCCTCTGCAAGCTGCTTCCAGTGATCAACGTCGCGAAGGAGGCCAGTACCCCGCTTCGGGCGATGCGCAAGAGACGCTGCCACGTCGTCGGGATCCCGAATGATGTGAAGGACACGTGCGCCTGGGAACAAGTCGAGATAGAGAGGCAATAGCACACACATTCGCGGGTCTTTAACGCCCCACGGCGATTGTCCGTCGTACCCCCACGTCTTGAAGTCTGCAAGCCACTGGGCAAGTATCACTTCTCCTGCGGTATTGCGAAACGCCAAAACCTCATCGATTGTGAGGATGGGTAGCTGCGCCCAGCCGCTGCCCCCGCCCATGATCTGAAGATCGTTTACGTAGATCGAGAAGAATCGATTTTCGAAATGAGCCATGTTTGCGCCCATAAAGAGGCCATGGCGATGCAACACCTCTGCCAGAATTGACGTTCCTGAGTTGTGCATGCCAACAACGAGCGTTGGTGGTGGTGGACTCAACGAATTGGCACCCAACGTACTCATAGCTTCCCCTCTAGCAGCGCACTAAGCGTCATTCGGTTGACAGCTGAGCGACGCCGTAGCAGATGGCTAAACACGGAAACCGACTTCACTAACAAAGGCAACATCCTCTGGCGCAAACCCAGAAATATCATGTGACTTGTATCGACCTACGGTCGGCGGCACCTCAGCGAGCGCACTGACCTTCTCGACGACCTGAGCGTTGTTTCGTGCACCGACAAAATCGAGAAGGGCCGGGACGTGTTCGCCCGGATTCAAGCAAAGATCGTCATAGTTCACCATCAAGAACCGATCGCCCAGTGTGTGACCGAGTTGTCGAACTCGGTCGTTTGCAACACACCAATACGCTAAGGAGTCCCGAGGCGTTGCGGAGGCGGTCGCGCTCGGTGGCAAATCGAAATACCAGTGCCACCGAGCGTATTGACCCTGATTACGACTGTAAGCCATATCGAGACCATGGCGCATTACATGGACGTAGCGAAGCCTCGGAAACTCGGCCATGAGACGGTCAAGAAAGATGTGAGAGTTTGGTTCTTTCCAACCCCAGCCTCCATTCTGCGCCTCAAAATACTCCCTGCTCAGAAGTGCTTTACGACGGTTGTCGCACCACCTCCGCGAGTAATTCCCTCGTTGGTCCCGCACTGCGCGCCTTAACACCTTGCGTTCAACAGTCGTCAGTGGCTCATGGCTCGTCATCGCCTTGGCGAGCAGCTGAAGCGCTGCGCTTACTTCACTCTCGACGCCCGGCGCACGAAGCGCTCTACGTTTAAGTAACAGGTTGAACCACAAATTATCGCTCGATCTATTCAGATCGCTGCCGATGTCGACTCCAGCGCATGCGAACATCTCAGCGATCAAGCGAGTACCGCTTCCACCTAGCCCCCCGATCACAATCGGGGCATCAATGTCATACACGGGGTGGGGATGCGATCATTCGAGCCCTTGGTCTATGTCGAATTTCAGAGCTCGGGTGAAACTTCCATGACAAGTCCCGAGTGTGTGCCGTACCGACTCCGTGCCCGAAGGGCACGCTCCAGCCATCAGAAAGTCACTTCGTCGCTCGTCACGCCTGCCGGTCCTCCACCGTCTCATTCAGATCCTTCGTTCGACCCGTTGTGTCGTAGTGCCTCACTGGCATGGAACCCTGACGACATGCACGGAGCACTAAAATGCTAGTTGATATTGTATCCAATACTCGGGTGCAGAAACGGCGGCTTATTGCCGCCTCGTGCTATCTTCGCTGGAGTGAACCGCTCGGCGTCCAGCTTCCGATCCAACCATGTTCATTTCTGGGCCCCCGAAGACGTCGAGCCGGGCGCTGTCGACTCATGGGATCCTGATGCCGAGCCGGCTCGGTATGCAAACGGTTTCGGTCACTCATTTCTCGAACTGTATGCCAGGTTGTCCAGGCTTGGCCTACCCGTTTCGCTCGGCAGAGACTGCCCCCCACATACTCGAACCCTCGTGTCGCTCGGATCCATTTTCGATTGGGCGACTGGGTCGCTCGATACCGACTCTTCATTGCAGTTCCTCACCGACGTGCCACACGGGGCCCAGGTCGGATGTATCCGATCCGACATTCCCGTTTCGTTCAGCCTGCCGGTTGCAGCCTCCTTCGAGATCATTCCGACAACGCAATCCCCGGCCAGGTGGCCCGCCATTTGGTTGCCGCTTCTTCCCCAACGGGGCCTGATCCAGCGGTCGCTACAACGACGAGGAACGTTGTCCAGCGTTGGCACCATGGCCAATCGAAGAAACGTTCCGCCGCAGTTTCTCGAGAAACACTTCGAGATCCGGCTCGGCGAGCTCGGTCTCAAATGGATCCCTCGTATCCAAGACTCAGTGACACCAGATGCGCGCTGGCACGACTTCAGCGATCTCGATGTGTGCCTCTGCGAACGTAATACCCAGGTCGTCCACCGAGACGTGCACAAACCAGCAACCAAGCTCATCAACGCATGGGTCGCTGGGTGCATACCGCTCATCGACAAAGAGGCCGGGTACCTCGAACTGGCCACACCGGGCCACGACTGTTTGGTCGTCGATAGCCCTGAAGCAGTGATCGATACTCTCGCATCCTTGGTCGCGTCGCCGGAGATGATCGCTGCCCTGGAGCGCGGTGTTGCCGAAGCAGCGCGTCGTTACGCACCGCAAACCGTGTTGGACCAGTGGCAGCAGCTATTATTCGAATCAGATTCCGTATGGCAGCTGCCGAACGAACGCACCACTCGTGTTGAAAGACTCACTCTGCAGGCTCGGCTCCATGCTCGTCGCCTGCGCCGATGAAAGCATGGTTCCTATGGTCCGGAACGAAGTGGGTATTCCAGGCTGTTGGCAATCTGACGAAGTGCGGCGTCTAACTGGAGGTGTGACCGCTACGTATCCTTGCGCGGACTGATACGCTCGCGACCTTGTCCGTGAGGCAGCCGACAGGAAGACGAAGTGTTTAAGACGTCAGACTCGATTGTTACGGGATGCACAGCTGCGATTCTCTCATTCAATTCGGATGCCACGATCGAAGCAGCGATCCACTCTGTCCAAGACTTCGATGAAGTAATTATCTGCGATGGTGGCAGCACCGACAACACTCGATCCATCGCAACAAACCTTGGCTGTCGGCTACTTAATCAGCCCCTAGAGTTCAAGGACTCCAACAACCGACTATTGGACATTGGTGGGGTTCGGGAGCACATCCTCAAGGAAGCTGCGAACGACTGGGTATTCTTTCTTGACAGCGACGAATTGGGAACCGAAAATCTGCGGCTCGCGATTTACAATCTGATCTCGCAGGAAGAACCACCTGGCGCTGCGGCTATTCCGAGACTCTTCGTGGTCGATGGTCAGACGATCGAGTGTGCTATGACCTATCCGAGCTACCAGCGGCGCTTGGTGCGACGGGATGCCGTAGAAACGTATCGTGGATCGCAGCACGACGTGCCAGTTCTGTTCGCAGGGGAAGAAGTCGTGAATCTCGACGAGCCGCAACTCGTGCCCATGCCTCCGCTTCGCGAGTTATGGACACGTTGGGCGGCATACCGGCGTCGTGAAGAGCTGAAACACCTTGACCTGAGCATCAGCGAATGGGCAACTAGAGTAGCGCGGCCGCGCATGCGCAAGGTCTGGTGGCTGGCCTACCGCTTGGCGCGGTGTCGAGTCAGGTGCACGGGCACACAGTTGCCTTTACGGTACGAATTGGGTCGGTTGGCCAACGACTCGTTATATGTCTGGTATACCGGCAGACGCTTTCTGGGCTTCCGTCCCGGTGCCCACGAAGACATATGGCGTTAGATCTCCGCCACACTTCATTATGAACAGCAATGCGACGTCTAATTGCGAGCCCCTGTCGGAACTAGGCGACAGGGGGTTGTCGCCAACTTGGGGGAACGGCTACTCCTGCCAACTTCTCTAAGCGATCAAGATCGGCCGAGAACATCTCATGCCATCCATCGAGTACAGACTCGCCAATTGTCGGCTTTTTTCGAGTCTCCACCACCAATCGCCGCCAAAGGCCACCCGTCGACTCGTGCAACCTTTTCCGGGCGCTGCGAGGAACCGCCTTGCGCGATGCCCGAAGCGCAGCTGCGATCAGCCCCCGCTTTTCAATTCCGGTGGTTCCGTTGCCTCGATTCATGACCGCATGAACGTCAGGCGGGACAAAGTCCGTGTCGACCCCAACAAATTCCAGGATCTTCGCCAGCGTATGATCCGGGTCCTGGCGCAGCTCGTCGGTAAAAAGAACAAGCACATCATCGCGAGCAAAATACGTCAAGAAGCGCGAAAGCTGTTGTGAGTACAGTCCGTTGCTCATGTAACGAAAAGGCCAGGCCGCATCGTCGAACTGCCTCGCGTACGAAGAACAATCTGCCTTTCCCGTAGCCACCGCAGTCGCCAAGGCCGCGTCCTCACTCGCCAGTAAAACCTCAGGGTCAGCCGTAAGCAGGTTCAGAATCTCCTCAAACTCCCGGCGCTCAGTTCCGTTTCGGACCATATGCCAATATGCAGACACAGCCCGTTCCAAGGGCTCGCGCAGAATCACGACAACGCGTGCTTCCTCACCCAGATGGTCGGCTATCCGCTTGGGGACCTGTGGAAGAAACAAGTACGACGTCGACGCGTCCAGTTTCCACTTCGCAGAAACGCTGGACCCGAAGTGTCGCTCATAGTTCGGTCGCCACGACGGGCCGACTGGGCGAGAGAAGAAGTGCGGCTCCTTTGGTTCAGAAGGCGCAAACTCAGGATGGTTCCGGAGCAGCTCGAATAATGTCGTGGTTCCGCTTTTTTGTGCGCCAGGAACGATTAGCGTTCGTGTCATCGTCCGGCCTCACGAGGAGGTTCGGAACCCTTCTCCATGAACGTCCTGAGCGTTGTGTGATCATCGGTCTCATGCGGAACCACCCTGCCATTGACCAAGAGGACTACGTTGTTGGCGCGTTCGACGGTTGAAAAGCGATGCGCAATCACGACAATCGTCATTTCACCGCGCAGCTCATCGAGCGTCTGGCCGATCAATCTTTCCGACTCAGGATCGACCGCGCTCGTCGGTTCATCGAGAAGGAGTACATCTGGGTTACCTGCGATGGCACGGGCCAGGACTAATCGCTGGCGCTGACCACCTGATACCGCCTCGCCCAACTGTCCGACTTCGGTCTCGTAGCCATTAGGCCACGCGAGAATTTCTTCCTCGATATGAGCTCGGCGTGCTGCAAGGCGAACTGCCTCAGCGGAAATATGTGCGCGGTGGAAACGGATTGCATCCTCGACCGTTCCCGACTGAAGTTTCGGGTCCTGCGGAACGTAGGCGACCCTCTGTCGCCACTGCACCAGATCGAGCTTCGCTACATCTATATCGTCGGCGAGTAGATCACCTCCAGTGGGCACCCGCAGGCGCGCCAGCAGGTACATCAATGTTGACTTGCCGGCTCCCGACGGGCCAACGAGCGCTGTCAGATCACCTTCGTTGATTCGCAAAGAAATATCGGCGAGGACTGGCTCACCACCTGGATAGCCGAAGCACACACCTCGACATTCAAGCGCGCCGATATGTCCGACAACGCTCGCACCACCGACCGAATCGGTAGCTCGCAGGAGTCGCTGTTCCTCCTCAACCAATTGCTCCACTACTGGAGCTACTTCGCTGAGGCTCTGGTACGTGCTTTGGGCAGCCTGCCCGTAACTGAGAGAACGCAACAGCATTAGCAGCGACCCGGTCAGTGCGGCAAGACTTGACGTGTTGCTAGCGTCGATCACCGCCATCATGCCAAGTGTGATCGCGTACCCTCCCGTCCTGTAACTCGCGGATGTCATTCTGTTGACAATCCGCATTCTCCAAACGATGCCGAGAACCTTGTCGATCTGCAGCCGGAGAGGCCCATCCACCTGCTTTTCGACAGCGAACGACTTTATCTCCCGTGTGATCTCAAGACGTTCCAAGGCCAATGCGCCAAGACGGCGTTGCTCCGTCGCCCGTTTCCCCCCAAGTCGACGGCTCATGAGAATCAGTGGGCGCAGTGCCAACAGCATCATAGTGAGGCCACCAAGGACAACTAGGCCGGCAACAGGACTGAGGAGGAGCGCCGAGGCGGTAAGCGTGACGAAATTGGCGACCGAACTAATGCCGCTCCCAAGCGAGTTGACGACTCCCGCGGCTTGGGTCGGATGGTTGAGCAGTAGCTGGCTCGTATCGCCGCGCTTCAACTCCAGCTGCGCGTCCAGGTTCGCTCCCGAATATGCGGCGAGCAATCGGGACCTAGCGGTGCGCTGCGCGTTCACGAACAGCGAAGCCTGGGCCCACGAGGTTGCAAACTCGATGAGTAGCAGTCCGATCAGAATCGCAAATCCTAAGAGAATGAGCTGCGCTGTCGTCAAATCAGTTGCGCTGATCGGTCCAACTGAACCACTAATTAGTTCCGTGTCGGCTGTTAGGGCTGTTGCAACACGCACTACGATCAGCAGTATCGCCGCCTGGCCCAGCCCGGTAAGCGTGGCAAGAAACCCGACCAACGCCAAACCTCGATACGCAAGCCCAATGGACTTTCGGTATCGATGGATCAACGGAAATACACCACGTTCGCCAGTACGTTCCCGTGAGAATCCTATCATTGGCTTCACGTCAGATTTCCCGGGCACACTCAGCCACCACGGGCGACATCAGGATCACAACTCTCTTAGAAACGCGGTCGTAGTGACCTTCACGGCATGAGCTTACAGCTCCCCCGTCGCCGGATAGCGTGCTTGCCGACTAATAACCGAACCGGCGAAGGTCTCGCTCATACATTTTGGCGACTGTCTGACGGAGAGCATCCGTATATGCATGTTCAACTACCTCCACCGCCTTAGTCGCGTTTCGTCTCGGTAGCTCATGGATTGGGAGTCCGAGGTATTCGGAAAGCCTTTTATAGTCTTCTGTCAGACTCTCGAATCGGCCGACAAATTCAACATTTTTCGGCACCAGACGAGACTGCAGCCGAAGGTGAGGGTCGCATATGCGCAGGTCCCACGACGAGATTGCTTCGACAAAGCGCTCGAAGTCGCGGCCTCGGAGCTCAGGGTAATAGCGCGCGAGTTTGTCGGAATCTCGTACCTTGTTACACCAGCACGAATAGAGCCGCGTGTACGGATCTCGCACGAATGCGAAGGAATGTAACTTGCCGTTTTTAGTCAACTTTCTCGACGGACCGGCAAAGCGGAGTTCTGAATCAATCTCCTTGAACACAGAACGCAGGGAACTCGTAGCTACCTTTGGTACTTGATAGTAGGCGAAAGAATAACGATCGCTGACAAGCACCAGTCGCCTCGGTAGAACCAGTCGGTGGAGCCGCGAACCTTGCGCCCGTATCTGGCCAACTACCGACTCCATCGGATCATGCACACTGACGAATGAACTGAAATCCGTGTGGCGGGGCCATCACGCCGCTCCTGCCGCACACGCCACCGTCACACTCTTCGTAAATACTGTAGGACTGCAGCAAATTATTGAGCTCATGTAGCAAGCATCCATTCGTGAGTGGTGCCGGCTAGAGCGCCTCTGACTTCTTCGAAGTTTACGATCAGATCAGCCACTGGTTGTGGATTTACTCGATGTGTTGCAACTTGTGCGACCCAGGGTTTGAGCTCGAGGAATTTCACGATCTTGTCGTATGCCCGCAGCGGATTTGATTCAATGTCGGCCTCGTATTCCAGGCACAATAGCCGGTCCGCAGGTACCACCCGCTCCAGGGATTCGTAGCGAAGTTCCCACCGCTGAAAGTGTTCGAGAAGCGACGTCTCGACTGTGTCAACATGAACGGAAGCCACATCGATACGGACCTTTCGGCCATCTTCCTTGGGGGGCTCGCGCGTGTGGTACCACCCCCGGGAGCGGCCTAGCTTGCTCGACACCACCTTCCGAAGGTAGTTCCGGCGCCGTAACGAGATGAACTTCGTGACGCCCACGTGAGAGAGGTCAGAAACGTACTGTTCAATGCTTGACCCGCCCTGCATGAACTGATGGAACTTCGCGTCAAAGCCGAACCATCGCCGACCCGAGCGCGAAAGCCGGCCCGCTATATATTCGGCCGGGTCGAATCCGCTGGCTGTGACATCCACGCCCGTCGATCGCAGCTCGCGATACACGCGGTGATACGTCTCGCCGTCCCAGTAGACCATAGGATGTTGGGCCAACATGTCGGACACTGCTGTGCTCCCGCACCGGCCGATATGCACCATGGCAACGGCTCCCTCTCTCCAAGGGGACATCAGAGGTCCGACGACTCGAGAACGCAGAGCGCTTCGAACTAGTGGGATAGCGACCCTCGGTTCATTCACCGAGCTTCGTAAAGCATCAAGCGGTGATGTTGTTTGTCCGACGAAATGATCCGTTCGATCAAGATTCATTGAAGGTCCAGATGTAATGACAGTTCATACTCTAGTGGTTCCACGCGAATCATACTCCAATGGTTCCACGCGAACCTGGCGACTTGGCGATCCGCTCCAACGACATATCTGTCTCAACCGATCATTGGAGTTCGGAACAGAGACCTTCCGTGAAACTCGGCCGCGGGACTCGCTTTCACTAGCACACACCGAGTTCGCAAGAAGCTGGTCGACGCCGCAAGGACCGAAGCCGATAGTCACGGACTGCACATGTGTCGACACGCGTTAGTTCTCGATCTCGCCCAAGACGCGCTCAATCACACGATCGATCTGTGCATCAGTTAGTGCAGAACCTGTCGGCAGACAGATACCGGTTTCGAAGATGGCGTCGCTGACGACACCACCAACGGACTCGGCGTCGGCGAACAACGGCTGCTGGTGCATTGGCTTCCATGCCGGCCTCGCCTCGATGTTCTGAGCTTCGAGAGCGAGACGGATCGCCTCTCGATCGGTTCCCGCCTGCGCTGGATCAATCGTGGCGACCGTGAGCCAGCGATTCGGCTGACTGTCTTCGGGAACGGGCATAAAGTCGATACCTGGCAGCACACCAAGAACATCTTCGTAACGTCGGCAGATCTCGGCCCGGCGCTGCATCATGGAGGGAAGCCGTTCGAGCTGGCCGCGCCCGATAGCCGCCAACACGTTTGAGAGCCGGTAGTTAAAACCCGCATCGATGTGTTCATAGTGAGGTGCCGGAAGTCGTGCTTGAGTCGACAAGTAGCGAGCTCGCTCGATCAAAGCGGGGTCATCAGCAACCAACGCTCCCCCACCGCCAGTGGTGATGATCTTGTTACCGTTGAACGACAGCGTGGCCAGTAGCCCACGCGACCCTGCGGCCCTGCCCGCCCGAGATGCGCCAAGCGATTCGGCCGAATCGGCGATTAAGGGTACGTCATACTCTGCACAGATCGGTTCCAGGCGGTCGTAATCGGCGCATTGGCCGTAAAGATCGACGGCGACGATAGCTGCTGGCAGCCGTCCGCGGCTGGCCCGTTCGGCTAGTTCTTGGCCGACGAGATCGGGGTCGATGTTCCAGTCGGTTGCTGAGCTATCGACGAACACGGGCGTTGCTCCGCATTGAAGTACTGCATTGGCCGTCGCCACGAAAGTGAACGTCGATACGAGCACAGCATCGCCCTGCGTGACCCCCGCTAACAACAGAGCCAGGTGGAGTCCAGCCGTGCCACTCGAGAGTGCCGCTACATGATTTCGATTGGTCACGTCCGCCAACGCGTCCTCAAAGGCCTTTAGGTCCGGGCCCACCGGCGCAATCCAATTGCTGTCGAACGCTCCGAGTAGATAGGCACGTTCGGCCGTCGACATATCCGGGGGCGATAGGTAAATCCGGTGATCAACCACAGAACCCAAAGGTTAGCGCCGACGCCGACCTTAGAAACATGGATTGCGTGACCGCGATCGTCTACGAACCTCGCGGTTGGTTCGCGATGCACAACACATCCACTGCCAGAAAGAAAGGAAGTGCATTTGGAGCTGGGAAGCGAATGAACCCAGATACAGATAGGTTCAAGCGCTTCGATTGGCTCCTGAATCACGATGAATGGCGGTGTCGCGCACGAGACGTCAAATCTTTATGGGTGCAAATCGGACCGATAGAGCAGGAAGCGGCGCTAAGGCTTGAATGTCGCTGCGGCCTTCGCCCTACGAGCGTCCAAGGAACTTTGACGATGACCGATAGTTATGATGTGATCCAGCTGCGTCTTGCTGATGGATACGAGTTTGGGACCTTCGAGCCCACCGTCGCTTATCGTGCCAAATACCGGCTAGCCAAGTTTGTTGGCCGTCGCATGCGACCGAAATTGTTGGTTTTGCGTGGTTCACACGTTGACCTGTCACATGTCGAAGCACAAGCCATAAGGTTGGTCACAAGAATTTCCCCACTTGATGTCTGGGAATACGAGAGGATGCCCAACAAGGCGGTGATCAACTCATTGGTCGAACGTGGGATCCTTGAACGGCACAACTATTCAGCAGATACGCCGCAATTTGCATCACTGATCCGTCGACCAGACTGCTCTCAACTGTTCATCGTGCTGACCGGCGCTCAGAAGCAGATGAGCTCGGCGCACGACACGTTCCTGACTGACACTCAGCTGATAGATAGGAATCTGCTGATTCTTCGTGACGTTGGAATGAATCAGTATGTCGAGGGACTGAGCTCTGCAGCTCCAAGTTTCGGTGGCCTCGTCAGTTGGCTTGACGGAGTACGACACGGTCTTGGGATCACCCGCGACAACACCTATCTGATAGGCAACTCGATCGGCGGCTTCGCGTCGATATTGCTCGGCCATTACCTTGAGGCTGGCGAAGTCTGGGCGTTCGCCCCACCGTGCACGCGGCCTGACAAATTCACGAGATCACCCGGCGGGTTTGACCTGGACCTTGAGGTTGCCTTGGCCGAACACAATGAGCGAACTCGGTTCCACATCTTCTTCAACTCAAGCCATGAACGCGACAGTTCAACGGCAGAACGGTTTGGTGCAATGCCCGGAGTGATTCTTCACCCTCAGCAGGGAAACGGTCACGGTCTTCTTCCACAGTTCCTCGCAGGTGGGCATGGACGCACACTTCTGCCCCCATATCGACGAGCTGACGACGCCGATATCTTGGCGAGCGCCGGCAGCGGCCGGACTGCACTTCTTGACTTCCTCTCTATCCTGACTGGCGCGCCTCAGGAGACGATCCGGGAACAACCGCTTGCTCTTGACTCACTTGCCATGGTCCAGGTGATCGACTTCGCAGAGACAAGGTGCGGCGTCCGCCTCCCGAACTCAACCCCAGCCCTCCTCAACGATGGCTCATTCGAGGACCTCTGGGCACTGATTGAGGCGTCCCCCTCTTTCGACAGCAAAATTGCCCCTCTTCCGATCGTGACAGCGGCTCCAAAGAACCCCACAGGCGGACGGGAACGGCACATTGATGGCCGGATGGTGACCGACATTGAGGTTGGCATGCCATTGACCGGTCGAAACAATCTTGGCGAGGCACCACTCCTCAAGCTTGCTGGTGACTTGCAATGGCGCCATACTGCACAGCTGTCGGGTGTCCCCAGCGCCGAGACAGTGGACGACGAAGGCAATCGGCTCTATGCCACATTCTATTTCGTTGAATGTGTAATGCCAGAACCCCTCGGAATGGCTGCGTTCGGCGAGAACGACCAGTTTTCGATCGTCAGCTCGTTGAGCCGGTTTGGAAGCTCAATGTTCGAAGGCGAACATGTGCTGGCGCCGCTTGGCGCCGACACCGTCGGACTCGACGTTCACACCCTCCCTGTTGTGCGGCTGTCGAACTCGTTCGTGCGCCAGTGGGAGGGCGCTGGATGGTTGAAGAAATCGCGGCCCGCTAGCGCCAGGTTTGCGCTGATCCCCGAGCTGCACGAACCGCCCGAGGCATATCGCCTGCTGAAAACCGCTGGCAACGGTCAGAGCATTCTTGCACGGCCGCTCGATGCTGTCGCACTGATCGATACGGCTTCGACGATCGAAATGTCCATCGAACCTGACCGCGATCTGAACGGCGCCGGGCTCCTGTACTTTGCCAACTATCCCGTGTTTCTCGACATGGCCGAACGAACTGTGCTCAGCAAACTCGGTCTCGACCAAGCGTTGCTTGACCGGCGTTCGCTTTTGCACCGACGGAGCGCGTATCTGTCCAATGCCAGCGCCGACGACACCCTAGAGGTGAGCGTTCTTCCGTCGATGTGGGCCAAGGAGGCGAACGAGAGTGGGCCAGCTTCGATTGGTTTACACGTAGAGCTCGTCATGTGCCGTCGATCAGATGGGCGCCAAATGATGGTTTCTTCAGCTCGAAAGACCTTTTCCGAAGTTACACCTGAGGACGTGGCTGCTGTGCTGTCCTTAATAGTGAAATAGTAAACGTGGGCCTTTGCCCAGCAGCCGTTCACGAGCCCAGTCGCTTCTTTTGGCCGCCCTCCGGCGGATCGAAAGCCTGCCACGATAAGTAGCGCATCAATGGCCTGGTCTCGGGGGCGACCCGGCGCGCGTCCTCGCTTGATCTAACTAAATCTCGCGGCCGGATCAACAACAATCGGGTGCTGCAAAAGACTGTATTCGACCTGCTCTATTTATCAAGCTCCTAGTTTCGCAACGTCCTTCTGGTCAACGACAATGGCTTCTGCAGCCAAGTAGCCCGTAATCATCACCACAACACAGTTGCGTAAGCTTTACCGCCATTTCGCGACTGCGCTCAAGCGCAATCGGGTTCTCTTCCTGACGATCCTTGTCCAAGTTGGCAGATCGTAAGACCTTCGCTCAGGCGAAGAGAAGCAGCGCTCGAGTCGACCGCTCTTCGCCAGGGCCGACGCAATTCCATGAGTCGCATACGGGTGCTGATGCACCTTGACGCTCGGCAAGCCCTTCAACTCCGCGACTCTGCGACTATCCCATTCGTGGTACTTCGAAACATGGATGTGATACCGGGTGACACCGTTGCTTGCACCCAAAACACTTCGCAGAGTGCGATACTTGTCGAGTTCAGAGGGGAT
>Ga0206130_10005255_pt1 | contig 15413 bp, 10 predicted proteins | sample Helgoland_Spring_9_FD_148637 | JGI IMG/M metagenome (GOLD analysis project Ga0206130, IMG submission 148637) | Pelagic subsurface seawater microbial communities from Kabeltonne, Helgoland, North Sea - Helgoland_Spring_Bloom_20160512_1 | ecosystem: Environmental > Aquatic > Marine > Epipelagic ... | reverse complement strand
TTTTGCCTCTTCCGGACTTAAAGTAAAAGTATAGTTCTTTCCTGTATCACCTGCTGTTTTAACCACATTCTCTGTAAGTATAGACGTAAGGTTATAAGGGTCTCCAAACACAGCGTCTATAGCTGCGTTCTCTGCTTGAATATAAAGGTTAATAGAATCTTCTATACCCTTAGCGTTGTCCCCATACTTTATTCCTAACAAGTCAGCCTCTTCTTTAGATAGTGTTTTTTGAGTTGGGTCTATTGTTGTAATGTAAGCACCTGCCTGTTCTCGTGAACCAAAAATTCTTTCTAATGATGTCCACGCTCCTGTCTCATCAACAAACTTAGTTGTCACAGCACCCACGTCAAACTCATCGTAATTAGTAAGTATCTGTCCTTGCAATGAACTTACTGCCACAAACTGATTTTCGTTAGTAGTTAGCTCACGTAAACCTGTCTTAGAGTTAGTTCTCATCATAGCCGCAGTAACCTTTCCTGTCTCAGGATTAATGGCAAGCTCGCTGTTATTAAAATTAGCATATCCTTCTGCATTTTCCATCAGCCACACTTCAAGTTCTTGAGATGATGTAGCTATATCATTAGACTTCATACGAGCCATCTTGTCTGCGTAAACACTTTGATAGTGCTCCTGTAAAGAAAACGCTTGCTCTGTTCCGTCAACTAAGTTCTGACGCATCTGAGTGTATTGACTTGGACTAAGCATACCGCTTTTTAGCAACTGCTCCTGCATCAACATTTGTTTCTGAGCCTTCTCACCAAAAGCTAACCCCCACTCTCTTATAGAGGTGCTCTCACCTTGAGGCTGATTGTTTAGTTGTTCTTGATATTTACGAGTCGCCTCATCAATAGCTCCTTTTTTTTCTGCTCTGAGTGTTACTTCATCCTGAATAGTTGATGTAAGATTGGCTGCGGCCTCTGTCCAATTTACTTGTACCTGTGGGTCACGAGGATTATATTTATAGTAACTCATAGTGTTAGTTAAAAGGGTTTAAAAAATCTATTGCCTGACCTGTTCGTGTCTTTACTCCTAATTGGTTTTTTCTAAAGTCTCTTGCCCATTTACCTGATTGTTTTGACATAAAAGCATTAAATTGAGCTTCGCTTGGGTTGTTCATTATTTCAGTAATATCTACACCATCATACACATTCGTAGCGGCTGCAAAATCAGAACTTGTGTCTGCTCTTTTAACGGCAGGTGCAAAATCAGTATCGCCTTGTTGACCTACTTGAGGTGTCATAATATCACCTTTTTGATATCCTTCCTGTGGAGTAGCCTTGAATCCTGCAGCACCTTGAGTAGATAATAAACCAATCTTATCATTTGTAGATGCTTGTTCTTGGTTTCTTCCAACAACGTTTGCCTGTCTTGCTCCTGAAGTTTTAGCGTATAATGGAGCTGCTGCTCCTATTGCTCCAACCGTATTAACCATCCCTTGCAACCCTTGGTTTGTCATCATAGCCGCTTTGTCTGCAGCGTTTGACGCAGCTTCTTGAGCTCCTGCCACCTCGCCTAAATCTAATTGAACACCTATGTCTCTTAATCTTGAATCCTCTTCAGCTTGTGCAGCTTCAAGGTCGAAAAGTCTATCACTCTGTGCGTCACGAACTTGCCCTTGTGCCTCTGTTTGTGCAGCTAAAAGCCTACCTGCTGTTGCAGCTCCACCTCTTTCGCTTTCAATACCTGCCTCAAGAGCTTGTGCTCCTGCTGATAATAAAGCCTCACGTTGTCTTTCAAATGGCTCTTTATTAATAGACAAGACATCCATATAATTTGTCTCTAGCTTTCTACGAGCTTCTGACATTTTATTTTTAACCTCAGCTAATGCTCTAGCTTCTTTTTTCTTAGCCTTACTAGCTGCGTCAAAAGACATCACCATTCCTGCTCCTGCTGACGCTATTGATACCGATGCGGCTATTACTGCTCCTAATGCTGCTGCCATAACTACTGTATTATTTTGTGTTTATTAATTAGGTGTTCGGGAAGTTCTCTGAAATTCTCTGTGTACAACTCTTTTTCTGCCTCTTCAACTGTTTCTGCATCTGTCCTGTATACACACGCCCACACACAATCTTCATGCATATAAGCTATTCTCTGTGTGCCCATTTCAGTTTGTAAAACCATTGGTGCTTTTATTCTTTTTACCTCTGCTTTATCTGTAATAATAGACATCTCTCCACTCATAAAAAATGACGGATGATTTGTCTTGTGTATAAAACTTATAACTACCATGCCCTTTGGCATAAATATTTCCCTTGTGTATACACCATCTTTTATATGATGTTTTAAAGGCATAGCCTCTTCCATCTCAGGCGTATGATGCTCTAAAGCTCCGGGGACTGTTTTAATTTGTTGTCTAAATTCGGCAATTCTCTCCCATAACATACCTGTATGTGATGTTATTTCTTCAAGTATTTGAACGCCTTGCATTTCTTCAACCATGTAGCAAAGATACAAATTTTACGGATAACTTTTCATCACCTCACTCTCGACAGCAAATAGGTTTATTTTTGTTGTAGATGTGTTTGCAATATCAAAAACACAGTAGTGACCTAAAACTCCGTGAGACTCTGCAATTGAGTTCTTAATATAGAAGAAGAAAAGCTCTTGTCCTACAATAGGACTACTTCCTGCTATTGTGGTATCTATTACAACCTGATTAATACCTTGTTGTAAGTTTATATTTATCTCTTCTATCTGACCTGCAAGGAATGGTGTGTTAGTAAGGATGTTAAGAAAGTACATCATATCACCAACTGACATCATAGTGTCTAGCTCTATATCTGTAGAAAAATTAATAGTCTCCGCATTTACAACAGTTTGGCTACTTCCAATACCATTTAAAGAACGTAACACATACTCACTAGGCTGTGCCGGAACAGTACCTGAGTTTCTTATAAAAGCATAAAACGATGCTTCTTTTTCATCAAACCAACCTGCCTCAATAAACCCTGAGTCTTGTATGTCAGTTTTTAATGTAACTCCCCAAGATGCATCACCTTCTATGTTAATGGTTTTAAATAACTTGTTCTCAAGAGGCATCTCATTAAATACAGATTGTACCGTACTCGTGTACTGAACACCATAAAAATTATTACGCACCTCGTTAGTGTTATGACGGTAAAGATTACCCCCTTTAAACGTATAGAAGTAATTGTTCATACCAATCATCCAATCAGGAAAATAAGAATAAAACGAAGGCCACCCTTGAGCACCTCCGTCATAAGACAATGTGTTATTTGCATTTGTTGGTAAAGACATATATTTATTTATTTATAGAGAGTCGCAGATAGAGCCGTTACATTCGCTACAGCAATCTATTACAACATTACTCTCAATTTCTAGTATTTTAAAAGTGGCAGGGTCAGCACCTTGAGTAGTCATTACTGTCTCCGCTATTGCATACCAACCATCATCAATAACATCTCCTAGTACTACATCTCCGTTTGCAATGTTCTGATACTCAATACCTCCTGCAAAATTCAAGTCATATTCAATTGAATAGTTGTTAAGAGGGTCGCATACAAAATCACAATCTGTAAAAATATCTGTCCTAAAAATTCCTGATGGAGGTTCGGGACAAGATTCACAATTTTGAATATTAAGAAGTGCACAATTAACTTGCTGCCTAACAATATTACCATCAGAGTAAAACCCATCTGATTCACATATAGTTAAATTTTCATCAGCATAAACTGCTGTTGAGTTTGCTAGTGTTGTTCCGTCTAAGTAATATACTGCCATAATTTATTTTGATTTAAAATGAGCAATCTCCTTCGTTGGATAGGTTATTGCTACCGGGGTCTACCGAACCTGTTAAAGCACAGAATGTATCTGCATCATATCCACTTGCACCACCTATAAATTCACTACGAAAAACTCCATTACAATCTGTATATGAATAACCACTTCCTGTTCCTGAATATGTTGAAACAGTATACTGAGTACAATTTAAACTTGATTCAAAATTACAGTTTACAACATCGCCACAAGTCTGAGTTACATTAGAATGTAGTGTTGCATTTGGAGTAACACCAAAGTTTATTATCGTACCGCAGTAAACAAATGTTCCTGCTCCTGCTCCAACTCCTTGTACATACTGAACAACTGAGCCTATACCTATTCCGTTTTGATATGTATCTTCAATAGTAAACTGAGCTCCTGAATTACAGTCTTGAAGCACGTATATGTTATCTCCATCTTCACAATCACAGCAAGCTGCTTGGCTAGTACTGCTATCATAGCACAGGTCTACTACGGCAACGTCTCTATAGTCCCAAATTAGATATAGATACTGTCCTGTAGATGGCATATTAAAAGTAGCTGTATACGCACTATTTCCGTTAGTTGGAGGTGTTGGTGCTCCTGCGTCTGTACTTGCTATAAGTAGTGCCTGTATCTCTGTAGTTGTGTTGTTGTATAAAGTATCACTTCTAAGATATCTAAACCTGTCTGAGTTAACATTAAAGCTATACGTATCATTAATCTTTTTGTCTGAACCAATAGTTATTACAGAGTTGTTTGTTGGTATTAAATTACCTCCTTGTTGACCTGTAACCTTGTTGTACAAATTAACTATAGGAGCAACACCTGCTTGAAAAGTAACACCTATTGAATTATTTGGAGACTGAAAGTCATCATCAGTCCACTTGTATTCGCTATGAGTTGTTTCTGATGCATCACCCTGTACGTTTATACCAACTGTTACAATTGTAATCTTATCACCTACAGGACATCCCACGGTCATGCTTATGTCTATTTCGTCTGTTGGTATAATACTTATTAGAACCTCATCGTTTAATACATTGTCTTTGTCAAACGTTAGAACACCACTTGAACTAACATTTCCGGTTGTAGTAACAACTCCATTATAAAGAGCTATAACCTCAAACGTTCCCGTTACAGGCAGCTCTACATTATAATCAATACTTACTGTGCCAACTAAATTACCAACATTATAACAATACTGATATCCAACATCTTTAATTACAAAAGACTCTGTGATACCACAATTCCTACACACTTCAACTGAAGGCTTTTCAATTCTATTAGACGACAATACAAACTCGTTCATATATGGGTCATACCCACCTAACTTTTGAGTTGTAAAGGTTTCATTAAATAGGTCTCTAAACCAAGTACGCATACCACTTGATGACACTATCTGTAACTGCTCGTTCTGAGCACTTGAGCCTTTTAAGTTTATTACAACCCCTCTCTTGGCATCCGTAAAATATTTATCTCCACCCCACTCAGAAAAACTCTCAGCATTGTTTGATATTCCAAACTCCTCTATCCTTGCAATCTGAGTTCCTAAAACTTCAGGTACTGATGTTAAAGCATTTCCTCCTGCTGCATCAGACAATAAATTCTTACCTGCTAATACATAAGATATTTTATCTTCCTGTAACGATAGCACATCAGTCTCTCTAGCAAACAGTTTTCTAATAGGGCCAAACGATGTCTCTAGTTTTTTGAAGTTTAACAGTCCACCATTAAATTCATTTAGCTTATTTATGTTTGACTCTGAGTTAAACACTCCACTATAAGTGATGTCAGAAAATCTTCTTTCCTCACCATACACTTCAGAATCTGTTGTTGTAGCTCTATTTCCTAAAACAACCTCTTTTCCAATTATAGAGTCTTGAATCTTAAAACTTTCTGCACCATTACCAAACGCATAGCAATTAAAAAATGCAGTACGTATAATAGCAGGAACATCTTGAGAGAAATTTTGACTTTGAAAGTTACCTTGATGCTGACCTAATGCATCAATAGGATATGACTCAGAAGACTCGTACCATAAATCAGGAGCTGCATCTTGAGGGTCTGACTCAAAAATAAGTGTGCTGTCAGCAAGTGTTATAGATATCTCTACCTGTAATCTAGTTTTTTTCTTAGTGCTACTATAACCTAAACTACTTTTAACCTGAAAATATGTTTGATTTGTTGCATTATCAAAAGCTGCATATATATTAGAAACGTCACAAGAACTAGGTAAGCCATTCATTACATCAGTATAAATCAACTCAAAATCTTGTGGATTCTTATCTGTTGCCTGACTATTTAAAGCAGGTGCAATATTGTCACCATTAAACCAATCTTCAAAACTAGGGTAGGTATCTGCTGCAATAAAATTAGTATCAACGACCCAACTTCTTTTGTCTACACCACCCCACAAAGCTCCTTCATTACCATTTCTTATATTGCTAATTCTTATAGCTATTCTAGAGCCTGCATTTATTTCAATATCCTCATACGCAAGAGTATCTTCATTGTAAAGCTGCACAGGATAATTTACTAATGCACATTCCCCACCTGAGCCACTTGTTTTAGCACTTTTCTCTCCCGGTGCTATGTTTGAGTTTGGCCCTAGTTCTGTAGAAAAATTATTAGCCTGAAGTTTCATGTAAACTCCTGAAGGTACAAGTATCTCATTACCATCGCTATCTTGAGGTTTTGGGTCTAAAAAATCTTGTACCTGTGCTTCTTTTTCTAATACAGTAGTCCAAGTACAATTCTGTCTTGCACCATTGCTATCTGCCTTAACAATCATCTCATCACCCGTCTCTATCTTAGTTGAGTTTTGTCCCTCAAGTAAGAAATAATCACCTCCTGTAGATGGGTCTCTAAAGTATAAATTAGTATATATTACATTGTAGTCTTGCTTGTCAGGTTTAATAACAAACTTATATCGTGTTGCCCAATAAGGAGCAACCTGAGTAGTTGGTATATTTACCTGTATAGAATTTTGACTTACTGAAGCAGAGCAGGGAATTTGAACAGTATTATTTAAACTAACCAATGCTGTTGTGCTTCGGTTAAACTCATCCATATATACTATTCCAATTTCATAACCCCTATTGCTATGAAGACTTTTTGGATTTCCAATCTCTTGAAAACTAACTGATGATAAATTTATCTCATAGTATTCGTAATAACTTTTAGTTGGTGCAAGAACATCATCTACAAATTGCATTGCAACAAGTTGAATCCCTAATATATCTGAACCTATTGAAGATATAATTTTTAACGGCTGACCTGCTGCACTAATACCACTCGCATACTTAAAAGCTGAACCGCCATCAACGGTAACTTCATTTGAAATAGCACAATTAAATGTATCGGTAAAACTGACTCCGTCACAAGAACTAGCCACAGGCTCTATAGTAGATGCCTCCCCTATTCTCTGTACAAAATCAGGGAAAACAGAAAGCTCGTATATATTGCTAAAATTGCTTGTAAGTGTATATGAAAAGGTTATAGTTGTTTCCGCTAAAGTGTCGGTAGGCTGTGGACTTCCTCCACTCCATAGAGCGTGAGAAAATCTAAGCAATATACTTATACTTGCTCCTACCTTAAGGTCTACTCCTGCAAAGTCTATTTCTATTATAGACTCAGGAATATTAAATCCTCCATTGATACTATAAGCACCTTCTCCTAATGCGTATGATTGTTGACTTAATCCTACAGTTTCAGAATTTAAACTTGTACTATACTCTAACTTAGTAGTATTACCATTTAAGTCTTTTAGGTCATAACCCTCAAGATAGTTACCATACATTAACCTGTTTCCCATAAGGGTCTGAGCATCAGCTAGTCTAGGTACGTTGTCAAACAGTCTTAATATTTCTGAAGCCGGTAGTACTGTAAATATTTTACTATTATCAAAAACATAGGTTTCATCTGAATTGTCAGGTAAACCTTGTTCTTCTTTATCTAATTTCTCTATAATCTTAATTACACTAGAGTTCATATCCTTAAACAAAAGGTCAACCGACTTTACAAGTGGGCCTCCCGTGTTGTATGTAATATTAACTGCATTTCTAGCGTTTAACATACCGTCATTTAATGCGGCTGCAACGTTGTAGTTAAATGAACCCGGTATAAAAGAGGCGGCACTAAATTGAGATGTTGCTGAATACTCTCCATCCTCGTACCTGTATCTGTATGCAAAAGATATAAACCTGTCTTCTAAAAAGTTACTTGTACTTGCATTTGTTATAGGTTCAATACTAGGAGAAGTTACAGGAGGTCTTTTAATAACAAGCAATGACTCTAAAGAAATAGCGTCTACTCCTGCAACAGGATTAGGATAGTTCTTTGTTACATTAATTTGCTTTGGAGCTGTGTAATTATCTGTAAAAAATAACAACTCCTCTACTTTATCTACACCTGTTATAAGATACTTTGGATTAAAATTTAAAGTTGTATTACCATCTGATAATCCGCTGTCTATAGAAATAATATGATATTGTGTACTGCTTGTTTTAGTATCATACGATACTATCAAGTCAATCTTATTTGTAGGAGAACCAATAAACATACTATCGTGAATAAACCAATAGATAGTCTCATTACTTCCGTCCTCGTATGCACCAATGCAACGAGCCTTACTACTTAATGGTATCCCATTGTAAGATATACTTGTTAAGAGTTCGTTACCCTTGGCGTTTTCTATAACACCAATCTCAGAACCCTCTGTAGACCCCATGCGAATATTTAATGCATCAACGTACTGTCCGTTAGGAATCAGTCGCTCATCCAACATCTTGTTCATTGTACCCTTAATAAAATTTCTAGATGTGTTTGCCATATTACTTAATCCACTTGTCCTGACCTCTCAGGTTCATTAATAATCTTCCCGGATGTATATTGCTTATTCTTATTTTTGCGTTCCTTAGAAGTGCTGATTTACGTTTTCTAGCTCTTGCTACAATGTATTCTTGAACATTAAGTTTAGAGTTTAGTATTGAGAACTCTATAAATGCATAAACATACTCTTCAAAGAGCTTGTTAACGTTAACTCTAGAGTCATCTCCACCTTCCATACCATCTGAAACATACTCAAGAACAGCTATTTGATTAGCCATGCTTGAACTAAAGTTTATTACACCTGCTGCTTTATCAATAGTAAACGTTGGATTTGCGTTTGCAGTCTCTGTGTTTAATCCAAAAGCTGCACCAATCCCAAACTCAAAATACCAATTACCATCACAGTTATATCCCGGAAGTCCATTAAACTGTCCGTTGTTTTGGTCTAAGTATATACTTTGCCCCATACCTATAATCCTGTCATAATCAAGATTAGAAAATTCAGGTCTTAGTATATTACCGTCTATGTCAAATAAAATCTTACCTGTATTGTCTTGTAGATATGCTGCAGAAGACTGTGTCTGAATATTTTCGCTTAAAGGAAACAATAGGCCATTTCTATATTGAGATATCCTAACCCAATTAACATAATCAGGAGGTAATATAAATCTAAGCTGACTGTCTACGTTTAATTCTAATGCTTTTATTTCCTTAAAAGCATCATAGTTTAATTCTTGAACTGCACGCTTGGCATGAAACAATACTCTATATCTCTCTTCGTTATTTACAAGATTATGGTTTCCTGAGTACATCAACATAAAGTTGTTGACTATATCATACAGAGATACATATTGATATGAACCCCAATTCTCATCTATTGGAGGGTTTCCTCCATTTTCGTAATACTGATATTCTGATATATATGCCATTATGATTGTTCTTGATTAGTCTGTTGTTCCTCTGCTTGTGCAAACTGATATATGTCTGCCTCTCTAATAGACACACCTGCGTATTGAAGTATTTTTAAAATCAAACCAACCTCATCGTCTAATGGTACTTCAAAGTCTTGATAGTCAGCAGCAGATGCATTAAATGCAGGCTCTCCGTTTAGCAGGTCTATGTAAGTCCATTTTGGAGTTTTAGGATATCTTATGTACTGAGATTTTACTTGTCCAATTGCTTTTATTGTATCAGGATATACTGTTAAACTAATATCCTCTTGAGTATAAGCAGGGAATGTTAGTGTTGGTGCAGTATATACAGAATTAGAAAGCATAGTTATTTTGCTATGAGAAACTTGCTCTGCCTCTTCTAACTTACTTCCTTTTTTAAAAATAGAATAATCTATTCCAATTGCATTCCAAGTACCTGCTCCACCTGTTGTTTGAAGCGTTGTTGCACTCTCTACTAAAGTAACTATAACATACTCAACACCACCAAATTTAGTTAGTGCTACTATATCACCTACGTTTATATCTACGGTAAAATCTGCTTGGTCATCAATTAATTTATTACCACCTCCAACAGTAGCTGTCGTTTCACCTTCGTCTAAAAGAGTTTGGTATACTAATACTTTGTTTAATAAATAATAATCACTTCCGGTTGTTGTTGAGGAAGGTGCAAAATAAAGATTTTCAAAGTTCTGAGACAAACCTGATGTAACTGAAAATATATCAATAGCCTCTTCTATGCCTTTAGTTATATCGGCATATCCATCTCCTGATTGTCTTGCGTTTTCTTTATTTATTTGATAGTTGTACTCGTAAAAGTAGTTCTCAAATATATCCAACTGAGCCTGTTTCGCAAACAAGTTGAAATCTGACGGAGATAAGTATCCGTAGTTATTTTTATTTAGCACAGATAATACTGTGTTTCTTACTGCGTTTATCATCGTAAACTTTTTTACAAAGATAGGAAAAAAAAAGAGGCCACATTTTTGTGACCTCCTGTTCTATCTTATAATATTTATTATTAAGACTCTAAAATACTTTCAAGCAGTTTTAACGAATCTAATCCTTCATCGCTTGTTAAATAAGAAGCTACGATAAACATTGGGTCTTCACCATAAGGAACTACTAGCATTCTAGATTTGTTACTTGGAGTGTTAAACCACACTTCTTTTTTGTTTTTTCTAAAAGTAATTAGCTTCTTGTCAAAGAACAAAGCAACATTACCTTGTAGCTTTAACATAGGGTCTCCAAGAATATTTAAAAACTCTTGTGGCTCTCTTTTTGCATAGATTAAAATATCACGCTTTAGCTCTGCTGTTGACACTTTAGATGAATCTTTCCCGAATAATACTCGGCTAACATTCTCTATCATTTCTACAGAAAGCTGTCTTGCTTCAATTAAAGCATCTACTTCTAAGTTTAAGATTTCAACAATCTCTGCTGCATCTTTTGCCTCGTTTACTTCAATAAACTTTCTTCCGTTTAACGGATGGTAGTGTAAAAACTCTTGTAATACTTGATTGTTTTTTGGAACATTTAAGAAACCATCTTCAAAAATAACAGGTTCTAGTATAGCATTTCCATCTTGCTCATCTTCAAATGGAGAGGCTTGATTACGTGCGTACCTAAGAGCACGGTTTGTACCTGCTACATCGTCAAAATGTAATAACGGAAATCTTCTTGAGTTCCTAGTTGGCAGCATAAAAGAAAGAGGAGCTGCGTCTCTTGTTAGTTTGTAAGTTTTGTCTACGAATTGTTTTGTACCTTTTTTCATTTGATATGATTTAAAATTTATAATAAAAAAGGATGGTGTCCTTGAAGACACCATCCAATATTTAATCTACTTAATCTTGGAAGATAAAGAAGTTGTTTGCACCTAAAGTACATACTGCTCTCTCAGACAAGAAGTTTACCTCCATTGCATCAAGGTCAGAGTTTTGTGCTCCACCTGCTGAACCTGTAATCCAAGTCTTGTAACGTCTGTCTTCAGTTTCTGAAGCTCTGTAACGCACGTGTAAGAAAGGACGCTTTGCATTCTTCCCTAAGATTTGGTCATAAACAGATGTAGAACCTGCAGGAACTAACATACCACTTACTTTACCTGAACCTGCACCTGTTGCAAGACCACCACGCATTGTTGGGTCGTTTAGGTATTTCCAATCAGACTTGTAGAAATCGTAACCTCTACGGAATCCTGAGAATCCTAAGTTCAATGCCATTTCAGTATCGTTGTCAAACAAACCGAAAGACGCTGAGTTAGAAGAACCACCTGCAACGTAACCGTTAAGTGTAGCTAACATATCATCAATGTCAAAAGAAAAATCTCTGTCAACGAATAATACGTTCTCTTCAATAGCACCTTGCTTGTCTAAACGACTAACGATGGTATCAAATTCTGCTAATGTAGTTGGATTTCCTCCACCCCATACGTTACCTCTGTTAGAGACTACGTGGAATACACCTTCAGAACCTTTGTTTCCTACATCTCCACCTGCTGCAATTGCACCTGAACCTACTTCTGCAGGAACTGCTTCAATCATTGCTGTTTCTAAGTAGTCATCAAAACGTAAACGAGTTTCGTGCTCAGACTTCAAATACCATAGGTATCCTGAAGCACCATTCTCACTTGTTACTTCAATCCATCCAATTTGAGCCATATCAGAACCTGATACAGAGTATTTATCTTTTATGATAATTGGAGAGTTTTCAAAGATAACGTCATCAGCTTCTAAAGAACCTTGCATTCCGTTTGTTCCTTTCTTGAACTCTGAACCATAAATGAATATAGTACAAACCTCTAGTTGACCAAACGCTTGTCCTGCCGCTTCGTAATAAGCTACATCAAAAGTTCCTGCTGCAGTATCAACCGCAGTAACTACTGCTTTGTTAGAACCACCACCTGCATTTCCGATAATCATTACAGTCTGACCAACACGTACCGCAATTTGCGATGCTTGTCCTGCTGCTTGATTTGCCGGTACTAAAACGTCATTTACTGTAATAGTAGCAGTATCATCTGCTGCTGCTCCTGAAGATAGACAGTCTACATACTTTGTGTGTAATCTTCCTTGTTCTGCCCATTTGATAAGGTCAGAGTTAGAAGGCATCTCAGCACCTACCATACGTAAGAAAGATGAGATTGTTCTGTTACCATAACGCTCAAATTCCTTCTCGTAAGTATCCGGAAGATACTGATTTAAGAAATCAAAGTTGGTAATATAATTTGTGGATAACGGTGTTTGCGATGCACTTGGCTGCAAATCGAATCCGGGCGTTGCATTTACTTGTCCTGCCATTTTTTCTAATTTTTAATATTAATTTTTATTTTTTGTTGCTCCTTATTTTCAAGCCACGCCCTGAGCTAGGGTTGACAGCTCTAACTTGCGTTCCCCCTTGAGAGGTAAATTCAGGTGCATTTCTAGAAGACATATTCACGTTCTTAGTCTGCTTTAGTACATCATCCTTTCCAAAAGCCTTACCTTGTTCATAAAAGAACTTAGCAAACTTATCAGGGTTCATTGCCACGGCTAATGACTTATGGTATCCAATTGAATCACTTAGCATACCATCCTCATCTAAGTAATCATTTACAAAGTTTTGAGGTGATTGATGCTTGTTCAGCAACTCACTTGTTTCTCCCGGTTTGAAATTAACTTTTCTGTCTCCATCAACAATGAACTCAAAACCTTTGAACTCACTTCCGAAAACTTCTGAAGTCTTTTGCTTATACCAATCGGCTTTTCGCAATATTTCTTCCTCCTTAGTCTTAGCCTCACTAACAAACTGCTTATAATCCGTCAACTCTTTTTGTTGTTCCTCCGAAGAAAGGGATAACCCACTTGACTCAAGGGATGTTCCGTATTTTTCTTTTTCAGACTCAAAATAATCTTTGGCCTTAGCAATTGTTTTCTTTTTTAAAAGTTTAACCTTTCTAATATCAGACTCCTCGTCAAGGTCTTCATCGTAGAAGTAATCTTCCATCATTGAATCAATATCCTCTGCGTCTAGTCCTTTTTCTGTAGCGGTTAAATACTCTCTTAATAATTTATCAGGGTCTTTTGCATCAAAGTCTTCGTTTAACTTAACAAAATCTTTTATACCTCTTCCTGTTTCTTTTTTATATTTATAATAAGCGGCTACATCTTCAGGTAGTTCGCTATTTTCTTCTCGTGCTTGAGTCAGGTCGTCAAGAGAATTAATCTCATTGCCGTATCTGTTTCTCATAAAAGAGAGAACATCCTCTTCTTTTAAGTCGTTCTGAAGAACTGCACCACTATCTATAGTGGTTTCTTCTTCGGAATTATTAACAGCAACTGATTCAGTTCCTTCTAGTTTCTGTTCGTGCTTATCAAGCAACTCTCCTTCAACTTGTTGTACTGATTTTTCTTCGATATCCGAAACTACTTTTACATTTGTAAATTCCATATTTAATTTAGATTTAGATTTAATTTATATTTTACCTTGGGTCAAACTCTGCTAAATCAAATCCGTCCAAGCTATCCTCATTTGATTCAAAATTGAATGAGGGTAGATTATTTTTTCTTTGATTTATTAAATTGCTTTGCTCGGTATTTTGTTGACTAATTCTATCAGACTTAGCCACTTCTCTTTGATTCTCTCTACTTGACAAAGCATCTACTTCCATTTGCCTTAACTGCATTTGTAAACTAAACTCCTTGTCCATAAGAACTTCTTTCAGTTCAGCCTCTCTTTGCAGTTTCGCTATCTGACCTTGAATAAGACCATCATTTACTTGCATTTTAGCCTGAGACTGCATTTGAATGTTTTGAGCATCTGCTTGAGCCTTCATTTGTTGAGCTTGCATCGCTGCTTCTTGCTGCTGCTGCTGCTCCTGCATTCTCATTTTATCCTCACGGTCTTGCTTTGTTTTTCTCTTCAGCTTTAAAAGCTGATTTGCGGTCTTTAAATTTCTAAGCTCTCTTATGTCAATAGCATCCTCAAGATTAATGTCACCTTTCTGTAAAGCCATTTGAACATTTTGTTCCAACATAGCTTTCTGCTCCTCATCCGGTGCAACTTCTATAAAAATACCAAAATCATAAATATATAAATCAGATATCTCTCCTAAAATACTTACGTTGTATTTTCCGATTTGGTTTATAAACTCATCTTTAAAATCAGCATACTCTAAAATATCAGATATTCTGTACGTTAATGCCTGAGCAAAAGTTCTGTACATATATAAACTTCCATCAAGAATATGTCTTGTAGCTGTGTTTGAATTTAATGCTGCTAATTTCTGAACTCCAACTAAAGCATTAGGGTCAGGAGAACTACCGTCTCTAGCCTCATTCAAGCCTGTTACGGAGCGAATCATATCCATGTAATGGTTATAGTTGCCAATAAGCATTTGTGTCTTAGAAGCTCCTGAACTACTTGTTAATTGCGTAATCGGAACTTTACCTTGATTGTAATCACCATCCTGCGTATAACTTCTACCAATAACACTACCTGTTTGAAAGTATAATCGTAAAGCATCTGCAGGGTTGTAGGCATTACCTGTTCCTAAATCTACTTCATTAAGACCATCTGCATCAATAAATACACCATCAGGTACAACCTTAGATATAACTTGCTGAAGTTTTAAATGAGTAATCTGAATCAAGTCTGCGAATGGTATCATCCTTCTAACCAAAGACTCAATAACACCCTTATACATACGAGGTGCTACTGCTATATAATTTGGTATAGCGTGTTGTGATGCTGATTTAGGTCTAACCATATTCTCAGCCATCTCCCACTTTAAAATGATATTTGTACCCATTACCATTATACCCTCATACCACACATCAATTGTCTTAGACACTTTCTCAAAGTTTCCTTCCTCAAGCATATCAGCCGGTGGAT